>ERZ1090864.38-NODE-38-length-61475-cov-16.740687_pt1 | contig 61475 bp, 64 predicted proteins | sample MGYA00478479_ERZ1090864 | MGnify/ENA primary metagenome ERZ1090864 (study PRJEB33644, sample SAMEA5815743) | chicken gut metagenome | biome: Chicken; feature: Gastrointestinal Tract; material: Caecum | place: Ireland | collected 2019-01-01 | study: A study of the...
AAAGTGACATTATCTCAAGAGAATCCTAAGGTGACATTATCATAAGTGAATAACAGAGTACAACTGAAATTTGACAAGTAGATATTCTTTTGCTAGAATAAATATAGAAAAAGGCACTACCGATAAGCGGTTAGTCCAAATTCATATTTGAGTTACGAAAAGTAACCGCATTCCTTTGGACGGGGGCGGTTACTTTTTCGTATGATTTATATATGCAATCAGAATCGTTACCACGATACTCAGTATCATTAGTACGAGGGAAAGCATTTCAAAATCACTCATAAGCTTGCCCTCCTTTCCCAGATTTCTCCTTATGGAGATTTCTATGTAATCAGAGGGTTCAGTCCCTCTGTCGAAGGACTAACCGCCTACCGTTTTTCTGATAGTGCCTAATTTATTCTATCAAAACAACCAGCGTCTGACAAGAAATATTCCTCACATAGACAGCGTAAATTTTGTAGGATTACAATACATGTGTTACAACTGAATATTTAAAAAGCGAGGATAGCCTCTTTTGTGTTATATTTGAATCGCCAAACCCAAAATACTAACAAAGGAGTTCCTCGCATGGCAAGTATAACACAAGATATGAGATACCGTCTATCACTTATTAACTACGCAAACCGTTATGGGGTTTCCAAAGCTGCGGTAAAATATAAAACCAACCGTCAGTATATTTATCGTTGGAAAAACCGTTACGATGGTTCCTGGGATTCCCTGCGCGATCGTTCCAAACGTCCTCATTCCCATCCAAATCAGCATACTCCTGAAGAGATCAAGCTGATCCAGGATATGCGCAGACGTAATCCCCATGCCGGACTGGTTGTTTTCTGGGTGAAACTCATGCAACGTGGCTATAAGCGCTCTATTCCTGGCCTCTGCCGCTTCCTTAAGAAGCAGGGAATTATAGCGGATAAACTTCCCAACCCCAAGTATGTTCCCAAACCTTATGAGCAAATGTCATATCCCGGATGAGCTTGATTTCTTTCGGAGTATGCTGGTTAGGATGGGAATGGGGACGCCTGGAGCGGTCACGCAGAGAATCCCAGGAGCCGTCATAGCGGTTTTTCCAGCGATAAATATACTGGCGGTTGGTTTTATATTGAATGGCAGCCTTGGAAACACCATATTTTTCAGCGTAGCGAATGAGGGATAGACGGTATCTCATATCTTGTGTTATACTTGCCATGCGAGGATACTCCTTTGTCTGTATTTAGGGTTTGACGATTCAAATATAACACAAAAGAGCCTGTCCTCGCTTTTTAAATATTCACTTGTAACACATGTATTGTAATCCTACACCGAATTTCGGTACGCAAACAATAATTTACCAGGGCAGCCATCAGCACGAAGGAGGTACAGCCTGCATGAGCATACAAACAAAAAAACGTAAGATCAACGGTCAAGAGGTCGTCTATTATTATCCTGTTATATCTACTTACAAGTATGATAAGAGCAAAACGCCTATTTGGGGCGAAGGCTTTCCAAATATCGAAGATGCCCGCCTGGAAGAAGCAAGAATGAAGAAAAGACTCAAAAAGTCTCCGTACGCTAAACAGCTCCGATCAACAATCACATTTCAGAACATCCGTGAGACCTGGCTAAAGACACGGATAACAAAGGAGGGGGCAACGCAGGACCGCGATGAGAATTATTGCAGGATCTATCTCAGCGTCTTTGATGAAATGGATATCCGCAGGATCACCGCACTTGATATCCAGGACTGGATTAACATGCTGGTTGAAAAGGATTATGCACCAAAAACAATTTCCCTGGCTTTCAATTTACTGTCACAGATCATGGAGTATGCGATCAATCCGCTGCATATCCTGAAGGATAATCCCTGTCGGGACAATATACAACGCCCAACCCCAAAACGGAGGGGCGTTACATCAGACAAATTCTGGACAGAACAGGAGTTGAAATACTTTCTCGGGCACAGTTGTACAAAAAATGACTTGTATAACTGTATGTATGTGATACATTCAACATTCGGGATGCGCCCTGGGGAAGTATGCGGAATCAGTATATATGATATCGATCTGCCGGCACACCGTCTCTCCCTCAATCATGGCGTCGATAAGAAAGGGGCACTGACAGACCTGAAGACAACCGGATCACAGAGAGCTTTAAGGATTCCCAATAGGCTGATTCCCCTCTTAGAGCAACAGATTGAGTACAGCAATACCTTCCGGGCTCCCGACATAGACTATCCCTATTTATTCGTGAGCAATTCCGGGAGACAGATCACGCCAGACACTTACTGTCAGCATTTGCAGCGTCTGATAGAACGAATCAACAGGCAGAGTAAGGATTTTCGTTTAAAGCCACTGACCCCCTACGGTTTCCGGCATACTTTTGCGACACTTGCGCTGCAAAAGGGAACAAATATGAAAATTGTGGCTGATATCATGGGTGATGCGGTTGAGACAGTTATGAGCAATTATGTCCATGTGCTCGATCAGATGTCAGCTGATTCGTTGGAAGCTTTTGCAGATGCAATATTAGACTGATCCAGGCTGCCGTTCAGGGCAATTCTTCCCCCACACTGTATCGCCGTGTATCTACAATTTTAAATAGATTCTTAATAAAAATTCTTAACATCTTAATCACACGAAAAAACCGGGCATTGCAAAATCCTTTGCAACGCCCGGTTTTTCGCTGTTTTATTAAATCGGAGTGACAGGATTCGAACCTGCGGCCTCTACGTCCCGAACGTAGCGCTCTACCAAGCTGAGCCACACTCCGATAAAATAGGGAACTTGCCTCCGGCAAATTCCCAGCTACGGAAAAGGGACTTGAACCCCTACTAACAGAGTCAGAGTCTGCTGTGCTGCCAATTACACCATTCCGCATTATCTGCTGCCTGCTCCCGCAAGCAACACGATTATTATAACAGACTTTTCTAAAAAATCAAGCACTTTTTGAAATTTCTTTACAATCGGTGTTTCAAATAGATTTTTCAGTCAATTATCGTTCCTAACGCTCCCAGTCTCCGTCAAATACGACTTCAGCCGGTCCTGTCATATATACGGTGCCCTTCTCCCTGTCCCATTTGATATGGAGGTCACCGCCCAGAAGCTTTACCGTCACCTCGTCCTCAGTCAGACCGTTTAGCACGCACGCCACAGCCACAGCACAGGCACCTGTCCCGCACGCCAGGGTCTCGCCTGACCCTCTTTCCCACACGCGCATCTCCGCCATATGTCGGTCAATCACCCTGACGAACTCTGTGTTGACCCTGTTCGGAAATCGCTCATGACTCCCAAATTGAGGACCGATTTCCTCCAGCGGCAGTTCTCTTACATCGCAGTCCACAAAAACAACTGCATGAGGATTTCCCATGGAGACACATGTCATCCGGTATTCTTTTCCATTGACAAGGATGGGCTCATCCACAGCACGCTCTCCTTCTGCTGCCACAGGCACTTTCGAAGGCTTCAGTTCCGGCCTTCCCATATCCACCTTCACCATCTTAACTTTTCCATCTTCCACCGTAAGATCCAGGTATTTGATTCCGCCCAGTGTCTCTACAGAAATCTTCTTCTTATCAGTCAGGCCATAGTCATATACATACTTCGCCACACAGCGTATTCCGTTCCCGCACATCTCGCCGCGGGAGCCGTCCGCATTGTACATCTCCATTTCAAAATCCGCCTTATCAGATGGATTGATCATGATCAGGCCATCTGAGCCGACCCCGAAATGCCGGTCGCTGATTTTCCTCGCCAGTTCCGCCGGGTCGTCTATCCTCTCCCTGAAACAGTTCACATACACATAATCATTGCCAAGCCCCTGCATTTTGGTAAATTTCATTTTCTTCGTACCACGCTTTCTTTTATTCTCCTGCTATCATTTATAACCTTCGCGGGAACGGCTGTCAACATGTCTTTTCCTGCTTTTCAAAATATTTCTGATCAGCGCACCATCACTGTCAGCACCATCTCGGCAGTCTGCGCCATATTGGCGCCATTTTCCATGCTGGTTTTCTGGAGATACCGATGGGCTTCCTCCTCTGACATGCCGTTGCGTTCCATAAGCAGGGCTTTCGCCTGTTCAATTGTCCTGCGTTCCCTGCTGCTCCTCTCTTTGGCCGTGTCCCGGCGTTTTCTTCTCCGGCTTTCCTGAGCCCGGCACATCATTTCCACGGTGTTTACAAGGTCATATACTTTCACCGGGGAGGGAAGTCCTATGATCCCCTCCGGGAGTGCGTCTATCCACACGGAAGAGGATGCCATCAGCAGCATCTGAAACTCATCCGGCAGAAGCTCTCTGAGTTGCGTGTACTGCATATCCTGACACCTGCTGCCGCAGACCACGATCCCCTGGTCCCACAACTCTGTATACTGAAGGACCTTTGCTCCGGTCAGGCAGACAGCCGGAGCCTTAACCCCGGCTCTTGTCAGGATGTTCCGTATGTTCACCGCGTCTTCCCGCTTTGAAAACGCGACAACGATGTTAGTCAAATCTGCGCCACCTCCCGCCGCCTGCTCTTCCTTCTATATTTTTTGCCGTTCCGTCTTCGTAATACACTTTCTGCCTCTGAGACGCTCCGGCTTGGTAATACCCCGCCCGCCTCTGAAACGCTCCGTACGAGCATCACATCTTGTAGAGATAATTGGCGATCTCCCAGTCTGTTACCTGCATACAATAGTCATGATACTCTTTTTTATGTGCTTTTATGATTTTTTCAGCAAGATCCCTTCCCAGCACGTCAAGCACCAGTTCGTCCTTTTCCAGTTCCTCCACCGCCTCTTTTAACGACCGGGGCAGTTCCTGTATCCCCAGTTCCTTTCTCCGCTGTGGTGACATTTTCTGGATATTCTCATTGATGCACTCCGGGGGCATGATCTTATTGCGTATCCCATCCAGCCCTGCCTCCAGAAGAACTGCCAGCGCCAGATAAGGATTCGCCGCCGCGTCCGGGCTCCTCAGTTCGATCCTCGTATTCTCTCCCCGCCCAGAAGGCACACGGATAAGAGGTCCCCTTGTCTTGGCAGACCAGCCCATATAGACCGGCGCTTCATACCCGGGGACAAACCGTTTATAGGAATTGACCGTAGGGTTGGTGATACAGGTCACCGCTTTCATGTGCTTCATCAGCCCTCCGATGAAATAGTACCCTTCCCGACTCAGTCCGTTCTCATCCTCCCCCCCCTGGAACACGTTCACGCCGTCCCTCTCCAGGGAAAGGTTGACATGCATCCCCGAGCCGTACGTCTCGATCTTTGGCTTGGGCATAAAGGTGGCGTGTAGTCCGTGCCGTTTGGCAATGGTCTTCACGACAAGCTTAAATGTCATAAGATTATCCGCCGTGACCAGAGCTTCATCATAGCGGAAATCAATCTCATGCTGGGCGGGAGCGATCTCATGATGAGAAGAGAGTATCTCAAATCCCATCTCCTCCAATGTGAGCACCATATCCCTCCTGGCATTTTCCCCGAAGTCAACAGGTCCCACATCAAAATACCCGCCCTGCTCGTGGGTCAGGGTGGTGGGAAGTCCGTCCTCATCCGTGTGGAAAAGGAAAAACTCACACTCCGGTCCCGCGTTCAGCGTATAGCCCATCTCTGCCGCTCTTGCCACTGCCTTTTTGAGCACATATCTTGGATCTCCCTCATAGGGCGTCCCATCCTGCCTGTATACATCGCAGATCAGCCTTGCCACCTTCCCCTGCTGGGGGCGCCACGGAAAAATCTCAAAGGTACTCAGATCCGGGCACAGGTACATATCCGAATCACTTTCTCCTGAAAGCCCCTCCAGCGAAGAAGCGTCAAACATACAGCGGTTATCCATCGCTTTTTCGAGCTGGCTGACAGTCACTGCCATGTTTTTCATGACGCCGAAAATATCCGTGAACTGAAGGCGGATAAACGCCACGTCCTCCTCTTCCACGAGACGCAGTATATCTTCTCTCGTATAATCATGCATATGATAAAGCCTCCTTTCAGCTGAAACCGGCTCACCCCGGTCCACTCCTGTCTGATAAGACAAAAGGGCGTTCTCCTCCTCTGAGAAACGCCCTTGTTTCGCCCTTATTATATCGGCTGCGGCCAGGAATGTCAAATATTTCTTCCGCTTTCTTGTCCCAGCTTTCCGCTCTTCCTGTCCGATATCTTTGTCAGTTCATATCTCTCGTCACACATTGCCGCCACCTCCCGGGAATGGCTGACAAGGATAACACATTTCCCCTGAGCAGTAAGCTCCCGGAATATCTTCATGATCTCATCCTGCGTCTCCCCATCCAGATTCCCGGTAGGTTCATCCGCCAGAATGATATCCGGGTCGCAGGAGAGGGCTCGGGCGATCGCCACGCGCTGCTGCTGGCCTCCTGAGAGTTTCAGCACCCTGCGGTCCGCCTCATCCTCACTTAGCCCCACGCTGTACAGGAGCTCCTTTGCGCGCTCCTTTTTCTTTGCCTGCTTTTTCCCTGCGATATCCATGGAAAGCACCACATTTTCAACCGCAGTAAACTTTGTGATCAGGTTGAAGCTCTGAAAGATCACGCCAATATAATTACTGCGGAATCTGTACTTGTCAATCTTCGCAATGTCCTGTCCATCATAAAAGATATGCCCGCCATCCGGCGACGCCAGCCCGGACAGAAGGGACAGAAGCGTTGTCTTTCCCACACCGGACTTTCCGATGATGCAGTACATCCTTCCTTTTTCAAAATCATAGGAGACATCTTTAAGCACAGGGGACGTTCCGTATGAAAAACAGATATTTTGTAATGATAAAATAGCCATTGTCACACTCCTTCTTCTAATCACGGTTTGCCAGAATCCTAAGCGGGTCGTAACGCATTACGAACAATACCGAAACCGCGCTTGCCACAAGTGTCAGCAAGAGGCCGATGCCGACCATCTGCAGTGCGACGGTGAGATTCATGGCAGAATTGACTTCCGTGATGTAGTTCATCGCTCCCCGCCCGAAATCCGAGCCAAAGAAACCTCTTCCTCCGCTGTTTTGCGCTCCGGCGTCTGATCCACTGGCTGCTCCGGCGTCTGCTCCGGCGCCAGCCGCGCTGTCTGCCGCATTATCTGTTCCCGCGTCTGTCCCACTGTTGCCTGGCGCGCTCCCTCCGTCTGTCCCGGTCTGCTCCGGCGGTGCCTCCTGCATCCCGCCGCGCCCGAAGTTTCCTTCTATCTGCTCCTGCTGCGTCTGCCGGCTTTCAACCTGCGTGGCAAGCAGGGTGTTTGTCACAGGCACCGAGCTGACAGCGCCCACTGCTGTGCCCAGTATCACCGCGATCATGGTGACGAACAAAATCTCCGCCATAAACTGGAGAGCCACCTTCCCTTTTTTCATCCCCATGGCAGTCAGGACGCCGATCTCGTACTTCCGTTCCCGCACATTAAACACATTGATCACGATCAGGATCACTCCTCCGATGAGCAGGATCACAACAAGGAACCAGCCTGCCATCGTGCTGAGTGTATTCAGGGGCGTAAGGCTGTTCTCATATGCGGAAATGTCCGTTGAAGAAACTGTATACGAGTCATCCAGCCCCATCGTATACACATCCTCCTCAAACTGATAGTAGTCATCAGGATCCGCAAACACATATGTTGCCGACAGCATTCCTGTTACCGCTGTCTCATATTCCATCCCTGTATCCTCGTCTGTCACCGTAGAAGAAACGGATTCAGAATCGTCCAGGATGCTCTGGAGGGCGGCTGCACTCATATAGATACTGTTCGCCGGATCCTGCCCTCCTCCAAACATGGAAAAGGACATGTCGTTCGTCTCCGAGCTGGTGTAAATCCCTGTGATCGTCAGCTCATAGGTCTCCGTCTCGCTGGAAGGGTTCGTCAGTGTGATCACATCCCCCACTTCCAGCTCATTGTAGATGGCAAGCTCTTCCGGGATGATGCAGACGCTTTCTGAGGTCCCCTCATCAAACACCTGACCATCGCTGACAGACGCTGTTCCGTCTAGAAAGGCTGTCATGGCATTCTCCCCGCTGTATCCGGTCACAGTGAAATCACCGCTCGCCGTCATGCCACCTCTGCCTCCCGGAGCAGTTCCGCCGCCTCCGGCAAATCCCCTGCCGCTGTTTTCAGGCGCTGTTTCCGAATCGGACGTATCCGTCTCTGTGCCACTGTCCGTGCTCACAGCTTCCAGGTCATCAGAGCCGTCAAAGTAAGCGGTCAGCGTATAATAAAAGTCTTTGACAGTATCCGCCTGAGCGTAGGTCTCATAGTCCTCCAGCGACAGTGATCCCGCCTCTTCCATCATGGAGGAAAACTGGCTGCGGTCAAACCCGCCCCCGCCTTCCTCAGGGCGTGTGTTCATTCCGCTCATCACAGACTGGCGGTCAAATGAAATCGACGCGGTGATAGTCATATCCTCAAGTGTATCTTCTTTCGCGCTCTCAGCCGCCTGGCGTATGGACAACCCGAGACAGGCGGACAGGGCGATGACAAACGCGATGAGTCCGATCAGGATGTTCCTTCCCTTGGAACGGCTGATACATTTCAGTGCATTTTTTAAAATGTACATAAGTATTTCCTTTCTTTTTTTATTTGGCACGCATCTCATTTTATTCCAGCTGCCTAAAGCCATCCTTAAGGACCGCTCAAAGCCACAGATTTTTCACAGAAAAAGCGGAGGCCCGCTTCTGGCCCTCCGCCTGATATTTCTCTCTGTCTCCTGTTTTCTCCTATCTCTTTTTAAAGACCACCTTGAACCCGATCCGGTCCTCCCCTTTCCTGTTCGCACTGATCTCACTGTTATGCTTTGCAGCGATCGCTTTGGCAATGGAGAGACCGATACCGAACCCTCCCATATAGGTTCTGGCTTTGTCGGCGCGATAGAAGCGGTCAAACAGACGGTCCAATTCTACCGCCCCCGCATCCCGGTAACTGTTCTCCACTTTCAGCACCAGATGTCTCTTCTGTCCGAAGCTGACGCAGATTTCCCCACCCTCATCGCAGTATTTTACAGCGTTATCCATAAGGATGGACAGCAGCTTGCGGACTGCCTCCTCATTTCCTGTGTACCCTATGCCGGATTCCAGATCGACGTTCAGTCTCTTTCCGGCTCTTTCCGCGAGATGTCGGAACTCAAACACCGTATCTGACACAGCTTCACTGAGAGAAAACTCCGTGTGGTCCGGACGCTGTTTCTCCTCATCCATACGGCTCAAAGTGACAAGCTGGTCGACAAGCTGGGTCATGCGTTCCCCCTCGGAGCGGATATCCTCCAGCCATTCATTTTTCCCCACCTGGGATTCCGCGATATCCAGATTGGTGAGGATCAGCGTCAGAGGGGTTTTCAGCTCGTGATTTGCATCCGTGATAAACTGTTTCTGCTTCTCGTAGCTTTCAGCGGCAGGCGTCACCGCCCTCCTTGAAAACACAACGATCAAAAGCAGGATGACCAGCCCGCTCCCAAAAAGCACTCCGCCCACGGACGCAATGACTCCGTATGATACAGACAGGCTCATGCTCCCATCCACAAAAACGACTGCCTGTCCGCTCTCTGTATCAAACAGCTTGTAGCGGAATCCTGACAGCCATCCCCTCTCCTCCCCTTTTGCCACCGCCTTTTCCGCATACCCATATGCTTCCTCCTGTGTGACAGAGCTGATAGAGTCCAGACTAGCCTCCGTAATCTCCCCGCTTTCAAACCAGACGGTAAAATAGCGTGTGGTAAAGGGCGCTTCCCGGTTAAAAGACGCCCCTCTTTCTATATCAAAAGGGGCTCTCTGCTCACGCTCCTCCGGATCCGGTCTCTGCGCATCCGATCGCGCATCCGGCCTGGGAAACGTACCGTCATGGGAGGCAATGATATCCGTCAGCCTGTCCATCTCCCGGGTAGTGGAAGAAACATTCATCACGCAGATGACGGCAAAGATGATCCCGAACACAGCTACAAGGGAAATCCCACTGATCAGAATAAATTTTCTCTGCAGTCTGTATATCATACATCCGCCTCCAGAACATACCCGGCATTCCGGATAAACCGTATCCTCACCGGCGCTTTGATCTTCTCTATCTTCCGTCGTATATTCGATATGTGGACCCACACAACGCTCGTGTCCACGCTTGTATTCCACCCCCAGATATGTGTCATGAACTCTTCCGTGGGAACGATCACCCCAGGCTTTTGCATGAGGACTTCCATGACCTGAAATTCCTTTCCGCTCAGGATCTGCGCACTCTCCTCAAAGATCAATTCGTATGTGGAACGGTTGAGCACGGTGTCATGGAAGGTCAGGATATCCGGCGTGAAATTATCTTTGCGCCTGAGCATTGCGCGGACGCGCGCCAAAAGCTCCGGGGTGGAGAAGGGCTTGGACAGATAATCGTCCGCCCCGGCGTCCAGTCCCTCCACCCTCTGATACACCTCGGTCCGGGCCGTGAGAAACAGAGCCGGCGTTGTGATGCCTGCCTGACGCAGCTTCTTCAGGATCTCAAGTCCGTCTGCCCCGGGCATCATGATGTCAAGAACAAGACCGTCGTACTCTCCTGTCATAGCATAGTCCAGCAAGACTTTTTAATAATTTCGGGTCATCCTCCGCAACCAAAATACGCATTTATTTTCTTCCTTTCAGGTCCTCACGCCCGCTTCATCCACAAAAAGTCCCACCCGGACAGCTCTGCGGCCTCAGTCTCCCTGACGCCGCCTGTGACCAGATTTGTGTACACTGCCTTTTCCGGCATCCATACGGTCTTTTCCTTGCCGCTGAAATTAAAGACCGCGTGAAGTTCTTCTCCCTGCACTCTGCGGACGATCCAGAGGATGGATCGATCGCTGTAATCTTTCGTATACACCTGTGCGTCCGCCTGAAATACAGCCTCTCTTCCCCGGATTTTCTCGAGGGCGTCCAGCCCGCTGAATATCCTGCCCTGAACGCTTTTCTTATCCCTGATACGCTCCACCAGATCCCAGCAGAACCTCCCTCTGTGGATATAGCGGGAATCTGGCGCCTTATCCGGGTCGTCTTTATAAGAATAGTCGTTCGCCTGACCGATCTCATCCCCGCTGTACAGCATGGGGATGCCTGACTGGGTGAACATGTAGGCGTGCAGCATGAGATCCTTTTTTACCGCCAGATCCATCTTCGCGTCATCCTGCTCAAAGCCCGCGCTCTCAACGCCGCACATGGAAGCGGTCGTGCCGCAGAATCTGGCGTCTCCGGTGACCGGGTCTTCGTTATACAGTTCTCCCCGGCTGACGCTTCCCCCTGTCCTTCCCCGAAAATAGTCATTCAGGTATTTTTTATGTGGAACCTCTTTCATCCCCCACTCGCTGAGCGCGCCATAATCCAGCCCCCAGCCGATATCGTCATGGCAGCGCAGGTAGTTAAGAAAAGTATACTCCTTTGGGAGCGAACATACAATATCCATCTGCTTTCTCAAAAGCCGGACGTCCCCTGTCGCTACAGTATGCCATGTGGCAGCCATTGTGGTCACATTGTAGAGCATATGGCATTCCGGCTTTTCCACCGTGCCGAAGTAGGGAGCCACCTTCTCCGGTTCCATGACCACTTCCCCCAGCAGTACGATGCCCGGACACACGATCTCCCCGATCATCCGCATCATGCGTACAATGGTATGTACCTGTTTCCGGTTCCGGCAGTCCGTTCCCAGTTCCTTCCAGATGTAGGGGACCGCGTCGATGCGGATGATATCCATTCCCTGATTCGCCAGATAAAGAAAGTTGTACATCATCTCATTGAACACTCTTGGGTTGCGGTAGTTCAGGTCCCACTGATACGGATAAAACGTGGTCAGCACATAATGCCCGATATCCGGCAGGTAAGTGAAATTCCCCGGCGCGGTGGCAGGGAACACCTGGGGCACGGTCTTTTCGTATTCCAGGGGGATAGATGGGTCTGCGTAAAAAAAGTAACGGCTCATGTACTCCCCATCGCCCTGGCGGGCTTTGACCGCCCACTCATGCTCCTCGGACGTGTGGTTCATGACAAAATCCATGCACAGGCTGATCCCCTTTTCATGACATTTTTCCGCCAGCTCTGCCAGTTCCTCCATAGTCCCCAGCTCCGGTCTCACCCTGCGGAAATCGGCTACCGCGTATCCGCCGTCAGAACGCCCTTTTGGCGATTCCAGAAAGGGCATCAGGTGTATGCAGTTTACATTGCATTTCTCAAGGTAGGGGAGCTTCTTAAGCACGCCCTCCAGATTTCCCGCAAAATTGTCAATATACATCATCATGCCCAGCATATCTCTTTCGCGGTACCAACCGCCTTTCTTTTCCCGCTTTGCGTCAAGAACTTTCAGGCTCTTTTTTCTCAGATCATAATAATGCTTCATCTGACCGCACAGTTCAGCGAACATATCCGCATTTCCGTACAGTTCCATATAGAGCCATCTCAGTTCGTCGTGATGCTTCGCCAGACGTTCTGCGAATATCTTGTCTGCTCCTGTTTTCCCTGCCATTGGTCCCATCTCCCATTTTCACTGCGTTACTCTTCCAGCACAAAATGCCACTGATATGCCCTGTATTCTCCCTGTTCTACCGGAACAGGTATCCCCGCCTCCATCAGAGCGGTGCTGTTGTACTTCCTGCCGCTTTCCGTCTCCCGGTACATCCGGTTCTCCTGAAGTCCTCTCATCCTAATATACGCCACATCCATATTCGCATGCTGCTTTATCGTGACTGCCTGAACAAGAGCTTCGTTTCCATCCTCTGTGACAAATTCCCACGCTCCGGTATCTGCTGACTGGGGATTTGTCAGACGGTAATACAAGCCCTGCTGGACAAGCCGCGCATACGTTTTGTACTCTTTGATCTGACCGCGTATCTCATCCTTCTCCTCATCACTGAGCTCATTGAGATCCAGCTCATACCCAAAGGTCCCTGCCGTCGCTACCACTCCCCTGGTCTTCATCGACGTGATCCTTCCGGTCTGATGATTTGGCGACGCGGATACATGTGAGCCCACGGAAGAGACCGGATAGATAAAGGATGTGCCATACTGGATTTCCAGACGGTCGATGGCATCCGTATTGTCACTGCACCAGATCTGGGGCGTATAATAGAGCATCCCCGCGTCAAACCTTCCGCCCCCGCCGCTGCAGCCTTCGATCAGGATATCCGGATAACGCCGCACGATCCTCTCCAGAAAATCATACAGCCCCAGCACATAATCATAGAGGACCCTGCCCTGGCTGTCACCGGTGGCGGAGTATACATCCGCAATGCTCCTGTTCATATCCCATTTGATATATTCCACATTTCCCTGGTCCAAGACAGCGCATATCTTTTCGTAAATATAATCTACAACTTCTTTCCTTGAGAAATCAAGGACAAGCTGGTGTCTGGAACGGTTCGGCCTGCGTCCGGGTATGACGAATGCCCAGTCCGGATGTTCCCGGTAGAGGTCACTGTCCTCATTGACCATTTCCGGCTCGATCCAGATGCCGAACTTCAGTCCCATTGCATTGATTTTTTCAGTCAGCTCCCCAAGGGTGCAGCCCAGCTTCTCCTCGTTGACCTCCCAGTCTCCCAGACCTCTCATCTCACTGTCCCGGCTGCCAAACCATCCATCGTCCATGACGAACATCTCGATCCCCAGGTCCGCCGCCTGTTCCGCCAGTTTCAAAAGGGCGTCCCCGGTAAAGTCAAAATAGAACGCCTCCCAGCTGTTCAGGAGGACAGGACGCACAGTCTCTTTATACTTGCCCCTGCACAGGTGAGTGCGCATACAGCGATGCAGGTTCTGTGACAGCTTTGACAGCCCTTCGGCAGAATAACTCAGGATGACCTCCGGCGACTGAAATTCCTCTCCCGCCTTGAGAGGGTAGGCAAACTGCTCCTCACAGAGCCCCATGAGCACCCGGGTCTGGCAATACTGGTCCATCCCCGCCTCACTCTGAAAACCGCCGCTGTATACAAAGGACATGGCATAACATGCCCCTGCTTCCTCTGTTGTACTGTGCTCTGCCACGATCACAGCGGGGTTGTACTGATGGCTGGAGGTTCCCCTGAGACTTCCGATCTTTGACACCCCATGTCCGATGGGCAGCCTCTGGTAGTTCCGCTCCATGGCATGGCGTCCGTAGAAGGTGATAAAATCATATTCACCGCCCACCATGTCCAGGCAAGCGGGGGCCAGTTTCTTGACAGAGACATTTCCGTCACTTGCGTTTACGATCTTCACGCTGCGGGTGATCACATCGTATTCCGGAAGCACGCCGTAGAGCAGCACTGCCCGGACTTTTGACACCCGGTCCTCCAGCACCACCTCCAGCGTCTGTGCCTCACTGTCATCCGCGTACACCGCGGGAAGTCCTTTCAGTGAGTATTTCCCATCCCTGATACTGTGGCTCACATAGCGGAAGTCACTGCTGTAAGTACGGTCCGCGTTTTTGATGATGCAGGCTGGCGTCCGGTAATCCCCGGTGCCAAGGGACGGAAATTCCTGGGGAAGGGCGTCCATGGAATAGGTCTTATCCTTTCCGGCATCATAAGGATTTCCCGAAAAACCCCTGTCATAAAATGTGAGCAGATAATCCATACATCCGTCTGCGCGTTTTCCGTAGTACAGGTGCAGCAGAAATCCATATCTGTCTATCTGCATCTGATAAGTCGTGTTCTTTGTGTGCAGCGTAAGGGTCTTGTTCTCTTTTCCATATATTATGCTCATAGCTAAGTTTCTCCTGATCTGTTATTATTCTGATGTAAAAGGCTGGCAGATTTATTTCACAGCGCCGTTTACAACTCCATTGATGATCTGTTTCTGGCAGATCACATAGAAGATGATGATCGGGATCAATGCCAGCAGATAGGACGCAAATGCCAGGTTGTAGTTTGTTCCGAACTGCGTCTGAAATGTCAGCTGCGCCAGAGGCAGGGTGTTCTGCCCCTTACCTGACATGATGATCAGTGGTGTCATGACATCATTCCACACCGCAAGGGCTGTAATGACCGCAACTGTCGCATGCATGGGCTTCATGATCGGAAAGATGATACTCCAGAAAGTCCGCCATGTGCTCGCCCCATCCACTCTCGCCGCCTCCTCCAGCGCGATCGGGATATTGACAAGATACCCTGTATAGAGGAGTAAATTCATGGGCATATAGAATACCACATACAACAGGATTACGCCAACCCAATTATCAAGATGCATCTCCGCGGTCTGTTTCGCGAGAGGCATCATCAGGATGGCAAACGGAACGAACATACCGCTTACGATAAAAAGATAGATCCCATTGTAGACTTTGCTGTGCGCCTTATTTCTCCCGATGGCATATCCCATCAGAGAGTGGAGCACTATGCAAAGTATGACAGTCGTAACCGTCACCAGCAGGCTGTTCCCCAGGGAACGCCAGAAATCTGTCAGCTCCATTGCCTGCGCGAAGTTGCTGAAGCTCCAGGATTCCGGCAGGGACAAGATCCCGGAAATGCTGTTCGTCATCTCAGAAGGCTGCTTAAACGCGATCACAATGGTCATATAAAGCGGGAATGCCACTGTGAGCAGTCCGATAAACAGAAGGATCGTAACAGGCCAGTTTACTCTTGCTTTCATCTTTTCATACATTATAACTGTTCCTCCTTCTTACTTGATATTGACATCTGCGCAACGGAAATCACCACGATGACAATGAAAAAGACAACCGCGTTGGCGCTCTGATAACCGAAGCTTCCGCCGGACAGTCCATTATTGTAGATCAGATAGGAAATAGATTCCGTACTCTGCTCAGGACCGCCCTTTGTCATTGCCATGACCTGATCGAACACCATAAGGAAATTCTTCACACAAAGGACCATGTTGATGGTAAAAAACGGTATGATCAGAGGGAAGGTCAGATATCTGAATTTTTTCCATGCGGTAGCGCCGTCAAGATCTCCCGCCTCATACACATCCTCCGGGACGGTCTGGAGTCCGGATATATAGATGATCGTGTTCATGGCAATGGACTGCCACGCGCAAACGATCATAATGGCGATCCACGCCGTACTGCGATTCGAGAGCATGCTGGAGCCGAGCGCGCCGCTGCCGATCAGTTTGCCTAACCCCGGAAGAATGTATGTAAAGAAATACTGGAAGATATATCCCACTACCAGCGCCCCGAGCACATTCGGTATGAAATATGCCGCACGCAGAAACGTCTTCCCTTTGATCCTGCTGTTCAGCCCCAGGGCGAGGAGAAGGCTGATCACATTCGTCACGATCGTAGCCACGACAGCCAGCTTGATCGTAAACCAGTAAGAGCCGCCGATCCTGGGATCCGTAAACAGGTCAATATAATTGCGGAATCCCACAAAATCATAAGTGCCAAAGCCTTTAAAATTCGTAAAACTATATATCACGCCGCGTATCAGCGGTATGGTGTTGAAGCAGACAAACAGTGCCAGGATCGGTATGGTGATCAGCATATAGGTCCGCTTGCTGTCATTTACTCGTTTCATAATCCGCCCACTCCTTTCCTACTCGTCAGTTCCATGTTCTTCGTTGTATTCCTGGACCGCACGGATAATGTCTCTGTTATACCTCTGCCAGTCTTTGTCAAATTTGACCAGGAATGCGTCCACATCCTTGTTGATCAGGAAAGTCTGGATCTGCGCGTCCACCGCCATTTCGGACGGATAGTAGTGATCCTGATAGTCTGTCATGTTCCCGGACTCTATAAATGGGGTCATGCCGTCCAGCATCGGGGCAAGTTCAAAGTTCCCCTCCTTGCACGGAACCGCATTCTGATCGTCGATGTAAGCCTGGACATTTTCGTTTTCCAGCAGGAAATCCAGGACCTCGTACGCCGCCTCCTTATTCTCGCACGCCTCCGTCACCGCAAACATAAGGTCAACGCCTGAGTTCAGAGTGTTCTTCAAGGCATCGTCATTTCCGGGAGTCACGAAAGAATCAATGTTCATATCCGGGTTTACTGAGAGGATCTGGGGCACCGCATAGCTCCCGATGGGATACATGGCAGATTCACCGTTGGCAAATGCGGTACACGCGTCATTGTATCCGTAGGCAAAAGGATCCTCCGGCCCATAGCTTACCAGCTCCAGGCACTTCTCCGCTGTCTCACGGTACTCGTCTGTGAATGTGGTCTCGCCTGCGTTCACCTGCTTACATGTATCAGCAGGAGCCAGAGCCACCGCCAGGGAGTTCCACGGCGCCAGGCAGGTCCATGTATCACGGAATCCGAAATAGAACGGCAGGATGCCCTCTGACTGGATCTCCTCACAGAGATCGATCAGCTCGCTCCAGGTTTCCGGGATTTCCCATCCATGCTCTTCAAACATATCCTTGTTGTACAGGATCCCCGCTGCATTTGCCACATAGGGCACTCCATATGTACCTTCCTTGGGCGTGATCTCCAGCGCTTCCAAAATATCCACATAAGAATCCTTGATGTCAGCCATCCCGGGATAGTCGGAAACATCAGCCAGGATATCCGCATCGACATAATAGGAATAATTGATATCTCCTCCTATGCCGATAATGTCAGGATAATCATTCCTGACGAATCTCGTCCTCATGATCGTACTTGCGTCATTTGGAGAACTGATGGTCAGATGAATATCATCATGAGACGCATTAAATTCTTCCTCCACCTTATCGAAATACGATGCTGCCTCTGGTTTGTACTGGAGGATCTCAATCTCCGTTTTCCCTGAGTCTTCTCCCGCACCGCATCCCGGAAGGATGGCTGCTGTCAGCATGGCCACTGCCAGGACCAGGCTAATCGCATTTTTCCTTTTCATAATCACTCCAGCTCCTTCCTTTCAGACCTTTGTCTTGTGAAGTCATTATAACATTCCAAAATGCATCTAAAAATATCCTTATATTTTTTGTTTTATACCAATATTCAACTTATATGCCAATTAGACAAAGTGTAGTCGCATTTTGGTATATTTAGAGTTATAATAACTTTACTAAATCAGAATCAGTATGGGGTGATGAGCATGAGCGACCTGTTGTTTTCCGTATTTCCAAACGCAAATTTTGTCGATCTCGGATTATACCAGTTCGGCAAAGAACAATGTGAGCCGGCACACTCTTTTGGTCCGGCGGCAAGAAACCACTATCTGTTCCACTATGTCCTTTCAGGAACAGGACTGCTGATGGCTGACGATTCAAAAGGCCAGACTCACGAATATCAGATCAGAAGCGGTCAGGGATTCATGATCTTCCCCCGCCAGATCAACACTTATATCGCTGATCCTCATCTGCCGTGGGAATATGCATGGATTGAATTTGATGGGCTGCGTGCCAAAGAGATCATTGAACTTGCCGGGCTCACTCCCGATCATCCGGTGTATCACGCCTCCTCAAAGGATCTCAGAGAACTTATGAAGGATGAAATGCTCTATATGGCGGAGCACAGCGATGAATCCCCCTTTCATCTGATCGGACATCTCTATCTTTTCATAGACTATCTGTCCCGTTCCTCTGCCTCCATGAGGCTGTCAGACACCGGGAAGGTCCGGGATTTCTATATCAAGGAGGCGCTGAATTATATCGAACAGAATTTTCAAAATGATATATCCGTGGAAGGAATCGCTGAATTCTGCGGATTGAACCGGACCTATTTCGGCCGTATCTTTAAAGAAGCCGTGGGAAAATCCCCTCAGGAGTTTCTCTTGAGCTACCGCATGGCAAAAGCCGCCGAGCTCTTAAAACTGACCCGGCTCTCCATCGGAGATATTGGAAATGCAGTCGGATACTCAAACCAACTGCATTTTTCGCGCGCATTTAAAAATGTATATGGCTCCTCTCCCAGAGAATGGAGGAATCAGAACCGGATGGCTCTGTAGGATGGGGATTTTCGGTTTGACTAAAGCAAGTCTCCGGCACAGAAGATTTATTTTTACTGCTCTATGAGGCTGTATACTTCTTCCCGCGCAGGCATTGCCTTAATCGCGCCTTTTCTCGTGGTCACGATGGCTGCCGCGGCATTGGCGAACGTCAGCATCTCTCTGAGCTGCTCCTCTGTAAGGCTGTTAAGATCATGTTCCACAATATAATTAAGGGAACTGCCTCCAAAGGTATCACCTGCTCCTGTAGTCTCTATCGTATCTACTGAAAATCCCGGGCATTCCACACGCATCCCCTTATAGTAGGCACGGCTGCCATCTCTGCCCAGCGTGAGAAGGATAAGCGGGATATTGTATTTCTCCTGGAGGTACGCAATACCCTCATCGTAGTCCTCCTTTCCGGAAACGAACTGGATCTCATTGTCTGAAATCTTCAGGATGTCGCACACACTGAACCCATATTCCATCTGCTCCTTCGCAAGGTCAAGGGAACTCCACAGAGGGGGCCTGAGATTGGGGTCAAAGGAAATCAGGCACCCCCCCTCCTTTGCTGCTTTGACTGCTTTCTTCGTGGCAGCTCTCACACCATCATGGGTCATGGACAGCGTACCGAAGTGGAAGATCGCGGCCTGCCTGATGAATCCGGCATCCACCTCGTCTTCACGGAGCATCATATCCGCTCCCGGATTGCGGTAAAAAGAAAATCCCCTGTCCCCATCCGGAAAAGTATGTACAAACGCAAGCGTTGTATTCACATTTTCATCCACAACAAGCCGGGACGCGTCGATCCCCGCCTCCGTTATCGTATTTTTAAGAAGGGCTCCGAACTGATCCCTGCCCACCTTTCCGATAAATGCCGTCTTTTTCCCCATTTTATTCAGGAGGGCCAGCACATTGCAGGGAGCTCCGCCGGGACACGCCTCGAAGAGATTGTTTCCCTGCCCGCTCTGACCGTTCATCGTAAAATCGATCAGCAGTTCACCCATAGCGATCACATCATATTTCCTCTCCATCTCCAAATACCTCCTATAATACAGACTGCCGTGCTGTCTCCCGCACGGCAGACGTTTATTTAATTGAAATACACCAATTCCTCTATGGGCTCTGCAAGCTCGATGTGTTCCGCCTCCAGGACCGGTCCTTCACCCCGGTATACAGACACTCTGGCAAACCCGACCTTTGCCCGGATCTTTACCCAGTCTCCCGGTTTTAGCTTCGGGGCATAAGGGCTTTTACACACATATCCCAGAAATGTGGTATCATCCACGCAGCAGGTCATTGCCATCCGTCCCAGCAGGAAGACCTTGGACGGAAATGTCCTGGGCTTAACAGCCTTTGCGGTAAACGCCACGACTTTTCCCTTATACCGGTCCGGATGCTCCATCATATCCACATACCAGATGCCGTAATCCTCTTTTGCGATCTCAACGACCGGCGCTTTCAGGTCATAGGGCACATCGTCCTCAAAAATATTTTCCACCTCGCCGTTCTCATTCTCGAAGATCACTTCCGCCCGGGGGCTCACTACTTTTACGCTCCTGCGGTATCCCGCAAGGGGCTTGATATCTTCGCACCGGTTAAATAATACAAGCTCCGCGTTTCTGACCATTTCCACGAAAAGCGGTTTCAGATTGGTCAGATACATCTGGAACGTGCTGGCGTCCACCGTGGTAAGCTTCTGCTCGATCTCCCATCCCCGCGGGAGCTTCAGGCCCTCAAAATCACTGACTTTCCACATGCCGTTGTACTCCACAACGACACGCTCAGGCTCGTGCTTCTTATTTACTTCTTCCAGCCACTCTTCAGTCAGCTCTTCCTGGTCTTCCACACGCTCAATGACGACGCCGTACTTGAGCATTTCCATGGGATCGTACTCCTCTTCCCCCTCTTCGCAGAGGATGAGAAGCGTCTTCCCATCGATCTGAAAATAGTCCTGCTTTAATGTAAAGGTGAGAAACTGGGTCTTGCCGCTGTCCAGAAACCCGGTCATAAGGTAGACCATTACATTTGTGTCATTCATATCCGTTCTCTCCCATCTCATGCCAGTCCGAAAAGCTCTGCCAGCTTCTCTTCGTTCAGTTCTGCGCCGATCACGCAGATGCGCCCTGTATATTCCGGCGCCCCGGCACGCACTTCATGCTCCTCCGGAACCATGTCAAAATAAATCCACTCGCCGTCCTCTCCGGCGACCATTCCCTTTGCCCGGAGCACATTTCCGCAAGCGCTGTCCTCTTCCAGCGTCTTCAGGATACCGGCGATCTGCTCTTTTGTATAAGTGCGGATCGTCTCGCGTCCCCAGCTTGTAAATACTTCGTCTGCATGATGATGCCCTTCATGGTCATGGTGATGCCCTTCGTGGTCATGGTGATGGTGGTGATCATGTCCATGGCCGCAGCATCCGCCGTGCTCATGGTGATGTTCTTCATGTCCTCTGTGCTCATGTCCGTGCCCGCAGCATCCGCCGTGTTCGTGGTGGCCATGTCCGTGTCCGTGATGCTCATGGTGATGCCCGCACTCCGGGCAGATGACCTCTGAGAGCAGTTCCTCCTCAAGGGACATGCTGGATTCCATCGTTTCCAGTATCTTTCTGCCCGGAAGCTGGGCGATCGGAGTGGTGATAAACGGCGCTTTACCGTTGATCTCACGCAGAAGATCCACACTCTCCTCCACTTTCTCCGGCTTTGCCTTGTCCGTACGGCTTAAGATCACCGCCCCCGCATACTCGATCTGGTTGCTGAAAAACTCCCCGAAGTTCTTCCGGTATATCCTGCACTTTGTCACATCCACGACTGTGGAAAAGCTGTTGAGCCGGGCGTCGATCTCTCCCTGCACATCCTGTACCGCTTTGATCACATCCGAGAGCTTTCCCACTCCTGACGGCTCGATGAGAATGCGGTCCGGATGATAGGTGTCCACCACTTCTTTTAATGATTTTCCGAAATCACCTACAAGAGAGCAGCAGATACAGCCGGAATTCATCTCCCGGATCTCGATCCCGGACTCCTTTAAAAATCCTCCGTCAATCCCGATCTCCCCGAATTCATTCTCTATCAGCACGACCTGCTCCCCCTCAAACGCCTCTGAGAGCAGTTTTTTTATCAGCGTTGTTTTTCCGGCTCCAAGGAAACCGGAGATAATATCGATCTTTGTCATTTTACATCATCCTCCTTACATTGTCCGAATCTCTATTTCAGGTCCAGTTCCACCGGGCAGTGGTCCGAACCCATAATGTCTGTCAGTATCTTTGCGTCTGCAAGCCTGTCCTTTAAGCTCTCCGAAACGCAGAAATAGTCAATGCGCCACCCCGCGTTCTTGGCGCGCGCGCTGAACCGGTAAGACCACCAGGAATAGATCCCCTCCTGGTCAGGATAGAAATACCGGAACGTATCGATGAACCCCGCGTCCAGAAGCTCTGTAAACTTCTGCCGCTCCTCATCTGTAAATCCGGCGTTTTTCCGGTTTGTCTTCGGGTTCTTCAGGTCGATCTCTCTGTGGGCCACATTCATATCCCCTGTCACAATGACCGGTTTTGTCTCTTCCAGTTTCTTTAAGTATGCCCTGAAATCATCCTCCCATTTCATCCGGTAGTCCAGCCTTGCCAGCTCGTTCTGAGAATTTGGCGTATATACGGTGACAAAATAAAAATCTTCAAATTCACAGGTAATGACGCGTCCCTCCTGGTCGTGTTCTTCTATCCCGATGCCGTAAGCCACTGAGAGAGGCTCCTGTTTTGTAAATACCGCTGTGCCGGAATACCCTTTTTTCACGGCATAATTCCAGTACTGATGATAGCCCGGAAGCTCCAACGCAAGCTGTCCTTCCTGCATCTTTGTCTCCTGGACACAGAAGATATCCGCGTCCGCCTCTTTAAAAAAATCAAGAAATCCTTTCTGCACGCATGCCCGGATTCCATTTACATTCCAAGATATCAGTTTCATTCATTTCCTCCTTATGCCCGATTCATACCCGATTCCCGGGCCAATCCCTCTTGTACATTGTCTCTATCTGTACCACACTTCTTTCAGGAACAGGCCTCTCGCCGGAGCGAGGAACCCTGCCTGTTCTCTGTCTTTTGAGCGGAGAGCGTCACGCACGCTCTTAGCCGTACGCTGATGCGTCCCCGCTTCAAGCAGAGTGCCTGTGAGAATGCGGACCATGTGATACAGAAATCCGCTTCCCTTGTATACCACAGTCACCCTGCCGCCTTGTCCGCTGACCATTATATCATAAATCGTCCGCCTTGTGGAGTTCTCATCCCTTTTATCCGTATATGCCTGAAACTCGTGAGTTCCGGTCAGATATCCCGCCGCCTCACGCATCCGTCCAAGATCCAATTCCCCGGGAAAATGACAGCAGTAACGTCTTGTAAACACGTCCGGCTTCTCTCCGGTGTCAATGTGATATTCATACACCTTTCCCACGGCGCTTTTGCGGGCATGAAATCCATTTTTCACAAGCCGCGCGTCCAGAATGCGGATATCTTCCGGAAGGAATCGGTTGACCCTCTCCGTAAAGAACCCATCCTCCGGCTGTCCTGCCAGAACGATGCTGGCAGTCTGCCCTTTTGCATGGACGCCCGCATCCGTCCTGCCGGAGCCGTTTATCTCTACTGTATATCCGGTGTGTTCGCCGATGACGCGTTCAAGGAGCCCCTGGATCGTCCGGTCTGTATTACCCTGCCTCTGCCATCCCTGGTAGCGGGTGCCGTCATAGGCGATGATGAGTTTATAGGTACGCATTTTCCCTCCTGAATACAAAAAACGAAATCAGCTCTGACTGCATAAAAGAATAGCTGATTTCGTCTCTTTCTACAACTGCATCCGCGCAAAGATATCACGGTGTGTCCTCTTTACTGCAGAAATTTCTTAAGCTCGTCCATAAATGTATTCGCATCTTTAAATTCTCTGTAAACAGACGCAAATCTGACGTATGCCACCGGATCGAGCCCTTTCAGTTTCTCCATGACGATCTCTCCGATGACGCTGCTCGGTATCTCTTTCTCCTCACGGTTGAATATCTCCAGTTCAATGGCGTCTATGGTCTTCTGGATCGCTTCCGCAGGTACAGGACGCTTATAACACGCGCTCAATACGCCGTGCTCGATCTTGGACCGTTCATACTGCTCTCGGTTGTTATCCTTTTTTATCACGATGAGCGGGATGGTCTCCACTTTTTCATAGGTCGTAAATCTTCTCCCGCATTCATCACATGAACGCCGCCTGCGGATAGAGCTCTTATCCTCCGCTGGTCTGGAATCTATGACTCGGGTATCCGGGTTGCCGCAATAGGGACATCTCATATATTTTTTCCGCCTTTCCCTGCATTCGCATCAGTCTTGTTCTTCTGTCTGCATTCATTATACACAATCGTTAAAATTTTTGCAAAAACTTTTCTTCCTGAATCTCAACGATCACGATGTCCGGTCCGATCTTGCGGATGCAGGCAAAAGGTATCACATACTCGCAGTCCGTGCCGAGGAAACCGCAGATCTTTCCCGGCCCGGGAATAATGACTGCCTCTACCTCTCCGCTGCAGGCATTGATCTCCACGTCCACAATGCACCCCAGCCGTCTGCCGCTGCAGATATTGATAACTTCCTTGTCCCTCAATTCACAGAGCCTCATATTTTTCTCCCCCAACGACAGTATCTTTCACTTTCATCTTATGATTTTTTTCCCGGCTCGTGTCTGTCTCCTGTGTTTCATTTTCCCGGTCCGGTTTTATTTTTGTGTCATAAGCCCTTCCCTTTTCCGCCTTTCTGCACTACAATAGGAGTTAGTATCAGCCGCGCTGTCTGCCCGAAAATGGGGATTGCCCCTGCGAGGCGTCTTTGCGGGATACAAATACGGATCAGGAGAATTTATGATATGAAAGAAACGATCTTACTATTTAATCTCCCGGAAAAGGACAAACTCTTGAAGCTCGAGATGGCGCTGTTCCCTCTGCGGGTCCGCCTGAAAAGGATTTCGCATGAAAACTATAACCAGCCTCTCGGCGTCCTTGCAGGCATGAAAGACATGACCCCCGCTGATGGCACATACGACGGCCCGGAATTGCCAGACTCCATGCTCGTCTTCTGCTTCCTTGACGACAACCGGCTCAACCAGGCGCTCGCCGCTTTGAGAAAATGCGGAGCGGGTCCCTTTCCCTACAAGGCGATCCTCACGCCCACGAACAGCGAGTGGACCGCTCCGGACTGTTTTGCCGAGATTAAAAAAGAACATGAGGCAATGCATCCGTAAGGGCGCATTGTCATAAGCGTTTTAAAACATTTGATTGTATATTTTCCCCCGGCATGTTATACTTTCAACAGACATTCGTTCTGACTGCAAAGGCTGTCCGCCGCAGCGGGCTCCCTGAGCAGCAAGGCGCAAATACTGTACAGATGAAAGGGGATCTCTCCCTTTTGTTTTGATAGGACTGCGCCTGTGAGGCGCTTTTTTTATTGATTTCAGTTTTAGGAGGACTGCCTATGGAAAACAGGATCGCACTGATCGGCATCATTCTGGAATCCAGAGATTCTGTGGATGAGCTGAACCATCTGTTGAGCCAGTACGGAGAATATGTGATCGGCAGGATGGGGATTCCCTACCGGGAAAAAGGCATCCACGTCATCAGCGTGGCTCTGGATGCGCCAAATAACGTCATCAGCGCACTTTCGGGCAAACTGGGGATGCTGCCCGGAATCAGCACGAAGACGATTTATGGGAAAAACATATGAGTACAAAGCTTATTGACAAACTGGAACGAGACCGCTCCCTGACCCGGGAGGAGTGGACAGAGCTTATCCGGAACAGGACCCCCAGTACTGCCGGATATCTTCTGGAGCGTTCACAGGAAATCCGCATCCGCCATTATGGGCATGATGTGTACATCCGGGGGCTCATCGAGTTTACCAACTACTGTAAAAACGACTGCTACTACTGCGGCATCAGAAAAGGCAATCACAACGCGGACCGTTACCGGCTGTCCAAAGAAGACATCCTTAACTGCTGCGCCCAGGGGTATGAGCTGGGCTTCCGCACTTTTGTGCTCCAGGGCGGCGAGGACGGATGGTACACAGATGAGCGGCTGGCGGACATCGTGGCCTCTATCCGTTCCGGATGGCCGGACTGTGCCATCACACTCTCTGCGGGTGAGCGCTCCCGGGAGAGTTACCGCATCCTGCGGGAAGCAGGTGCAGACCGCTACCTACTCCGACACGAGACCTATGACAGCAGGCACTACGGCATGCTCCACCCTCCTTCTCTGAGCGCAGAGCACCGGCGGAAATGCCTGTGGGACTTAAAGGACCTGGGCTACCAGGTGGGCACCGGTTTCATGGTGGGCTCGCCCTTCCAGACACCAGAAAACCTTGCCGATGACATGCTGTTTTTGACAGAACTGAATCCCCAGATGGTGGGGATCGGTCCCTTTATCCCCCATCACGACACGCCTTTCGCGGACAGAAAAGCCGGAACCCCGGAACTGACGCTTTTCATGCTGGGGCTGATCCGTCTCCTGCTCCCGAAAGCCCTGCTGCCATCCACGACAGCGCTGGGCTCCATCATTCCGAACGGAAGGGAACAGGGCATACTTGCCGGCGCAAACGTGGTGATGCCGAACCTCTCTCCCGCCCAGTTCAGAGAGAAATATCTGTTGTATGACAACAAGCTCTGTACAGGAAGTGAAGCGGCGGAAAGCCTGAGGGACCTGAAGGCACGGATGGAGTCGATCGGATATCACGTCACCGTGGCAAGGGGAGATTCACTGAACAGATAGCATACTATGCATATTATCTGCCGATCAAACACAGAAAAGGAGGAATACATACAATGTACGATGTAAATTCAAAATGCGCGGATGATTTTATCAACCACGAAGAAATCCTGGACACACTGGCTTACGCGGACGAGAACAAGGAGAACATAGAACTCATTGACTCTATCATCGAAAAGGCTAAAAAACGCAAAGGCCTCACCCACAGGGAAGCTTCCGTGCTCCTCGCCTGTCCGGTCGAGGAGAAGAACCAGGAAATCTATAAGCTGGCGGAACAGATCAAAAAAGATTTCTACGGAAACCGTATCGTCATGTTCGCGCCGCTCTACCTGTCCAACTACTGTATCAACGGCTGTACTTACTGCCCATACCACGCAAAGAACAAGCACATCCCCAGAAAGCAGCTCTCCCAGGAGGAGATCCGCCGGGAAGTCATCGCGCTCCAGGATATGGGACACAAGCGTCTCGCCCTGGAAGCCGGTGAGGATCCGGTCCGCAACACAATGGACTACTACCTGAAATCCATCGAGACCATTTACAGCATCAAGCATAAAAACGGTGCCATACGCCGCGTGAATATCAATATCGCGGCAACCACCGTTGACAACTACCGCCTTTTAAAGGAGGCGGGGATCGGCACATACATCCTGTTCCAGGAAACGTACCACAAGGAGAGCTATCTCCAGCTCCATCCCACCGGGCCGAAGCATGACTATAACTATCACACCGAGGCAATGGACCGCGCCATGGAGGGCGGCGTTGACGATGTGGGCTTAGGCGTGCTTTTTGGACTGGACAAATACCGTTACGAATTCGCGGGGCTGCTCATGCATGCGGAGCACCTGGAGGCCGCCTTCGGCGTGGGCCCGCACACGATCAGCGTGCCCAGGCTGAAACATGCGGATGACATCAACCCGGATGACTTTGACAATGGGATTGACGATGATACATTTGCCAAGATCGTTGCCTGCATTCGCATCTCCGTTCCGTACACAGGCATGATCATCTCCACAAGAGAAAACCAGAAGACACGAGAGCGCGTCCTGCACCTGGGTGTCTCCCAGATCAGCGGCGGCTCGAGAACGAGCGTGGGAGGCTACTATGAGCCGGAGCCGGAAGATCAAAAATCCGAGCAGTTCGACGTCAGCGACAACCGTACCCTCGACGAAGTGGTGCGCTGGCTCATGGAGATGGACTATATCCCCAGCTTCTGTACTGCATGTTACCGCGAAGGACGCACCGGAGACCGTTTCATGTCCCTGTGCAAGAGCGGGCAGATCCAGAACTGCTGCCATCCCAACGCCCTGATGACATTAAAAGAATATCTGATGGATTACGCGTCCCCTGAGACAAAGGCAATCGGGGATAAACTGATCGATAGAGAAGTACTGAACGTGCCGAATGAAAAGGCGAGGGCAGTTGTCCTTGAGAACCTCCAGCTGATTCAGCAGGATAACAGACGTGATTTCCGGTTCTGAGCTTAGAGATTTATAAGAGCACATAAGATTACAGCGGGTGTGCCCGGGAGAGATTTTTTTAACTCCCGGACGCACCCGCTGTATTTCAGCTCTTTTTGATAAACGTGGCGCCGCATTTCGGGCAGCGCACCTCGATCCTGCCCTTTCCTCTCGGAATGCGGATCTTCTGCTTACATGACGGACAGGTATAGATATGATAGACTCTGCGCTGCTGCCATATGTTCTTCTGCCTGTGGAAGAAGCTGCGGACGCGGTATGTCTTTGTGAGAAATACCTGATTCTCAGCATAACGTTTCTGCACATTTCTGGAAAACGCCCGGAAATAACAGAAGATGACCAGCGCCCATCCCAGTATGTAAAAGATCAGCCCCACGATATTGTTCACAAACACCGAGGACGCGACCACAGCGACAAGACCTGAGAGCAGCAGGAATTTGGAGAGCTGGTCAATTCCGTATCTTCCCTGCATAAATCGTATAAGTTTTTCTTTCATGATCGATCCATCCTTTTAAAATTCGAGTTTGGGATATATTTTCCTCTGTTTTCCGGGTAAAGTCAATTAAATTTCAATAAAATTATTTATTCAGGATATTATCACAGATCTCATCTGAGATCAGATACACGATACGCGAATCGTTTATCATCACATACCGGCTGCCGTCTCCGTTCTCGTTTCCGATATACAGTGTCAGCACTTTTTCTTCTTCGTCCTCAGTATAGGTGGCTTTCACAGTGATGCGGGCGGCTTCATCAAGCCCGAATCCCGCCAGGTCTTCATCCGCCACGGAATAGTCCGCCGCTTCTGAGAGCGTCACCGCGCCGAGTCCGCCCGCCACTGCCGCAACGTCTTCTGTCTGGTCCTCATTCCCGCTGTCATAAGTGACCGTCACCCCATTGTGAGTGATCACTTCTTTCACGAGATTGCCGCTGCCAATGCTGGGATATTCATCCAGCTGCGCCATATCCTCAAGCGTATAGTTCAGGGAATCGATCAACGTGGACACCACTGTATAGACCTTTCCTGCGTCGCCCACAGTTACATAGTAATAATCTCCGGTCATGTTTCCCAAATACAGCTCCGTGGCGCTTCCGTCCGCGTCTGTATAACTCAGCGTATAAACCGGTTCCTCCAGTCCGTAATCAGCCATGGAGTCGCCGTCTTCCAGCTCCCGGTCCGCAGTGATGCCTCCCAGGGCTGCCGCCATATCCTCAGGGTAGCTCTGGGCCAGCGGAAAATCTCTGTCCGATGCGCAATACCAGATTCCATCCTCCTTTACAAATCCCATTTCTCCGTTCCCAACGTCAAAACTCATGGAAACGATATTCTCCGGGTCTGTTTCTGTCACATGTACGACCGCCGCTTCATTCTCCGCCTGTTCCTTTTCTTCCTGGCTCTTATTCCATGCCTGCAGTCCGAAATAGACCGCCAGCAGCGCCACAAGGGCGCCTGCCAGGATAAAAAGCCCTCTCTTTTTCTTCATCATACTTTTCTCCTCCTGAACCATACAGCGAATCCGCCGATCAGGATCACTGCCGGAATGCCAAATATCATCAGCAGGCTGAACAGTCCGCCGTGCTGTACCGTATTATATTCCACGTTCAGACTTTTCGCCTCGATGGAAAGATTCTGCACGCCCTCGAAATTGGCGCTGACCGCATTCATGAACACCTGCGTATTCTCCAGCTGGGTAAAGGTGTCTGTGATGGCCGGATCGATCAGGCTTGCTGCTGAGATGACAGTCAGACGGCTTTCCAGCTCTTCTCCAGTGTCTGAAGCGTCAGCGTCCTCTGTGCCGCTGTCTGAGGTGTCGGCCGTCTCTGTGCCGCTGTCTGATGCGTCAGTCTCCTCTGTGCTGCTGTCTGATGCGCCGCCTTCTGAATCATCTGCCGCGCTGACTGTCTCTGTCGCCACCGCGCCCAGCACATAAGAGCCCTGCTCCTGGGCCTCCTCCGTCACCGCGTAAGACTGCTCCGAAGACGACATAAACGGAGTCACAGTGATCGTATCCCGCTCCGGATCAGCCTGAGTCATCCCATGGGTATTCGTCAGAAGCACCATCTGGGATGAGATACCCTCCGCCAGATCTCCCGACACGGTGAGCTCCGGGAATATATAGTAAGGATTGTTCTGATAGCATCTCGAAGGATCCGCGATGTATCCCTCTGCCGGTGTTATCCCATATGTGCTGAGGACCCCTGACAGATTCTCAAGCTCTGCAAGGCTGGTATCCCCCAGCAGGATCATGAACTTTCCTCCGGCGCCCAGGTAATCCGCAAGCATCTGCGCCTCATCCTGAGACAGGTCCGACATGGGGGCATACATGAACAGCAGATCACAGTCCTCCGGTATGGAAGTCGTCATCAGCAGATTTACCTCTGACAGAGTGTAGCTGCTCTTCTCCATCAGATCCGTGATCGTGGCTGACAGACTGCTTTCCCCATGTCCTGTCGTCTGATAGATCGTCCGGTCCACATCATTGGTCACATAATTGACCGCGCTGGTAAGCTGTCCCTCGCCGTCAAATTCCGTGTAAGAAGTGGTCCCATAGTAATAATATGAGTATTCATCCATGACAAGGATATCCGTAAAAGCGACTGTCGTTGTCTTCCCTGTATCCTCGCAGGATATAACGATCGTATTTTCCGTTGTATCATACTCTGTCAGCGCTGACGGATGCAGGACCGGATCGATCCACTCCACATGGATCCTGCTCGACAGAGCCGCGTACTTACTTATAAATGTCTTGATGATGTCATCTGTCTCGTCTTTGACAGCGAGCACCTTCATCTCCACATCTTTATCCAGATCGTCCAGCAGGCCTGTCGTTGTGTCTGATATCTCGTAGATCTTTGTGCTGCTCACATCAATGTTGCGGAACGCTTCCGGTATCTGTCCCACCACCAGGTTAAATACGATCACCACTGCCAGCGCCAGGACAGTCAGCCCTACGCTGTACGCGCCGTGCCTTGTCCCCGCAGCGCGAAATATATTTTTAATATTCTTTATTTTTTTCACAGCCCGGCCCTCCTAACTCCAGCGTCTTTTCTGGATCGCCTGTACCGTAAGGAAAACGAATACGATGATGATCGATAAGTACATCGCGATCCCGGTCACGTCCACGATACTGTTGGACGTAATGTCCGTAAATACATTTGCAAGCGCCAGTCTGCCCAGGAGGTTTGAAAGGAGGTTCTCATACACCTCTGATCTCACCACATAGACCACAACGCCCGCGATCACTCCCACAATCTCGATCCCCCCGGACAGAACAGGATTGCCTGTCATATGCCAGACGTAGAACGCCGCGACCGTTATCAGGATGAGTACGCCCACCAATCCACTGACCGCCGAACTTGGCAGCATGGACAGGATGCCGTCCCACAGATACAGCACCAGAAGGATGCCGAACGTGCTGATAAACGCGATGATCTGGCTCTCAGTCAGAGCGGAGAGGAACATCCCGATGGCAGCGTACACGCACCCGAGCAGGAAAAACACTCCGATGGATATGTAATCCACCGTAAGATATGCCGTCCCCTGGGACTTAATGATGAGCGGGAAGACGCAGAATACAATATTCGGCATGGCGATCACCGTCGCCATGGCAAGATATTTGCCAAGGACCACTTTCCCCAGGCTCACCGGAGCTGTAAGGAGCATCTGATCCGTCTTGTTTTTACGCTCTTCCGAAAAGCTCCGCATGGTAATGAGAGGAACCCCCACGAGAAATACAATGAGAGACCCTGACAGTGTATAAGAAAAATAGGGATATCCTGCCGTCATGTTGTACGCCATAAAATAGATCCCGGTAAACGCGATGAGAAACGCCACAAATACCGGACCTGTCATGGACTGGAAGTAAGACTTTAATTCTCTTTTATAGATCGCCAGCATCTTTGTCCGCCCCCTCTCCTGCTTTTTGGCCGCTCTTCTTTGCAAAAGCCGCCGGAACTGTATCTCTCTGCGTCAGCTCCATGAACACATCCTCCAGACTCGTGCCGGAGACCTTCAGTGTCAGCAGCGGAGTTCCCGCCGATGCGAAGGCGCGGAATACATTCTCCCTGATATCCTGGCCGTGTTTCTCCCGGATACTGCCCTTTGTCACTTCATCCCCCTCCGCCTGGGTCTCGATCGTTTCAATGCCCGGCACGTTTTTTAAAATCCTGCGTATCTCTGAAGGAGATGTCTTTGCCTCGATCTCCACTACATTGTGCTGACCGAGCATCCGCTCCAGGTTTTCCGGCGTATCGCTCGCCATCAGCTTCCCTTTGGAAATGATAATGATATAGTCGCACACCTCCCTCACCTCAGCGAGGATATGCGAGCTTAAGATAACGGTATGATTTTCCGACAGCTTTCGGATCAGCTCACGGATCTCGATGATCTGTTTCGGGTCAAGGCCCACGCTTGGTTCATCCAGTATGATGATCTCCGGGAACCCGAGGACAGCCTGCGCAAGCCCTACTCTCTGCCTGTAGCCTTTTGAGAGATTTTTGATGAGCCGTTTCTCCACATCTTTGATCTTGACCAGATCCTCTACCTCCGAGATTTCTTCCGCCCGGCGCTTTTTCCCGATGCCTTTCAGCTCGGCGGCAAACTCCAGATATTCCCGCACGGTCATATCCATGTACAGCGGCGGCTGTTCCGGCAGATAGCCGATATGCCGCTTCGCCTCTTCAGGCTCTTTCAAAATGTCATGTCCGTTGATGATGACTTCGCCCTCTGTGGCCCCGAGATACCCGGTCATGATATTCATGGTCGTGGATTTTCCCGCTCCGTTTGGCCCCAAAAAGCCGTAGATACGCCCTGCTTCAATCTTGAAGTCCAGATGATCCACGGCCAGATGATCGCCATATTTCTTTACCAGATTCCTTACTTCGATCAAGGCAGTTACCCTCCTAAAACTTATCGTTGCCTCCGCGTCTCCGCAAAAGAAAAAGACGCGCCGCCTGCTCTCATTGTATGAGAATGACAGGCATTTAAGCACGTCTTAAAGGGTATCAGTATTGTGTGAAAGTTCTGTGTTGTAAATGTGACAGAGTTTTGTGCTTGTCCAGAGGCCGCACCAGCCCCGGCTACATGCGCACCATGCATTCATACAGTCCTTCCGGCCCGATCCCCCGGGCTTCCATGACCGCACGGATATCCTCCTCCGCTGTGAGAGGCGCGCACCAGGCAAGTCCGCACCCCGCGGATATGGAGCGTGGAACAGGAATAAGCCTGCCCGGAATTTCCATTGTCCGGCAGGCTTTCTCCATGGCCATAGCGTCAGCCGTCGTATGAAATGTCACCACGAGTCTCAGCTCTTTTTCACGCATAGCTGTGTTTTTCCTCTACTTTTCTTCGTTTTTCGTATTTAAAAACGCGATCAGAAAGCAGACTGCGATGCAGATAATGACTGCTGCTTTTCCCTGCACCGGCACACTTCCTGCCACGACCTCCTGGGTCTCGGCATTCAATGCCGTCGCGCTGGCGGCCAGCCCGAAATTATGTGCCAGGGCAGCCCCCGCAAACATACCCAGGACTGTCACGGCGGAGTCCGAGGAGCCCTGTCCCGCCAGGATAAGCTGGCGCAGCGGGCATCCGCCCGCGAGGACAGCGGCAAATCCCACCGCGTACATCCCAAGGATATTCCAGAGATGCTCTGAGTGAGCGATGACGCCTGGAGTATCAAACCCGACGGTAAACCTTCCTGTGGCAATATTGAAGATGAGCATGACCACAAAGAGCGCTCCGATGACGGTCAGCAGGTCAAAGTTCCTCATCATAATCACATTGCGGACGCTTCCCCCGAAACACATCCTGGATCTCTGCGCTGCCGCCCCGAAGATAAGCCCTCCGATCAGGGACAGCAGGATCGGCGCGTGCATGCTCCCCGGTCCGCTTTCGCTGCTCTTTAACAGCGTAGTGGCAAGCGCCAGTACAAGGATGCCGGCCATGAGCACAGGCAGCACATATCCGTTCATCCGGCTTGTCTCATGGGCGCGTCCCAGACTGAAGCCTTTCTTCAGCGCGATCCCTCCTGTTCCCACGCCAAGTATAAAGCCCACCAGGGCCACCCAAGCGTTCAGGTCTCCAGCCGACATGCGGATGACCATTCTGAGCGGGCATCCAAGGAATACCAGGGCCCCGATCGTCAGGACCATTCCCAGCACAAACCGTATCATTGGTGATGAACCGGCTGTAGAACGGTACTCTTTTGTCGCCACAGAGATGATAAATGCTCCCAGCACAAGACCCATGATCTCCGGTCTGGCATACTGCACAGTCTCCGTGGAATGCAGTCCCAGCGCTCCCGCGGTATCTCTGATAAAACATGCGATACAGAACGCCATGTTTGCCGGGTTTCCAAAATAAGCAAGGCAGGCTGCCACAAGACCGCAGATGATCCCTGCCAGAGCAAGTTTTTTCTTCGAATCAGATAGATTCATGTTCTTTTCCCTCCTGCTTTTCCGAGGCGTATTCCTTTAGTCATACGCCAGTTCTCTCACAGCGTTTATCGCAAGCTCCACTTCTTCTTCGGTATTGTAGTAAGAAAAGCTGAACCGCACCGCCCCCTGCTCCACAGTCCCCAATGCCCGGTGCATCAGAGGCGCGCAGTGGGCTCCCGGACGCGTGACGATCCCATACTCTGTACTGAGCTCATCGCTGACCTCAGAGGAATCATAGTCCAGGATATTGATGGATACGACCGGAGCCCTCTCATCTGTGTCAAAATCTCCGTACACCATGACCCCGGGTATGCGGGAAACACCGTTGTAAAATCTCCTCATCAAGGACAGCTCTCTCTGCCTGATCCGGTCCATTCCGGTCTTTTCGATCCAGGATACCGCGGCGCCCAGCCCGGCGATGCCGTGTCCGTTCAGCGTCCCTGCTTCCAGCGCCGTGGGCATCTCTGCGGGATGGGCTTCATTGTATGTATCGATCCCGCTGCCGCCTGACAGCAGCGGACGGATGCGCACGCCCTCTCCGACATACATCCCGCCGGTCCCCTGAGGCCCCAGAAGGCTCTTATGCCCGGTGAAACAGAGCACATCGATCTGCATCTTCTCCACGTCAATGGGCCAGACTCCGGCGGTCTGGGATGCGTCAGCGATCAGGAGAAGACCGTGCTTTTTTCCAAGAGTCCCCACCTGCTCAAGAGCGATCATGTTCCCGGTAAGATTGGATGCATGGGTGCAGACGACAGCCTTTGTGTTGTCTCTGACCGCGGATTCCATCTCCTCGTATGAGATCCGACCTTTCTCATCACAGCCAAGGATGGTAAGCTCCACGCCTTTCTTTCTGCATTCATAGAGAGGACGCAGCACGGAATTGTGCTCCAGCACTGTGGTGATAACATGATCCCCTTCCGAGAACAGGCCTTTCAGCGCGATGTTCAGGCTCTCCGTTGCGTTTGCCGTAAACACGATCCGTCTTGGGTCTCCCGCGTGGAACAGGCGGGCCAGCTTCTCCCTTGTTTCATAGATCACCCTGGAGGCATCCAGGGAAGGGGCGGACGCCCCTCTTCCCGCATTTCCCAGCGTATCAAAGGCGGCTGTCACAGCCGCCCTGACTTCTTCCGGTTTGTGTATCGTAGTTGCCGCATTGTCCAAATAGAGCATAAGACCTTTTCCTCTTCCTTCCGCTGTATGTTCCGCAAAGCGCTCTTTTCCTGCGATAGTTCCGCTGATTTAAGTATAAACCGCCCTGCTCAGCCAGTCTAATTGAAAACCGCGATAACTTTCCCCCACTTATAGGAATTATCTATAAATAAAGTCATCTCCGGTCTGATACAGCTCTTTTACCTTGTGTATCAGCCTGTCCGCTGCGGGAAGGACAGGATAATCCGCGTCAAATACAAGATTGACCGACCGGCTTCCGCCCTCTTCTCCCAGGGGAAACTCCAAAAGTTTTCCCACACGCACTTCATCCTCTGCCGCGAGCCGGGACAGGATCGATATTCCCATCCCGCTCCTGACGGAACGTTTGATGGTCTCCTGGTTCTCCATGACAGCCGCAACGCGGAACTCCGCCATATCGATCCCCATCCGGGCCAGGAGCCTGGCCGTCTCTTTCCTCGTACCTGAGCCTTCCTCCCGCAGGATGAGAGGCTCTTCCCTTATCCAGGAAGAAATATCTCTGCCTTTCCTCCTCATAAATCGTTCCGACGCCGGGGTAATGATGACCAGCTCGTCCTGATAAAAGGGCAGGTAGGTACAGCTTCCCTTCTCCAAAACCGTTCCTGTAAATCCCACATCCGCCTTGTGGGACAGTATCATATCCACCACGCCCGCGCTGTCCGTTTCCAGCACTTTAAGCTGCTCTCCCGGATATTCTTCACGAAAGGCCGCCATGATCCCCGGGAGAAGGTACTGGGAGGGGATAGTCGACGCCGCGATCCGGAGCACGCTGCCCCGGTTTCCCGCATCCAGCCTGAACCGCTCTCTGATCTTCTGTTCCAGCTCAAGTATCTGCTCCGCATAGGCATAGAGTTCCTTGCCCTTTTCTGAAAGGGCGACTTTCTTTGTCGTCCTCACCAGCAAGCACGCATTCAGTTCCTTTTCCAGCGAGGAGATATGGGCGCTGACCGTAGGCTGTGTAAGATAGAGCTGTTTGGCAGCGGCGGAAAAGCTCATTGTCTCCGCCACCTTCACAAACGCCTCAAGCTGTTTCAGATTCATCTGCACCTGTCCTTTCCGGCTCACTTTGTCAGGCAGATGCGTCCCTTCTCACATCCGCTTTTCTCCACTCTCCCGACAACAGACACTTCCGTTTCCATCTCTGCCTGCTCAAATTCTCTCAGGATGCTGTCTGCCTCAGCCTCCGGCACGGCAAGGAGAAGCCCGCCGGATGTCTGGGGATCGCACAGAAGATCCAGCCAGACCTCGTCCGGGCCGTTTATATCCAGGTTTCCTGTATCAAGCAAAGGCGCCACATGCTTCCGGTTCCTGTATGCCCCGCCGGGAACGAGCCCCATCTGCGCATATTCCTTTGCGCCCTGCATACAGGCCACATCCTCCACATTGATCCGTATCTGTGCCCCGCTGGCTGACGCCATCTCGGAGCAGTGACCGAGAAGTCCGAATCCGGTCACATCCGTACACGCATGAATGCTGTGTTTCCGCGCGGTCTCCTTTGCCTTCCTGTTCAGCGTGGTCATGACCCGGATCACTTCCCGGGCAGCTCCTTCCGATGCCATCTGCGCCTTTACGGCCATATTCACGATGCCGCTCCCTATCTGCTTTGTCAGGATGAGCACATCACCTTCCCGGCACCCATAGTTCTTATAGATTTTATCAGGATGGACAAATCCTGTAACCGCGAGTCCGTATTTGGGCACATCATCCTGAATGGAATGCCCGCCCACGAGCACTGCCCCGGCCTCATGCACTTTGTCAGCCCCGCCGCGGAGGATCTCTCCTAATATATCCGGATCCAGCTCTCCGGGAAATTCAACGATATTAAGCGCTATCTTCGGTTCGCCGCCCATTGCGTATACATCGCTCAGAGCATTCGCCGCCGCCACCTGCCCGAATGTATAGGGATCGTCCACCACCGAAGTGAAAAAATCCAGAGTCTGTATCACAGCGATGTCATCCGTCACCTTGTAGACCGCCGCGTCGTCTGACGTCTCAAACCCGACCAGCAGGGACGGATCGCTGAACTTGGGCAGCCGCTCCAATACTCTGGATAAGGTATCCGGCCCGATCTTCGCCGCGCATCCTCCGTGCTTCGCAAACTGTGTCAGGCGGACATTCCCTGACAAAAAAGGAGTCTTTCCGCTCATGTCCATTTTCCTCCTATCTATCCTTCTCTTCTCAACCTGCTGATCTTCTCAACCTGCTCTTCTTCACACTCGCTGCGCCTGCTATGGACGGAGCACGCTCATCGCGCCCTGCAATATTTCTACGATACTGTACATATTCGTCACACTTCCGACCGCCAGCTTATCCTTGATGCCATAATAATCCAGGCATGTCCCGCAGGTCATGATCTCCACGCCATTATCCTCCAGGGATTTCAGGTCGTCAAGACTCTCGGAGCCCTCAATGGTCAGCTTTGCCCCTCCATTGTAGAAGAGTATCTTATCCGGAAGAATGTCAAGCTGCGTCACCGCGAAGAGAAAACTCTTCATCAGGATATGTCCCAGCTCGTCACTGCCGTCTCCCATCCGGTCAGAGCCCACGGCAACCACTGTCCCGATGCATGTGGGACATGGCTGCGAGTCTTTTAGGTCGTCTGCTCCAGCCGGAGCCGTTCCCAAGGCGCCGCTCTTCTCTCCCTCTTCTCCCACAGTGATCAGCACGCGATACTCTTTTTCTCCGAGCTGCTCCTGCTCAGCCTGAGCGCCGGAGTTCTTGGCCAGCTTCATGACATTTCGCATCGCAGTCTCATTGTCCACCAGGACTTCAATCTGATCCGGCCCGGTCAGGGCGTCCATCACTTTCTTTGTCTTTACCACAGGGATCGGGCAGATATCGCCCATTGCATTTACTGTGATCATATATTTCTTCCTCCTTTATCATTGTCCAGATCTGTCCCGGAGATTCTCTCCCGGGGCTTCAAATTTATCAAATAATCCCATAATATTTCAACGCTTTTTCTATTCCCTCTCCATCCACATCCGCCGCGACGTGATCCGCACACATTTTCACGGCTTCGTCCGCATTTCCCATGGCGATCCCGATGGCAGTGTATTCCAGCATTTCAATATCATTTTCTCCGTCTCCGAAGGACATGGTCTCCTGTCTGCGGATATTGTTTTTTTCAAGATACTGCCTGATGCCGGAACTTTTCCCTCCGCGGCATGAAATAATATCGACAGCATGGTCGTTCCACCGTGTTATCTTGCAGTCCGGCAGACAGGCTTTCAGCCGTTCTCCCTCTTCCTTTTCCACATAAGCGACTGCCTGATATATTTCATTTCCCGTATAGCTGCCCGGTTCAGGCACCCTCGTGGAGATTGCTTTCTGTGTCTGTTCAACCTGCCGGTCCACAAAATTAATATACATCGCGTCCTTCTCCACAAGCACGAGCGGAATTTTCTTTTCTTCAAAAAGCCGGATGATACTCTCCTTGTCAGTCCCGGTGATGGGAGTGCCGCCGATGACAGAACGGCTGTCGTCCAGGCAGAGCTGTCCGTTCAGCGTGATGTATCCGTCAAAATCGATATCCCTGACAGGCAGGGCCGCCAGCTCCAGTATATGTCTTCCTGTGGCAACGACACATTTGATGTTTTTCTCTTTCAATTTGTCCAGCGCCATCCTCGTACTTTCGGGAACCTCCTTTTTTGCATGAGATACTAAAGTTCCGTCTACGTCAAAAAATACTGCTTTTATCATGATACCTCTTCTCACTCCTGTCCGGATGTCTTTTCTCTGCTGTGATTCACATTATATCATCCTTCCCTCTTCTCCACAATTTCTTTCTGTGCTATAATCAGATAAATGTATAACAAATCCGTTCGGGAGACGAGCCCCCGGATATTTACAGAAAGGAATCTTACGCTATGTGGATCGCTGACAACTGGAAAGATTATGAAGTCATAGACTGCTCAAAAGGAGAGAAGCTGGAACGCTGGGGAGATTATCTCCTTGTGCGCCCGGATCCGCAGGTCATCTGGGATACTCCGAAAAAGCATGGCGGCTGGAAGAAGATGAACGGACACTACCACCGTAGCAAAAAGGGAGGCGGAGAGTGGGAGTTCTTCCGTCTGCCCCAGCAGTGGCAGATCCACTATAAGGCACTTACGTTTAATCTGAAGCCCTTCAGCTTCAAACATACCGGACTCTTTCCGGAACAGGCCACAAACTGGGACTGGTTCTCTGAAAAGATACGCCACGCGGGACGCCCGGTCAAAGTGCTGAACCTTTTCGCCTACACAGGCGGAGCCACCCTTGCGGCAGCCGCCGCAGGCGCTCAGGTCACCCATGTGGACGCCTCCAGGGGCATGGTAGGATGGGCAAAGGAAAATGCTGTCTCTTCCGGATTGGAGGACGCTCCCATCCGTTGGCTGGTGGATGACTGCGTAAAGTTTGTAGAACGTGAGATACGCCGCGGCAATACCTACGACGCCATTATCATGGATCCGCCGTCTTACGGAAGGGGCCCAAAAGGCGAGATCTGGAAGATCGAAGATATGATCCATCTGCTTATCAGGCTGTGCACGAAAATCCTCTCAAAGGACGCTCTGTTTTTCCTTGTAAATTCCTACACCACAGGTCTTGCCCCCGCGGTCCTCACTTATATGATCGCAACAGAGTTAAAGTCCTGGGGCGGATATGTGGAATCCCAGGAGATCGGGCTGCCTGTGACAGAATCAGGACTGTCGCTCCCCTGCGGAGCGTCTGGAAGATGGGAGAGATAAAAGAAGCCCAGACGTTTTCTGTCATACTCTGAGCTTTTCCATTATTTTCCCGATGGGCGCGGCGATGACAAGCTCCGCCCGGACGGCCCTGGCCGTCTCTGACTTATTGATCACCACCAGGTGTTTCCCCCTGAAGTAGTCGATAAACCCTGCCGCCGGGTACACGACCAGGGAGGTGCCGCCGATGATGAGAGTGTCCGCCTCCGCGATGGCGCGGACAGCCCCCTGTATGGTAGCCTGATCCAGCCCCTCCTCATAGAGCACCACATCCGGCTTGATCATACCGCCGCATTCACATCTGGGCACACCGCTGTGCTCCTTTACATAGCGGGCGTCATAAAATTTCCCGCACTTCATGCAATAATTCCTGTGAATGCTCCCATGAAGTTCAAATACATTCCGGCTCCCCGCAGCCTGATGGAGACCATCGATGTTCTGAGTCACTACTGCTGTGAGCTTCCCCGCATTTTCCAGCTCTGCCAGCTTTTTGTGCGCGGAGTTTGGCCTTGCGTCCAGCGCCATCATTTTGTCCCTGTAAAACTCATAAAACGCTTCCGGGTACTTCAGAAAAAAGCTGTGGCTTACGACCTGTTCCGGGGAGTATTTATACTTCTGATGGTAGATACCGTCCGCACTGCGAAAATCCGGTATCCCGCTCTCTGTGGAAACTCCGGCCCCACCGAAAAACACGATGCGGCTGCTCTCATCAATGATTTTCTGTAACTGTTCTGTTTCTCTTTCAAACATCCAAATTCCCCTTCTCCACATGCTTATCCATGATCTCCAGCATCTTCTCCCACACCGGCTCTGATGTCTCCCGGATGCGGGCATTGCGTTTGCAGACCTGAGACTTTCGCACACCGTGCTCTGCCCAGCTTTTTCCTTCTGAGGCGTCATTTAGGAGAAGCGGCTGGAAATTATCCAGAAGATGGGCGTATTTCGCGTCCGCCGTCTCATATTCCTCGAACTCATCCCACAGGGCACGGAAATAACTTCCCTGATCCTCCGGGAGAAGCCCGAAGATGCGCTCTGCCGCCTTAACTTCCCGCTCTCTTTTTGTGGCTGCACCCGCCTCGTCATACGCGTAAGTATCCCCGGCGTCAATTTCCACAAGGTCGTGGATCAGGACCATGATCATCACCTTTTCCAGATCCACCTCTTCTCTCATATGCTCCCTCAGAAGGACCGCCGAGAGCGCCAGATGCCAGGAATGCTCGGCGTCATTTTCTTTCCGCTTTCCGTCCGCGAGATAAGTCTGGCGGAAAATATTTTTCACCTTATCCACCTCTGTGATAAACCGGATCTGCTGCTCCAGCCGTTCCTTTTCTTTCCTTATTCTTTCGTCCACCGCTTTCGTCTCCCTTTTCCGCTCTGTCGATTTTTCGGGGCTTCGCTGTTCCGCCAGCTCTGCATTTCCCCGCTCCTCTCCCATTATAGCACAATACACAGAAAGAAAAATCCCCCCTGCATATGAAATTTCCCATGAGGAAACTTCCCTGATGCAGAGAGGAGCCTGTTTTCTCTTTTGTATATTTTTAACCTTACAGTTCTACCTTTCCTGTCGTGTCGCCGTTCACTACATAGTACGCTGCTGACTCTTCCGGTTTCAGATAGATCTTGACATCTTTCATATCGCCCACCTTGTTCTTCAGGACTTTTGTCCAGATGTCTTTTACTTTCTGAAGGATCTCTTTTTCTGTGTACTCTTTTCCCGCAAACTGAAGGAACATCTCTGTCTTCAGCTCTGCTTTTTTTGCCGTCGTTTTTCTCGCTGGCGTTTTTTTCGCTGCCGCTTTCTTTGCTGGAGCTTTTTTTGCAGCTGGCTTTTCTTCTGTCTTTGCTGCCGGTGTGTCTACTAAGACTGCTGCTTTTGTCTCAAGCTTTTTCGTTGTGTCCTTCTTTGTCTCGATAGCCTTTGCAGATTCCGCCTTTACTGCTTTCTCTGCTGCTTTTACCGGTTCAGCTTTTACCGCGGCCTCTTTTTTTGCTGCTGCTTTTGTTGTTGAATTTGCCTTCTTTAATGCCATACTTGTTCCCTCCTAAAATAATACAACCAAGTATTTTCGACATTGGCATCTGTATGGATGTCAGTGCCCTCAAATATTCAACCCAATCCTCAAAGTTCCATAGGGATTGTACATCATTTTAGCAAAAAGGTCAAACTTTTTTATAGCCTCTGAAAAATTCCGACAGCCCCTTCAGGGTTTTCACAAGAACCGGTATCTCGTTCTCTTCCAGGGTACCGATCACTGCGTCTGTCATCTGGCGGTGATATTCCTGATGGTGCTCATATGCCCTGACTCCCTTTTCCGTAAGCCTGAGAAAAATAACCCGCCTGTCCTGTTCACTTCTCTGGCGTGTCACATATTTCTTATTGACAAGACCGTTTACCGCGGTCGTGAGAGAGCCCGCCGTGATACCCATCTTTTTCGCTACCATCGACATCGTGTTCTCTCCCGAGAACCCGACAGCTTCTATGATATGCATGTCGTTGTTTGTGATATCCTTAAACTCTTCGGTTATGATGGCATCTTCTTCCAGCTTCCATATTTCATTAAACAAATTGACCAGAATATCGTTGATGGTATCACGCGGATCCATATCCTCCCTCCTTTCTGTCAGGCAAACAGTTCCTGTACCGCTTCTCTGACCGTATCGATCTTTTTCGCTTTCCAGGCCTTTGCCCCGCAGAACAAAAGTCCTTTCTCCACATTTCCTTTTACAGCCTCGATAAGGCAGTCTGTAATGCAGTATGGGATTTCCGCAGGACTGCATTTTGAAAGACATCTGTGGCATGGGCTGTGCGGGATCTGCCATCCTTCCGCCACCTGTTTCATCAGGGGATTCAGTATTGCCCTCCCCGGCATGCCGACCGGGCTCTTTACGATCATGATATCTTCTTCCGAAGCATTGATGTAAGCCTCCTTGAAACGGATATCCGCATCGCATTCCTCTGTGGTGACAAACCGTGTCGCCACCTGCACGCCGTCCGCCCCCAGGGCCATCACCCGTTTTACGTCGCTGCTGTCATAGATACCGCCTGCCACTACGACCGGGATCTCTGTGCCATATTTTTCCGCATACTTCTTTACCGTGGCGATGATCTTCTTGATCTCCTGTCCGTAGGAGTCCTGGGTATACCCTTCCAGCTCTTCCTTCCTAAACCCGAGATGGCCTCCTGCCTCCGGTCCTTCGATCACGACAAGAGCTGCCGTCTTCTTATATTTTTTGTCCCAGTATTTCAGGATGACGTTGGCCGATTTGTCAGTAGAGACAATGGGCGCTATCTTCGTCCTGCTCCCTTCTGTCAGGGCAGGAAGCTCCGTAGGAAGTCCTGCTCCTGAAATAATGATATCCGCCCCTGCCTTGACGGCTGCTTTCACATGATCCGCATGTTCCTTTAAGGCAGTCATTATGTTAAAACCTATGATCCCTTCGGGAGAGATTTTCCTTGCCCGGAGCATTTCGCTCGCGATCGCCCTGAGATTCGCCTCTGCAGGCGCTCTGTCAAAGTCTTTCTCCCTGTAGCCGATCTGGGCGCTGGAAATGATGCCGATACCGCCCTCCCGCGCCACTGTTCCCGCCAGCCTCCCAAGGCTGATGCCCACTCCCATTCCGCCCTGTATCAGGGGAATGCGGGTGATCTTTTCACCAATTCTGATATTTTTCATGTCTGTCCTCACATTTCTTGTCTGTTGAATATTTCCTGTATGATAGCCATTTCCTGTATGGATTTATTTCCAGTCTGACATCTATTTCTGTCTGACATCTATTTCCTGTCTGACGATCAGCTGACGGCTGTTTCCCGCCGGGTATCATATCCTGCGGAATCTGTCATACCGCTTTGCTGTCAGTTCCTCCGCGTCCATGGCGCAGTATTTCTCAAGGAACGCCTCCATCTTCCTGTCCATGTCCCTGCACACAGAGTCCAGATTTGCCCCGGTGAATTCCTCCGGCTCAGCGATCACCTGCTCCACGACACCCAGACCTTCCAGATCCTGAGCGGTCAGCTTCATGACCTCCGCCGCCTCGCTGGCACGCTTGCTGTCCTTCCAGAGGATACTCGCGAATCCTTCTGGAGACAGGACAGAATAAATAGCGTTCTCCAGCATCCAGACTTCGTCCGCCACAGCCATAGCCAGGGCTCCGCCGCTTCCTCCTTCTCCTATCACAACAGAGAGGACCGGGACTTTCAGCCCGGAGAGCTCAAACAGATTTCTTGCGATGGCTTCTCCCTGTCCTCTCTCCTCTGCTTCAAGCCCGCAGAAGGCTCCCGGAGTGTCCACAAAGCAGATGACCGGGCGTCCGAATTTTTCCGCCTGCCTCATCAGCCGGAGCGCCTTTCTGTATCCCTCCGGCGAAGGCATGGAGAAATTCCTGTCCAGATTCTCCTTTGTCGTCTTTCCTTTTGCCTGGGCGATCACTGTCACAGGCATACCGTGAAAATACGCGATACCGCCCACAATTGCGTGATCGTCCTTAAAATAGCGGTCTCCATGGAACTCCATAAAATCCGTAAACAGCTTTTCAATATAATCTGTCCCAACAGGACGGTCCTTTTTTCTGGAGAGCTGGACCCTCTCCCATGCCGTGAGATCTTTCTTGACATTTGAGGCCACAGGCTCTCCATCGGATGTATCAGAGAGAGCATGAGAAGCCGCTTTGCCGCTGTGCATCTCCAGGATATGAGTGAGCACGTCCTTCATTTCCTCCCTCTCCACGATGCGGTCCACGAACCCATGGTCAAGGAGAAATTCTGAACGCTGGAACCCTTTCGGAAGCTTCTGCCCAATGGTCTGTTCAATGACGCGCGGTCCGGCAAATCCGACCAGCGCCCTGGGCTCTGCCAGTATAATATCGCCCAGCATGGCAAAGCTCGCCGTCACCCCTCCTGTGGTGGGGTCCGTCAGGACGGAAATATAGAGCTGCCCCGCGTCGCTGTGACGCTTCAGGGCCGCGGACGTCTTCGCCATCTGCATCAGGGAGACGATGCCTTCCTGCATCCTCGCCCCTCCGGAACAGGTAAAGATAATGACCGGGAGCTTCTCCTCCGTGGCTCTTTCAACTGCCCTCGTGATCTTCTCGCCCACGATGTGCCCCATGCTCGCCATCATAAACCTTCCATCGCATACACCCACCACCGCGGGATTGCCGTTGATCATGACCTTCCCGGTCACGACCGCTTCATCTAAGTTCGTCTGTTCCTTCAGGCGGGCAACCTTTTCCTCATATCCCCTGAAGTCCAGAGGATTGACAAATTCCATCTCCTTGTCCCACTCTTCAAATGAACCTTCATCTGCCAGTATTTCGATCCGGCGGTATGCGTGGATGCGGAAATATCCGTGACATTTCGGACAGATATAGTATTCTTTCTTCACATCCTCCGCTATGATCGCCGCGCCGCACTTGTTGCACTTGCGCAGCAGACCTGCCGGCACTTCCGGCCTGCCGGTCTTCAGTGATATATAATAAGACCTGTTATTGGTTTTCTTGAACATATCTTTTAGCTTCATATGCGTTTAAACCTCCTGAAGGTATCAGCTGTTTTCTGAAAGGGGTCAGCCCCCTCCCAGGAGGGGCCTGACCCCTTTTGCCGCCATTATCTGACAATTCACATATTTTCAATAAATTCAATATCGATATTCCCGCTTATGAAATCCGGATGGTTCAGGATTTCATACTGGTAGTCTACATTCGTATCAATCCCTTCAATGATCACTTCTCCCAGGGCGCTCCGCATTTTCTTGATCGCCTCACTGCGGTTCTTCGCGTGGACGATCAGCTTCGCCAGCATGGAATCATAGTAGGGCGGAACTGTATATCCGCTGTAAATCGCCGCGTCGATCCGCACGCCCTTCCCGCCCGGAAGGTACATATCTGTGATGGTCCCCGGCGAAGGACGAAAGTTCTTTGCCGGATTCTCTGCGTTTATCCTGCACTCAATAGCATGTCCTGTAATATGGACGTCTTCCTGTCTGCAGCTTAACGGCTGCCCATCCGCGATGCGGATCTGCTCCTTGATGAGATCGATCCCTGTCACCCACTCTGTCACCGGATGCTCTACCTGGATCCTGGTATTCATTTCCATGAAATAGAAATTCCCATTCTTCTCCAGCAGGAACTCTATGGTCCCGGCATTGGTGTAACGAGCCGCCTTTGCCGCCTTCACGGCCGCCTCTCCCATCTTCTGGCGAAGTTCCGGGTTCAGCGCGGCGGACGGAGACTCCTCGATCATCTTCTGATGGTTTCTCTGGATGGAACAGTCACGCTCACCCAGGTGGATCACATTGCCGTGCTCGTCCGCAAGGATCTGAAACTCGATATGGCGCGGATGCTGCACGAAATGTTCAATGTACATGGTGTTGTCCCCGAACGCCATCTGAGCTTCCTTCTGCGCCGTGTTAAAGCTGTTCGCAAATTCTTCCGGCGTCTCAGCCACGCGCATCCCTTTTCCGCCGCCGCCGAGCGCCGCCTTGACGATAACCGGATACCCGATCTCAGCCGCGGTCCGCGCTCCGGTCTCCGCGTCAAAGATGGGTTCCTTGCTCCCGGGTATGACCGGAACTCCCGCATTGATCATCGTATTTCTCGCTTCGGACTTATTCCCCAGGCTCTGGATGACTTCCGACCTGGGACCGATAAACGTAATATTGCACTGTTCGCACAGCTCCGCGAACTTACTGTTCTCCGACAAGAACCCAAAACCCGGATGGATCGTGTCCGCCCCTGATATCAGCGTGGCGCTGATGATGTTGTGCATGTTCAGATAACTCTCTGAAGAGGGCGCGGGTCCGATACAGACTGCCTCATCCGCAAGCTGCGTGTGCAGCGCTTCCCGGTCCGCCTCCGAATATACCGCGACCGTCTCTATCCCCATCTCGCGGCACGCGCGGATGATCCTGACAGCGATCTCCCCGCGGTTTGCGATCAATACTTTTCCAATCATTTCTATGCTACTCTCCTACCATGAATGTCAGCTCCGCGCTGACAACTACCTTTCCGTCAACATAAGCCGTCGCCTGGCCCACTCCGACCGGTCCCTTGCTCCTGATGATACTGGTTTCCAGTTTCAGTGTGTCCCCGGGGAATACCATCCCTTTAAAACGGCATTTCTGTACACCGCCGAAAAACGCGATCTTTCCCTCGTTCTCGGGCATGCTCAAAATCGCCACCGCTCCTGTCTGGGCGAGCGCCTCAAGGATGAGCACTCCCGGCATCACCGCCTTCTGCGGAAAATGTCCCTTGAAGAAGTCTTCGCGGAATGTGACTGCCTTATATCCCACCGCATATTCCCCCGGCACATAGTCCTCGATCTTATCGATCAGGAGGAACGGATGTCTGTGGGGGATGATCTCCTGGATCTGTTCAACATTTAAACTGTTCATAATACCCTGCACCTTTCCTGTACTAGCTTATAACGAACAGGGGCTGTCCGTACTCCACTGCCTCGCCGTTCTCAACAAGGATCTCCGCCACTGTGCCTGTGAAATCGCTCTCGATCTCATTCATCAGCTTCATCGCCTCAACAATGGCAAGCACCTGCCCCTCTTTTACACTGTCGCCTACTTTCACAAAAGGCTCTGCGTCCTCAGCCGGAGCCGCGTAAAATGTACCTACAAGCGGTGACTTGACGACCTTCCCCGCCGGGGCGTTCCCTGCGTTTCCTCTGTCTGCCGCCTCAGCCGCGGGAGCTGCTCCCGGAGCCGCTGCCGCAGGTGAGGGCGCCGCAGGAACCGCTCCCGGAGCTGCCGGTGCCTGTATCTGTACGATCTTGTCGCATGTCTTTTTCAGGGAAAGCTTTACGCCGTCCTCCTCATATTTAAACTCTGTAAGAGCTGAATACGAAACAGCCTTGACCAGTTCTAATACCTGTTCTACTTTCATCCTTTACACCTCTTACCCTTCATATTTTTTTAACAGCAGTGTCGCGTTGTGCCCGCCGAATCCGAGGGAGTTGGTGAGCACATAGTTCACGTCCTTCTCCACCGGAGCGCCCACCGCATAGTTCAGGTCGCACTCCGGGTCCACGTTCTCTGTTCCCATTGTCTGGTGGATGAATCCGTCCTCAATGCTCTTTACGCATACGACGAACTCCACACCGCCTGCTGCCCCGAGCAGATGACCGATCATGGACTTGGTAGAATTTATTACAACATCCTTTGCAGCATCGCCGAGGGCAAACTTGATGGCCTTTGTCTCAAAGAGGTCATTGTGGTGGGTGCTTGTTCCGTGAGCATTGACATAGTCGATCTGCTCCGGCGCCGCGCCCGCCTCCTGCATAGCCAGCTTCATCGCCATTCCAGCGCCTTCTCCGTCCTCTGACGGTGAAGTGATGTGGTACGCGTCCCCGGTCGCTCCATAACCGACCAGCTCCGCGTATATCCTGGCGCCTCTCGCCTTCGCATGCTCCAGCTCCTCCAGGACCACGATACCTGCTCCCTCGCCAAGGACAAATCCGTCTCTGTCCTTATCAAAAGGCCGGGAAGCGCATTTCGGATCATTTGTCGTGGACAGCGCGGTCAGGGCCGTAAAGCCCGCGATACCTGTGGGGCACACAGAAGACTCTGTACCGCCCGCCACCATCACATCCGCATCTCCGTACTGGATGGCGCGGAACGCGTCTCCGATACAGTGGGTGCCGGAAGCGCAGGCTGTCACCACATTTGTACATTTTCCCTTCAGGCCAAGGCAGATGGATATGTTTCCTGCCGCCATGTTGGATATCATGAGCGGGACCATCAGCGGATTCACCTTGTTCGGTCCCTTTGTCAGGATCTTCTCATAGTTCGTCTCTACACACTGCAGGCTTCCGATACCGGAACCCACGATCACGCCCACCCGGTACGCATCTTCTTTCTCCATGTCCAGCCCCGCGTCCTCGAACGCTTCCTTCGCCGCAGCCACCGCATACTGTGAGAACAGCTCCATCCTCTTCGCCGCCTTAAAGTCCATCCGCTCCTTTGCCACGAAGTCCTTCACCTCAGCCGCTATCTGCACCTTAAACTCAGACGCGTCAAACTTGGTGATCGGTCCAATGCCGACCTTGCCTTCCTTAATGCCGGCCCAAAACTCCTCCACCGTATTTCCGATCGGCGTCACAGCTCCAAGCCCAGTAACCACAACTCTTCTCTTCATCTTAAACCCTTATCCTTTCCAAAACAGACCCCAAACCGTCCGTCCTATCCATTCAAATCCAAACATTCTGCTTGTGGGAAAACCCTCGAATTTTCCATTTCCACTTGCTAATATGGGGGAGGGAGCAAAGCAGCCTCCTCCCACCTTCACATCCTCTTCCGGTAAGATCTAGTTCTCTTTTGAGGACTGCGAAGCCGGGACGGTCTGTGTTGTCACTAAGGACCGTAGAGGAACGCCGGTACTAAGGCTGCGTCCTTTGCAGCCTTAGTACCGCTGCGTTCCGGCCTGAGCGAGAGCGCGTCCGCAGGGACAACACAGCCCATCCCGGCGGAAACCTCCCAAAAAGTCCTATCAATGCTACATCGCCATTCCGCCGTCTACATTAAGCACCTGTCCCGTTATATACCGTGCCTCGTCTGACGCCAGGAATGCCACTGCATTTGAGATATCTTCTGTCTCTCCGAATCTGCCCAGCGGTATCTGCACCACCGCGCCTTCCTTCACCTTATCGGACAGCACTTCCGTCATCTCCGTGTTGATAAATCCGGGCGCCACAGCGTTGACTGTGATCCCACGGCTTGCCAGCTCTCTTGCCGCAGACTTTGTCAGCCCGATCACACCTGCCTTTGACGCAGAGTAATTTGCCTGCCCCGCATTTCCGAGAACACCGGACACAGACGCCATGTTGATGATGCGTCCGCTCCTCTGTTTGATCATCTGCCTTGCCACAAAACGGATGCAGTTGAACGTTCCCTTCAGGTTCGTATCCAGCACTGCATCATAGTCTTCCTCAGACATCTTCATCAGAAGACCATCCCTTGTGATTCCCGCATTATTTACGAGGATATCCACGCTTCCTAATTCAGCGATGATCTCTTTAAACATTTCCTCACACGCAGCGTAATCAGAGACATTGCACTGACGGATCTCTGCCTTGCCGCCCGCTTCCTCGATCTCCTTTTTCACTTCCTCCGCGCGATCCTTAGATCCGTTATAGTTGATGACCACCGCAGCGCCTTCTGACGCCAGCTTGACCGCCACAGCTCTCCCGATCCCGCGTGAAGCGCCTGTGACTACTGCAACTTTTCCACTTAACATAATTCACTTACCACCTTATCTACATCTTCCCATGTGCCGACATTGTAAACCTTCACATCACGGCTGATCTTTCTCATGAAGCCTGCCAGTGTCCTTCCCGGTCCGATCTCCACGAACGTGTCCACGCCGTCTGCGATCATATTCTCCACGCTCTGCTGCCAGCGCACGGAAGACGCCACCTGCTCCGCGAGAAGCTTCTTTGTCTCGCTGATGTCTGTCACATACTCTGCCGTCACATTTGTCACATATGGGATTTCAAGCGGAGAGAGTTCTACATTTTCAAGAACCCTGCCCAGCTCCTCCCCAGCTTCCTTCAGCATGGGAGAGTGGAACGGTCCGCTCACGTTCAGGGGCATCACACGTTTTGCCCCTGCCTCTTTCAGAGCCTCTGAAGCTTTTTCCACGCTCTCCTTCCAGCCGGTGATCACGATCTGTCCGGGGCAGTTATAGTTGGCGATGGTCACGCCCTCGATGCCCTGGAGCACGTTTTCAATAACTTCCCCGGTCATGCCCAGCACGGCCGCCATGGAACCCTTCCCTCCCGGCACCGCGTTCTGCATGAGGATGCCGCGCTTTCTCACTGTGGTGATCGCGTCTTCTGTGGTCATTCCGCCGGCAGATGCGATGGCACAGTACTCTCCCAGACTTAATCCCGCTGTCACGTCAGCCTTCAGCCCGCGCTCTCTCAGCACATGTTCCATTGCCAGACACACGGTCACAAGCGCTGCCTGTGTGTACTCTGTCTGGTCCAGTTTGTCATTTTCCTCAAAGCACAATGCTTTCATATCTATGTCCAGCAGGTCCGCTGCCTTGTCGATGACATTCCTTGCCGTTTCACTCTGTTCATAAAAATCCTTGCCCATCCCGGCTTTCTGCGCTCCCTGTCCAGGGAACATAAATGCGATCTTACTCATAGAATCCTTTTCCTCCGATCAGGTCGTCTGTCTCCTTCGCCAGCTTCTGTATCAGGTCATGACATGACATTTTTTCTTTTACCATGCCCGCGATCTGTCCTGCCATCACGCTGCCTGTCTTCACATCGCCTTCCACGACAGCCTTTCTCAGACCGCCAAGCGTGAGAAGCTCCAGCTCTTCAAAAGAAGCGCCCTCCTGCTCTTTCTGTAAGTACTCTTTGGTCATCTGATTCCTCAGCGCCCTCACCGGATGTCCGGTAGACCTTCCTGTAACCCTGGAATCAATGTCCCTTGCCTTGATGATCATATCCTTATAATTTTCATGAACCTGAGATTCTTTCGTAACTACAAAGTGAGTTCCCATCTGTACGCCCTGCGCGCCCAGCATGAACGCCGCAGCGATCCCTCTGCCGTCAGCGATGCCGCCCGCGGCGATGACCGGAACCTCCACTGCATCCACGACCTGAGGTACAAGTACCATAGTCGTGTTCTCACCGATGTGCCCGCCGGCCTCTGCCCCCTCAGCCACCAGCGCGTCCGCGCCGCATCTCTCCATGCGTTTCGCGAGAGCGACAGACGCGACGACCGGGATCACCTTTACTCCGGCTTCCTTCCACATCTTCATATATTTCTCCGGGGAACCGGCTCCGGTCGTAACGACCTTCACGCCTTCCTCCACGATCACTTTTGCCACATCGTCCGCATACGGACTCATGAGCATGATATTTACTCCAAACGGTTTGTCAGTAAGCTTCTTTGCTTCCCTGATCTGGTCACGCACCCAGTCAGCCGGCGCGCTCGCTGCGCCGATCAGCCCGAGACCGCCGGCTTCGGATACGGCGGCTGCGAGATGATATTCAGCAACCCATGCCATTCCTCCTTGAATGATCGGATATTCAATTCCTAATAATTCGGTCACTTTTGTCTTCATACTCTACAACCTTTCTTTCTCTGAATCTCGTAAAATCTCTAAAATATAAATCAGTCTTATTTGTGTGCTTCCAGATATTTCACAACATCACCCACCGTAGTGATCTGCTCCAGGTCCTCAGAAGGAATCTCCACTTCAAACTCCTCCTCAAAAGCCATTACCATCTCAAACAAATCCAGGGAATCCGCGCCCAGATCGTCCTTGAATGAAGTTGCCTCTGTAAGCTCTGCCGCATCAACGTTTAATGATTCTGCTACGATTTCTTTGATCTTTTCTAACATGGTTTTCTTTTCCTTTCTTAAATAAAAATACTATTTGTAATCCGGCTCTGCCGGGAATTACCTTTTTCCACTCTGTTCCCTACCACTCAAACAGACATGCCGCCCAGGTGAGTCCTGCGCCAAATCCGGCAAGCATGAGCTTCTGTCCTCTCTGCAGTCTCCCCTTCCGGTTCATCTCATCCAGGAGGAGCGGCACGGTCGCTGCCGAAGTATTGGCATACTCTTCCAGATTCATCGGAAATTTTCCGATATCCGTCTCCAGCCGTTTCGCCACTGCCTCTATGATTCTGCAGTTTGCCTGATGGAGCACAAAACAGTCGATCTCTTTCAGATCTGTTCCCGCCTTCTCAAGCACTTCCTCTATGATCTCGGGCACCTTGCGGACCGCGAACTTAAATACTGCCTGTCCGTCCATATGGATGTAAGATTCATTATCGCTTTCCTCTGCCCAGCCTTTTCTGTGCCTGCTCATCCCGGTCAGCGCCGGGCCTTTCTCTCCATCGGAATGGGCTGCCATATATACCGGCGCGCCCTCCTCTGCGCGCAGCAGGGCTGCCCCCGCTCCATCTCCGAATAAGATGCATGTCCCGCGGTCCGTCCAGTCCACCAGGCTGCTCATGCTGTCCGCGCCGATCACCAGGACTGTTTTATAGATCCCCGCGCTTATGTACGCCTGAGCGGTGTTGAACGCCAGGACAAAGCCGGTACACGCCGCGTTCAGGTCATATCCCGCCGCATTCACGGCTCCGATGGCCTTCTGGACCTCACAGGCCGCACATGGAAAAATTATCTCGGAAGATGAAGTCGCGAGAAGGATCAGCTCGATCTCCTCCGGGTCTATACCGCTTTGCTCCACTGCCCGGAGCGCCGCCTGAGCCGCCATAAACGAAGTCGTCTCCTCCTCAGCGATATGCCGCTTTCCAATCCCGGTCCTCTCCCGTATCCACGCGTCGTTCGTGTCTACAAGCTTCGCAAGATCATCGTTATCCATGACACGCGGCGGAACATAGGAACCGGTTCCACATATTTTTCCTACCATTATCATTCTCCAAATCCGTCAAAATTAGTTTGATTCTTAAATACTTTGACTTTCAAAGTATATCATGTAGCGCAAATTTGTCAATACATATTTGTTAATAACTTTGTAACAAATTTCGACAGCAGCCCGGGAGCTGCAGGCAGGGCTCCATGTTTTCCTCAAAGAAAAAAGATGGGGCGCTCATTCCCCATCTCCTTAACTGCTCCGCCGCCCGGCTCATCAGGCGATCATCGATTTACCGCCCGGTTCATCAGGCGGTCGTCATTTCATCATCGGGCCTATCACACAGGGAGGAGGAAGGACTTCCCTTCCACTTCCCCCAGCCTGAGGTCCACCTCATATACTTCTTTGAGCACCTGCTCTGTCACCACTTCCCCGGGCGCTCCCTGAGCCGTTATCTTCCCATCCTTCATGGCAAGTATCTCATCGCTGTAATACAGCGCCTGGTTTAAGTCATGCAGGACCATGATCACAGTGATGCCGAACTCTCTGTTCAGCCGTCTTGTCAGCTTTAATATCTGGAGCTGATACCGGATGTCCAGGTAGGTCGTCGGCTCATCCAGGAACAAAATCTTTGTATCCTGGGCCAGAGCCATGGCAAGCCATACCCTCTGCTTCTGCCCGCCTGAGAGCTCGCCCATGGGACGATCTCTGTACTTGAGCACATTTGTAGTCTCCATGGCCCACCGTATCTTCTCCTCATCAAGATCCGGATCCTTTGTCCGTCCCATGGAATGATACGGAGAACGCCCATAGCCTACCAGCTTTTCCACAGATATGTCCGCCGGGGCCACGTTGTACTGATGGACGATCGCCGCCTCTTTCGCAAATTCTCTGAGCTTTATGCTCCCCAGCTCCCTCCCTCTGAACATCAGAGCGCCGCTGTCCGGCCTTAAATTTTTCGTCAGAAGATAAAACAGCGTACTCTTCCCGCAGCCGTTTGCCCCTATCAGCGTAGTGATCCTGCCCGGAGCAATGGTAAAGCTGATCTTATCCAAAACCTTGTGCTTTCCATACGCAAAGTCAAGGTCCTCTACATGATAAACGTATTTATCCTCCATAGGTTTTCTGCGCCCTCCTTAGCAAGAATATAAAGAACGGTCCTCCCACGCATGACAGTATCACCGAGGATCTGATCTCGTACGGCGCCGCGACCACCCTGCCAACCGTATCAGCCAGCAGGAGGACAAAGGCTCCCAGGACAGCCGAATATGGAATCAGGACTTTGTGGTCACTGCCCACCAGGATCCTGGCAATGTGAGGCACGATAAGGGCAAGGAAGCTGATCGTCCCGATGACCGCAGTGGAGATGGACGCCAGCATCACGGCGATCAGTGAGACGCCCACTCTCGCGCCTGTCACATCCACGCCCAGAGAGCGGGCCGTCCTGTCCTCCAGCGCAAGGAGATTGCACAGCCGGGACACCAGGATTGCAAGGATGAGGCCGGCCGCCACATAGCCCACGAGCATCTGAACGTCGTCCCACGTCTTCAGGGAGATGTTCGCGTTTACAATACTCGCCACTCCCGAATACTCACTGCCTGTCGCTGAGTTAAATGCCGACATCAGTCCTGTAAAGACGGCATTTACCGCGACGCCCACAAGGATCATCCGGAGGGGCTGCAGCCCTTCTTTCCAGGAAAGGCTGTACACGATGATGCAGGCAGCGATCCCGCCGAAGAAAGCAAACATGGGCGTAATGAAATAAAGAGACGGAAAAAACGCGGTCATGAGCACTGCCGTCAGGCTGGCCCCCGAGCTGATGCCGATGATGCCCGGGTCCGTCAGGGGATTTTTCATCACCGCCTGGAGCAGGACGCCGGACACCGCCAGTGCCGCCCCGCCCAGCATCGCGATAAATATGCGAGGGAAGCGCAGATCATATATTGTAGCCACATTTTCGTTGTATGACACGAACAGCCCTTCCAGCAGCTCCCGGAACCCGACTTTGAGCCCGCCTGTATTTACCGCGAGCAAAAACAGCAGGACAAGCCCTGCGATCGTGAATGCAAAGGCGAGAGCTTTGCGTTTCGTGCTTTTCAATTTACAGTACCTCCTTGTGCCAGTCCTCACCCGCCGTAAAGCATGGGTTTTAATTCTTCCAGCGCCTCTTTGTAGCGGAAGTTGGCGCTCATACCGAATTTATTGTTGTCCAGGTCATAGACCTTTCCTTCCTGCACCGCCCGAAAATGCTGCCAGATATCGTTGTCGGCAAACTCATCCCGGAACATTGCCATGACCTGTTCCGGCATGGCATGAGAGGTCCGCAGGATGATGTCAGGATCTCTCTGCAGCATGTCTTCCGCGTTTACGTTCAGGAAATCCGTGCCGTCTCCGTCACCGTAAATATTGATGCCGCCGGCCAGCTTTACCAGACTTCCCGCATAGCTGCTCTCCGTGGCGACCACATAGGAGCCCGGGAGCCCCATCAGGATGAGCACCCGGGGAGCCTCCCCCTCTCTGTCTGCGCTCTCGTATTCCTCCATGTAGGCCAGGAACTCGTCTGTAAGTTCCTGTGCCCTTTCTTCTTTCCCGAACAATTCTCCCAGCTCCTGGATGGACTTGTACATGCCAACCGTGCTTTTCAGGTTCAAAAAGGCGCTGTTGAGCCCGGCATTGTCGTACTGGGTTTCCAGATCGCCCTGGAGAGAATTGGGGGACAGGATGATGGTGGGATTTAAAGAGGATACGATCTCCATGTCCGGAGCCATCGGAGAACCCACCTCTTCGGCGCCCTGATAAATCTCAGGAACAGTATAAGCAGTGGTGGAAGGCACGCCCACCACTTTCTCACTTTCAATCCCCAGCTTCTCCAGTATCTCGCAGGCAGCTACTGACGTTGCCACGATCCTTGTCTCCTCCGCCGTGTTCCCGGTCTGACGCTCCGGGTGCTGATCCACGCACCCGGCAAGCATCACTGCCAGAAGGCAGAGGGCTGAGACAAATCTCATTCTTTTCATTGGGATCACTTCCTCCTTCTGAGCACAACGTAAACAACGCCTGCGGCTGCCAGGACAGCGACCGCGATGACCGCGCTCCCCCATGCAGGAAAGCCCGCGTTTTGGCCGGTGTCTCCCTCTTCATTGTCAGACGTTCCGCTGAGCCCCTCCGCCTCCTCCAGCTGCTGGGCAGCGGTCTGGGCCTCTGCTGATTCTGAAGTGTCGGGCGCAGCCTCCTCCGCCGGCGCTGTCTGCCCGGCGCTGTCCGTACCATCCTGGCTGCCTGAGCCAAGGTCAAGGGGAGAAGTGTCAAGCCGGACAAAGAACTGCACGTCTCTGCCCATGGGATCCACATAAATGATGGGGCTGATAAGCGCGTTTAAATCTGTCATCTCAAACCGATAGTGGTTGCACAGGTCGTCAAGCCTTGTACAGCTCCCCACGATCTCATAGGGGACTTCCGCGTAGCTTCCGTCCTCCTGCTGCACGGTGAAGGTCACGCTGGAAATGTTCGACATCAGTCCCAGGCCCACCGTCACATATGTTTTTCCGCCTGTCTGCTCGATCTGCACAGCGGTGTCCACGATACTCTGCGCCATGCTGTCTCCCAGCGCGATATTTGTTCCGCCGTCAACTGTCTGCCCGGTCTCGGGATTGGCGTAAGAAACGGTCCGCTCAACCGTGTATATGCCATCCTCAAGCGCGGAAACCGGGAATGCCGCTGTCAAAACGACAGCGGCAGACAAAACTGCTCCAAGGAGAGTTGTGGCCATGTTTTTCAACATCTTATTTCCCATACTTTTACCTCTGCATCCCTTTCTTTTTACCATAGACCGCAGCAACCGCCAGAGCCGCGCCCATCATGCACAGCCACAGAGCCGCGCCCGCCTCTGCCATATCCCCTGTCTTCGGAGAGCTGGCTGAGGGAGCTCCGCTTCCGCCGGAGGGCTGTGCGGCCAGGTTGGTGGTCGAGGACACTGCTGTCAGCGTGCTGTAATCGACTTTGATCCTGGCATCCAGTTCCTGATTGCCCATCATCGCCACCATCGGGTTCACTTTTACGTTAATGTACTCCTCTCTGTGAGGAAGGGTGAAGGAAAAGCTCGTGGGATTCCCATCCGCGCTCCTCGTCTGGACGACAGCGTCCGCAAAGCCTCCGCTCCCATTCTCCACCCGGAGCGTCTGCAGGCTTGCCGTAATGGTTCCAAGGGTCATGGGCTGCGTGTAAATATACATGGTCGCAGCGCCGTTTGACACAACGATCCTTGTGGTGTTCTTCATGGAATCCGCGGCCATGGAGGCACGGTCGGACGTAGCGTTCCAGAGGTATGCCTGAACCTCGTAGATGCCGTCCTGCAGGTTGTTCTTGTCGAGGACCGTCTGTCCCGCTCCGGTGTTCCCGGCGCCTGTGTTCCCTGTATTGCCCGCGTTTCCTGTATTGCCTGTATTCTGGTCCCCGCCCGGCGTACCTGTATTTCCTCCGGTGGTGTCCTTTAATACCAGGGCCGCAACCGCATCCTCGATGGCCTGAGCAAACGCGTTTACCTCATCCTGCCTGGAAATGTCCAGACCGTCTACGACCGCATTCTGAGCGTCGCGTACTGCCTGAGCCGTTTCATCCGTATAAATGCTCAGATCCACGGGTATCTTTGCGATCGCGTTGTTTACAGCCGTGTAGTCTGCCCCTTTGTATTCCAACGCCGCAATGGCCTCTTTTAATGCGGCCAGGCTGTTGTCTACTGTTGTCTGGTCTCCAGACGTCAGCGCAGCCTGAGCGGCCTCAAGCGCGGTCTGGAGGTTCGCCCAGGTCTCCGGCGTATAATTTACCTCCGGCAGCGCCTGCGCCTGCCCGATCGCAGACTCAAGTCCGCTGTAATCGATTACCTGGACAGCGTTTGCCAGATCCAGCGTCATGGTGACTTTGGTCTCATACGGCTGTCCTCCTCCCAAGAAAGCATCCATAAAATCAACTGTCACAGTCAGTTCATAAGTTCCTGAGTTATCTGCCAGAGGAATCCTCACCTCGTCCGGAACCGTGATGGTTTCAACTGCTGCGGGATTTCCGAAAGTAGTGGAGGACTGTCCCTGCCTTGTGGAGACCACTTCTACCCCTTCTGTCACAAAGGTCTTGATATTCGCATAATAAGTACCCATGAAGTCAATTATCATCTGCTGGCTGTGAGCAACCGCAGTCATATTTCCCAGCTCATCTACTTCTACCTGCACACTGTCGCCAAGAGCAGTCGCAAACGCTGTCTGGACCGCTGGCAGCGGAGCTGCCGAGGTCATGCTGACCGGTACCGTGTAGGTGCTCCCGGGAGCCAGATCCCCCGCTGACGCAAACGCTGATACCACATTTGTACCGAATATCATTGCCACAGCCAGAGCCGCTGACACAGCCTGCCGCAATCTTTTTGTAAACATTTTACCTACTCCTTCCTGTTTCCCCTTTTCCTTTTGGGTTTGTTTTAACTTATTTTGATTAGTTATTACTAACCAATCGTGTTTAAAAAAACACTCACTGCTGAGCGCTCTTTCGGACAGACCAACTATAACACATGCCTTACCGCCCGAACACCCCTGTTTTTGTTGCGTATCCGCAACTACTTTCAGGCAGGACCGGATTTCTGCTCCTTCTTTCCCTGATATCACAGCCTCTCCCTGTATTGCATCACTGCAACTTTAATCCTGTCATCCCGGATATCTCCGCGCTGACCGCCAGCCGTCTATCCGAAAAATACGGCCATTACGACCTGTTCTTCCGGTATCTGCACCCCTGCCGCAGAGCACGAAAGCTTCAGGGAGATACTTCCGTGCAGCAGCTGCTCTTTCCCGCCGCCCACGCTGACCATCCGCATTTCCCCGGCGGGAAAGTAGAAAAAATCACCGCTTTTGCCCGCCTCGTTGTATGCTTCACCGTCGAAATAGTACACGGACACGACCTTTCCCTGCATCCTTCTGTCTCCGCCCGGCGGTTTGATATGCATCGGTACGCTCTTAAGATAGAGATGTCCGGTCCCTCCTGTCACATGGAGCTCACAGGGATGCTCGAAGCCCGCGTCCATTGCTGAGAACAGTTCCCCGCCCCGGGTCTTCCCACTATATAAGGCAAAGGGCAGCATATAGCTCCCATCCCTGAGCTTACGGCAAAACGCGGCACCTGTCATGGCTTTCCTCATGCCAAGTTCCTGCCTGATGCGCCTCTTTTCACCCAGTTCCTGTATCCTGGAAAGGAGGCTGTCCGAACAGCCCTGCACGACCGCCATGGCATCCTGCCTTGCGTCCGAGGGCGGCACGCCCTCATCGAGAAGACAGCTCTGAGCGGCTTCCAGAAGTCCGGCGTAACGCCTGGCCTCCTCATTGCCCTTTCCTGTCAGTCCCATTGTCCGGTTCCCGCCCCTGGTCAGCAATCCTTCTTTTTCCAGAACGCTGATGGCCCTGCTGACAGAGTATTTTTCAGTTCCCAAAAGTCTTGCAAGCCCGGTAACCGTACAGCTTTCCTTTGACAGTGTGATGAAGCTGACCAGTATCCGTATCTTCAGACTCTCAAACTTGTCAGACATAACATTCCCCCTTGCTGATGGACAGCATCAATAAACAAGGCACCCGCGAGTATGCCCTGATCCGACGAGCCACGATAAGTTAGTCGCAACTACCCGATATCAATTACACTAATTATCCCTAAAAAATTTGTCAAGAGCAATTGAGAAAACATGTGCATTAACGAGAAAATAATTCAGTTGACAAGCGCCTCATCCGCCGATTATAATGAGCATGACCTGTAATTAGTTATAACTAACTATTTCTCGAAAACAGGAGGACTTCCATGAAAAAACGTTCCATTTTCAGAATCATCTGGCTTGCCGCAGGCTTCCTGTCCATGGGCGTCGGAATGATCGGCGTGGTACTTCCGGTACTTCCCACAACGCCATTTTTACTTCTGGCATCCTTTTGCCTCGCCAAAGGTTCTGACCGTTTTCACAGATGGTTTACCGGCACAAAGCTCTATAAAAAGCACCTGGAAGATTTTGTCACAAACCGGTCCATGACATTAAAGACAAAATTCAGCCTGCTCATCCCGGCATCGGCAATGCTGATCCTTGCCATGCTCGTGATGCCCAACATTTACGGAAGACTGTTCATCGTCTTTCTCATCATTTTCAAATATGTTTATTTCTTTACAAGGATACGCACCATCCCGGCAGGCGTAACGTCAGGGAAACGCGAGGGGGAAACAGATCAGGATATCAGAAAGCGCTCTTAAAGTGTCAGAAACGGCATGAGAAAGAGCGCTTTTTACTGCTTTTTCCTTCCATCACCTTCTCAACAGTTATATCATAGCCCTTTGTAAAACTAAATTCTCCAATGACTGAAATACACTTTTCCTGTACCAAATTACAAATCAGAGCATAAAATAAGAGAAACGCTGTAAGATCAACGTCTCTCATCTTTATCCAAATGCCGCAGACCGGAATCGAACCGGTACGGGTATCACTACCCACGGGATTTTAAGTCCCGGGCGTCTGCCAGTTCCGCCACTGCGGCTGATATAAAATTGTACTCCCCCATCATCTGATGGGGGAAACGACCCAGAAGAGACTCGAACTCTCGACCTCCGCCGTGACAGGGCGGCGCTCTAACCAACTGAGCCACTGGGCCTTGCGATGGCACGCAGCGTCTGTCCTTTTGACGCTCATGTGCGATACATGCCGACGCGCGCGGTAAGGATACAGCGCGAACCTGGAGTCGGCATAAATGGACCTTCGGGGACTCGAACCCAGGACCGACCGGTTATGAGCCGGTTGCTCTAA
>ERZ1090864.39-NODE-39-length-61296-cov-30.054816_pt1 | contig 61296 bp, 53 predicted proteins | sample MGYA00478479_ERZ1090864 | MGnify/ENA primary metagenome ERZ1090864 (study PRJEB33644, sample SAMEA5815743) | chicken gut metagenome | biome: Chicken; feature: Gastrointestinal Tract; material: Caecum | place: Ireland | collected 2019-01-01 | study: A study of the...
CCCCCCCCCCGGCGCGGCGTTATTGTCCCCCCCCGGGCGCGCGCGGCGTTCTCTTTCCCCCCCCACCCCCCCCCCACCCCCCCCCCCCCTATTCCCGGGGGGGGCCGCGGCGATAAAAATAAAACGTAAGATTCTCCATAAAGAGGAAAACTCGGCTTCCCCTTAAAGAAGAAGGCGCGGGATTCTCCGCGAATGGCAAAGCACGAACCTCTCCGCAAAGCGCAAAGCACGGGATTCTCCATAAAAAGATCTTCGCGTATGCTGTCAGCGCACAATGAGGAGTTTTTTCCTGGCGCGGGTGACGGCGGTGTACAGCCACTCGCGGCCGTTGTCGAAAAAGGCGGACTCGTCCAGGACGACCACATAGTCGTATTCCGACCCCTGTGCCTTGTGGCAGGTGACGGCGTAGGCAAATTCAAAGCGGCAGACGGCATCCTCCCGCCGCACTTTGAAGCGGCGCAGCATGGCGGAGTCGTCCTCATGGACGAGGGTGCCGTTGGTCAGGAGATAGGCCTTGTCCCCGTATCCGTGGCAGTACTGTCCGCGCGTGAAGATGCCGGTATCGAAGGGCAGATCGCAGACGGCGTCGGGCAGAAAATCGGGGGTAAAGTCGAGCTGTCCGAGGCCGTCGAGCTGTTCGCGAACATTCCGACAGGTTCCGATGATGCCGTTGACGAGGTGGAAATTTCCCTGTTCGTCGAGTTTTTTGCTCCAATCGTTGAGCGTGCAGATGAGCTTTTCGCCGTCGCAGGGAAGGAGGGCTTCGTCGGGAATGCCGCGGAAGGCGCGCACCTCGCGGTTGACGGCATTGCGCGTGCGGTTGGTGCCGACGATGATCTGATCGGCCTCTTCAAACACCTGTCGGCGCAGAGCGCGGGTAAATTTCTGCCGCGGAAGGACGCTCACGCAGCCGTCCTCTCCGAACGGTACGCACGCGCCGCTTCGCACGCGGTCCGCAAGGCGCACGATGGGATTGCCCTTTTCCTGGCGCACGATCTCCTTTAAGGTGACGACGGGCATGGAGAGCAGGGTGTTGTTCCCGCTGACGGGCGGAAGCTGCGCCGGATCGCCGCAGCACAGACACTTGATGCCGAAGGAGAGCAGATCGCGCAGCACTTCGTCGGAGACCATGCTCGTCTCGTCGAGGACGATGAGACGGATGGCGGAATCGATGCTCTCCCGCTTGACAAAGCGCAGAAAGCGCTCGGAGATGACTTCGCCGTTCTCGTCCACTTCGATGTCCTCTTCGCGCGTATAGATGAGGCTGTGGACGGTCGCGGCGGGAACCCCTGCCCGAATGAGCACGGACGCCGCCTTTCCCGTCGGCGCGACAAAGACCGCGCTCTTGCCGGGGACAAGTCCCAACTGCCTCACGATATAGTCGACGAGGAAGGTCTTGCCCGTCCCCGCATAGCCGCACAGCACGAAGATCTGCGTGTTCCAGTGGAGATACCACTCCTCGATGAGCTCCGCCGCCTCCGCCTGATCGGCGGTGAGCGTCACTTTTTTTGCAGGCATCTGCTCTTCCATGCGTTCAGTATAGCATATCGGACACAAAAATGCAAACATTCGTTCATCATTTGCAAAATTTTCAATTTTTTCCTTTGCACCATTGCAATTTTGTGACATTTGTGCTATACTATCAAAAATATACGCAAGGAGGTTCCCTTTATGTACCATGCAACACTCGATCTCATGCAGACCGAACGAGCCATCAAACAAATCAAAGACACATTTGAACGGCTGCTTGCCGATGCGCTCAACCTCTCGCGTATCAGCGCGCCCCTCTTTGTGCCGTCGGGAAGCGGCCTCAACGACAATCTGAACGGCGTGGAGCGTCCCGTCTCCTTCGACATCACGACGGGTGACGTCCGGGCGGAAGTCGTGCAGTCGCTGGCGAAGTGGAAGCGCTATGCCCTGGCAAAGTACGGATTCGAGCCGCACAGCGGACTGTACTGCGACATGAACGCCATCCGCCGCGACGAACCCGTCGACGCGTTGCACTCCGTCTACGTCGATCAGTGGGACTGGGAGGCCGTCATCCAGCGCGAGGACAGAACCCGCGCATATCTGGAGGCCACCGTCCGCAAGATCTACGACGCGATGAAGGAAACGGCAAAAAAGATCTGCGCGCAATATCCGAACCTGAAAAATGATCTCTCCGAGAGCATCACCTTCGTGACGACGCAGGAATTGGAGGACACCTATCCCGTTCTGTCGCCCAAGGAGCGCGAATGTATGTTCACACAGGAACACGGCACGACGTTCGTCATGCAGATCGGTGGAAAAATGCGCTCGGGATTCAAACACGACGGCCGCTCGCCCGACTACGACGACTGGACGCTGAACGGAGACATCATCACCTGGTATCCGCCCCTCGGATGCGCCTTTGAGCTCTCCTCCATGGGCATCCGCGTCGACGAAGTGCGCCTCATCGAACAGCTCGAAGAGGAACACTGCCTCGACCGTCTGGAACTCCCCTTCCACAAGGCGCTCGCCGCAGGACAGCTCCCCCTTACGATGGGCGGCGGCATCGGACAGTCCCGCCTGTGCATGCTGCTTCTCAACAAGATGCACATCGGCGAAGTTCAGGTATCCGTCTGGGACGAAGGCACCCTCGAATATTGCCGCGAACAGGGCATCGAACTCATGTAATCGCCAAACCGAAATCAGCGCATCGCGCCGCCGCAAAAATTGCGGCGGCGCGTATTTTTATCCGACGAACGAAACGGGCGGCGGCAACCGCTACGGACGGGCGAACAGCGCGAACAGGAGACGGCCTCCGAGGTTGAAAGACAGGCGGACGGTGCCGTCTTCCATGGGGAACGTCCGTCCTTTTTTGCCGATTGCAGGAAAAAAGGTGATTTCGCCGCGTTCGGGGTCGGCCTCGTAAAAGAAGGAGCGCTCCCCCGTTCCGCCCTCGCACGTCTGCCAGAAGAGCGCAGCCTTTCCGTCATAGCCGAGCGTCAGGCGCACGGTGCGGAAGGCGGAGAGCATATCTTCTCCGGCGAGCGTCAGCGTCTCGCATTCGTACTCGCCCGCATAGGGACGGGAGAGTTCGGGAAGCGAACTCATCTCGGCCACATTCGTCTCACAGCCTGCAAAGAGCAGGCAAAAAGCCAACAATACGATCGGCGCGAGCCGCAGGAGGCGCGCCCAATATCTCTTTCGCATGAGAAAAGTATTTGCATTTTTCGGCGTTTCATGTTACAATCTTCTGCAAGAAACCTTTGCGGAACACCAACATGACTTTTGATTACGAACTGGTAGGAAAAATCGGCTCGATGGCGCTCATCGACCGCGAGGACGGCATCATCGACTACACGCGGGTGGCGCGCATTTCGCGGGAACTGCGTCCGGGATACATCTGGGTCTCGAGCGGAGCCACCGAGATCGGGCGTCTGGACTATCTCCAGCGCACCGGAAAAGAGCTGACGGGCGAGCACGCCAAGACGGACTACGCCGCGCAAGGACAGGCCATTCTCATGCAGACGTACCGTCAGTTCGTCGATCCCGCCTACTCGGTACGGCAGGTGCTCGTGGAGCACCACCACTTCAACGACGAGCAAAAGAGCGAGCACCTCAAAGGCCTGCTCCTGCGCTGCCGCACGCAGAACGCCATTCCCATCGTCAACTATAACGACGCCGTGTCCTCCGAGGAAAACCGCCGCATGGAGATCCTCGCCCTTTCGCACGGCAAAAAGCGGGTCTTTGAATGCGTGGACAACGACGAGACGGCTTCCCGCATCGCCTGTCTCGTACACGCACGCTCGCTCGTCATCTTCACGAGCGTAAGCGGAATCTACCTCAACGCAGACGATCCCTCCACGCTCGTCAAGTGCATCTCCGGCAAAGACGCGAACGAACTGTTGGATAACATCGAAGAACACAAAAAATACTGCGTGGGCGCCTCGCGCGCAGGGGCAAACGGCGCACGCGCCAAACTCGAATACGTCAAAGATGCCGCCGCGCAGGGAACGACCGTCTATATCGCGAGCGCAAAATATACCATCGCCGCCGTGCTCTCGGGAGACGTCCCCTGCACGCGCATCGGAATCGGCCTCCGCTGACAAAAAGCCGCATAAAACCTTCCCGCGGGCGAGCATGGATTTCTCCCGCGGCGGGCATAAATCCCCGCGGCAGACAAGAATCCATGCGGCAGGTGTAAATCCCCGCAGCGGGCATAAAATCCCTCCGACGTCCGCACAAAAACAGTCCGTTCGCTTTGAACGCACTCCCCCTCCGTGCGTGTCGCTCCGTGCAACCGCATTCGCATGAGATACATTTGCGCGAGGTTCCGAAGTCACGCGCACCTTCCCGAAAATCCCATAAACATGCAGCTCCGCCGTGCCAAAGGCACGGCGGCGCATATGTTATTCTTCGGCGGCGCGAAAATCCCCCGCGCCGTTTTTTGCTTTCCTTTTAGACCAAAGTAAATCCAGTCGGTCACCCTTCCGCAACGGCAGATCCGTAGGCCACCCTTCCGCAACGGCCGATCAGTCGGACAGCCTTCCGCGGGCGCGGCACATCTGTTCGAGGATCTCCGCCGCATCGAAGAGGAGCGCGGGACAGGGGCGGCGGCGATAGTATTCCTCGGTGCGTTCTTCGGGGTGCGGCACCGTATCCGCGGGAAGGCCCGCCGCACGCAGGAGATCGCCGCAGCAGATGCTTTTGTTGCGTTCTTCAAACGCGCTCGCAAATTCCTGAACGCATTCGTACATCTCCTGTTTGGGCATGGTCGGAAAGAGCAGTCCGAGGACGATCGCCCCGCCCGAGACGGCGCCGCACGTCAGGCGCAGCCGTCCCAACCCTCCGCCGAGCGGGAGCGCCGCCGCAAGGAGCGTCTCCTGCGGAACGCCGAGATCGTCCGCAAAGGCGAGCACCACCGACTGGGCGCAATTATACCCCGATAAAAAATTATTTTTTGCCCGTTCTGCCCTGGTCATTGCAAAAAAACTCCTTATGTGATATACTCAATCCATGGTTGTCTATTTCACCGACGAACGGACGGAGAGCCGTGCGTTCGTCACGCGCATTCTGCAAGAGGTCTATCGGCTCCCCGCGCCGCAGTTCCTGCGCGGAGAGCACGGCAAGCCGCGCCTTGTCGGAGCGCCGCTTTGTTTCAATCTTTCCCACACGCACGGGCGGACATTCGCCGTCTTTTCCGCACAGGATGTGGGCCTGGACGCAGAATGGTGCGCACGCCCCCTTCCGAAGGCCTGTCTCGCCCGTCTCACCGCGGCAGAGCGGCAGGAAAATTTCTTCCGCCTCTGGACGGCAAAAGAGGCCTATATCAAGTACCGCGGCGGAACGCTTGCCGCCATGCTCCCCGCGCTCCGCTTTGAAGGCGGACGGCTCATGGAAGGCGAAATCCCCGTCGATGCGCACCTCGCCTTCGCCGAGGCGGACGGATTCTGCATTGCCCTCTGTACTCCCGCCCCCGCCGTCATCGAACTGAAAAGGATATGAAGATCCGCCGTCCGCAGTGTCTGCGGACGGCTCTCTTTTTCTCTTTCCGACCTAAAAATCGGTGTCCGAGCAGTTACCAAGGGGTCTTATTCCCCCTCTCCTGCCTGCAAATCGGTGCTTGCCGCAAAGCCAAGAAATCGCTGTCCCATCTCACGCCTATCCGCGGATCGGTCTCCTTTGCAGGGCCTGCCTGCAAATCCGTTATTTTTCGGGAAAGCGGTCAAAAAAGACGAGATCGCTCTCGGGCAAGGAGGCCTCGTGCATGGGCGAGGGCTGGGCGTCGGGCGCGGGATACCCCGCCACAAGCAGGGCGACAGGCTCATACGAGGCAGGCAGAGAGAACTCCCTGCGCAGGGCGACGGGAACGAAGTGCATGACCCACGTCGTGCCGATCCCGAGGGCGGCGGCTTCCAGCATCATATGCGTTGCGACGATGGCCGCGTCCGTCTCTCCGCTGGGTTTTCCGTCATAGCGTCCGCGCTTCCAGCAGGCGTCCGCGTCATAGCACACGACAAACACGGCGGGCGCGCCGAACCGACACGCCGTACACCGATCGAGCGCTTCAAGGCGCTCTTTTTCGTCCAGGACGAGAATGCGCTGCGGCTGCAGGTTCTTTGCCGTCGGCGCGAGCATTCCCGCCGCAAGAATGCGTTCGATGGTCGCTTTTTCGACGGGACGCTCCTCGAATTTCCGTACCGAATAGCGTTCTTTCATGAGCGATAACAGATCCATTTTCCCCTCCCGATCAGAGTTCATCCAGCGTCAGATAGAACGCGGGAATGAAGTGTTCAAAGAAATAATCGACGGCGCGCATCTTCTTTTCGAGCAATGCCTGTCGGATGGTCTTTTCCGCCTGCGTGAACTCGGTATTCCCCGAGCGCAGTTCTTCGAGGCATTTGAGATAGGCCGAGAGCTTGTCTGCCGCCTTCACGAAGGCGTACTCCTGCGAGGACTTGTCCGCCTGCAAATAGGGATAGAAGGCGTCCTTGAGTTCTTCGGGCAGCGTCGAGGCAATCTTGTCGACGGCGAGCTGTTCCACCTTGGCGTACTCGCCGTGGAGCTGGCCGTTGATGTACTTGACGGGCGTGGGCATATCCCCCGTCATGACCTCGCTCACCTCGTGGTAGAGCGCGTACAGTACGGCTTTTTCCGCGTCGACGTGTCCGCCGTAGAGCGTATTTTCAATGGTGACGAGGGCATGCGCTAGCACCGCCACCTGATGGGAATGCTCCATGATGTTCTCATCGCGCGTGGAGCGCATGAGCTGCCAGCGGCGGATGAACTTCATCCGATCGAGATAGGCGTAGAATTTTTCCATAACGAACTCCTTTTTTCCATTATACAACAAATCTGCGGAAAATTCAATTGACTTTTCCCAAAAAGGACACTATAATGAAAGTACAAAAACAAAATATCCGTCGCGGGTGCCGTAAATGGCTGAGATCATACCGTTTGAATCGGACAAGGCAATACTTGAACGAAAGAACAGGAGAAGTTAGGTAATTTTCCGCCCGCATTCCTTGCGGGCGTTTTTTTACGCTTCGGACGGATAGACAGGAGGTTTTATGTTATTTGGTTCCCTTTTGGCCTCGTACCAGAACTTCTGGACGACCACGGAGGGCGAAATCGAGGTCGATCACTACGACTACCCCGACGTCTGGACGTCCTTTGCAAAGGACGCGCTCATGTACGTCTTCCTGTACGCCGCGATCGCCCTCATCGTCATCCTGCTCGCCGTCGGCCTGTTCGTGCGCTACAAAAAGCCCGAATCGCTCAGGAATTTCACGCACACGGCCCTGACGCTCGCCGTCGGGTTTGCCGTCACCGTCATCATCACCATGCTCTCCCTCGAGTTCTATGAGATGGCGGAAAAAGAGTACATCTTCGACATCGTGCTCTGGCCTGCCGTCGTCTGTGTGTCCCTTGTCGTCCTCGGGATCGCCGCCGTGTATATCGCCTCGCTCTTCTCCGGGAAGGCTCTGCGCACCGCGGGCATCGTCGCAGGCAGTCTTGCAGGCGCGTCTCTCATCGCCGTCATCGTCTGTCTCCTCGTCTACTTCGCCTCGGGCAACGCCGAGTCCAACAACGGCGTGGAAGTCACGCCGACCGAAAGCCTCGCCCTCTACCTGTGCGCCGTCGCCCTCATCGCCGTCATCGTCGCCCTCGCCTTCGTGTTCGGCACAAAGGACAAGCGCGGCTTCGACAGCAAGTCCATCTCCTATGCGGCCGTGTGCATTGCGCTCAGCTTCGCCCTCTCCTACATCGCTCCCATCCATATGCCCCAGGGCGGCTCGGTCACCATCGCCTCGCTCGCGCCCCTCATGATCTACTCCTATATGTTCGGAACCAAAAAAGGCGTCTTTGCAGGCGCGATCTACGGATTGCTCCAGATCATTCAGGATCCCTGGATCATTCACCCCGCCCAGCTCTTCCTCGATTACCCCATCGCCTTCTCCGCGATCGGGCTCTCGGGAATGTTCGCCCACGTCAAGGCCCTCGACAAGGCCCCGCAGGTTCAGATTGCCCTCGGCGGAATCGTGGCAAGCGTCCTTCGCTTTGTCTCCCACCTCTTCTCCGGCGTGTTCGCCTTCTCCTACCTCGCCCCCGACGTCGACGCCTGGCTGTACTCCCTTGGCTATAACGCGACCTATGTCTTCCCCGACATCGCCATCGCGATCGCCGTCTGCGTCATCCTGTTCAGCTCCAAGGCGTTCATGAAACAGGTGCGCAAGTACTCCGCACCCGCCAAGACCGCCGCAGTGCTCTCCGACAAGACAGACGCCGACGAGGAAGCTGTTTCCGACGCGCCCTCCCCTTCCGCCGACGCTTCCGCGCAGGACAGCGCCTCGCAAATCGGGACGCCTGTCCGCAAATAACTTGCAGGCATAACAAAAAACTCCGCGTTCAATGCGGAGTTTTTTCTTTTCCGTTTTTGAGAAAATCTTGCCCGTACAGAGGTTTCGGCTGGCCTTCGGCCGCGTCTGAACGCTTATCTCCTGAGTCCGGGTGCTTTCCTGACGCGATCCGGAGTTTTCCTGATGCAGCTCAGTCCCTTCCTGACGCGCCAAAACGCTTTCCTGTCAGGGCTGAGCACCTCCCTGGCGAACGAGCGCTTCTCCCCGTGTCCGTGTCGATCTGCCGTTTGCGAGCGCTAAATGAATTGCAGGATGTCGACGAGGACGGCGAATCCGAGCAGGAGGACGAAGCCGACGGCGTGGACGACGGCCTCGATCTTGCGGCTGATGGGTTTGCCGCGGATCCATTCGATGACGGTAAAGATGACCTTGCTCCCGTCGAGTGCGGGAATGGGCAACAGGTTGAACACGGCGAGATTGACGCCGAGGAATCCGGCGATCTCCAAAAAACCGCGGAAACTTCTGCCGGCGATCTGCGAGGTCATGGTGATGGTCGTGACGGGTCCGCCCAGCGCCGAAATGCCGAGCTTTCCCGTCAAGAGCTCGCCGATGACTTTGAAAATCGACCCTGCGATCTTGAAGGAATAGGCGAACGAACGCCCGAGCGTCTCCCAGAAACCGAAACGGTAGGAAGCATTGGCGAGCATCCATGTGCCGCTCTCGCCCTCCGTCTCGTACGCGATGCCGAGCGCCCGCCAAACGCCGTCGAGATCGGCGCTGTTGCGCACGTCGACATCCGCGCGCAGGACAATCTGCACGGTCATCTCTTCGCGCAGGTACACGCCGTCCGCATCCGTCCCGACGACGCGCGAGACGAGAAATTCCGCCCGATCGCCCTCCCGCTTGCCGTTGAGCGCCTGCGCAATGTCGGTCGTCAGATACAGCTTGCGCCCCTCTGCCTCCAGCAGAATGTCGTAGTCGTGCAGGCAATACGCCTCGGCGATCTCGGCAGTCGGCTCCGCCCGATAGACGGCGACCATCGTCTGTCCGTAGGCGAAAAAGCACACGATGAGCAGAAATACCGCCAATACATAGTTCATAAAGGCGCCCGCAACCAGGACGATGATGCGCTTCCACGGCGCCATCTTGGTAAATTCCTCTCCCCTGCGGACGGGAGTTTCCTGCACGGCTTCCCGCGCGGAACCCGCCTGCGCTGCCGCATTTTCCTGCGTGGCGCCGTTCTCCTGCACGTCGGTCTTTTCGCGCGCGGCGCCCTCTGCGTCCGACGGCGCAGAGGGCGCCGCCGACGGCTGTTCATCCTCGGGCAGCATATCGGCAAACGGCTCGGAAAGCGGAGGTTTCGCCCCGTTTTCCTGCGGTTTGTCCCGCTCGTCGTCAAGTCCGTCCTCGCCGGCGAAGGCGCAGTAGCCGCCCAGCGGGATGAGGCGCAGGGCGAAGAGTTCGCCCGTCTTTTTGCTGCGACGCTTGAAAAGCGCGGGCCCGAACCCGACGGAGAACTCGTCGATGCGGAATCCGAGGATCTTGCCCGCGATGTAGTGGCCGAATTCATGGATGGTGACCATGACGAGCAGGATGAGGATGGCGAGCACGATCGAGCCGACCGTGCTCCAGGCATTAAGAAGCAGATTTTCCATAGATGAGCGAGTGCGCACAGGCGCGGGCGCGCGCGTCCGTTTCGGCGAGGTGATCGAAGCTGTCGGCCTCCTCGCGCGGGAAAGCGGCAAGGGCGTCCTGGATAGTGTGGGCGATGGCGGGGAAGGTTATGCGGCCCTCGAGGAAGGCATACACTGCCACCTCCGCCGCCGCGTTGAGGACGGTGGGCAGAGTTCCGCCCGCTTTGCCCGCCTCAACCGCGAGGGAAAAACAGGGAAATTTTTCCGCGGGAAGCGGAAGAAAGGTGAGCGTCCCGAGGCGCGCGAGATCGAGCGGCGGTTCGCAGGGCAGGCGCTCGGGAAAGGTGAGCGCGAGCTGAATGGGAACGCGCATATCGGGATACCCGAGCTGTGCAAGAGCCGCGCCGTCTGAAAAATACACGAGCGAATGGACGATGCTCTCGGGATGGACGACGGCCTCGATGCAATCAAACGGCGCATCGTAAAGGCGGTTGGCCTCGATGACCTCGTAGCCCTTGTTGAGGAGCGTCGCGCTGTCCACGGTGATCTTGGCGCCCATCTTCCAGGTGGGATGCCGAAGCGCGTCCGCGGCGGTCATGTGCTCGAGTTCTTCGGCGGAGGCGTGGAGAAAAGGGCCTCCGCTTGCCGTGAGCACCAGTCGGGCAAAGGAAGCATCGCGGCGGAAGGAAAGGCACTGAAAAATGGCGGAATGTTCGCTGTCCACGGGAACGAGCTCCGCCCCGTGCGCACGGACGGCGCGCAGGACGAGCTCCCCGCCGCAGACGAGGGATTCCTTGTTGGCGAGCGCGATGCGCACGCCCGCCTCCGCCGCAAGGAGCGTGTAGCGAAGGCCCGCAAACCCGCCCGCCGCAATGAGGGCGACGTCGCAGTCTGCAAAGAGCGCAGCCTCTTCTCCGACGGCGAGGCGTTTTGTTCCGACGGGGGGCGTAAACTCCCCCTTCGCACAGAGCGCGGTGCGCGGGTGAAATTCCCGACAGAGCGCGGAAAGTTCCTCGCCCGCGCTGCCGCAGGCGAGCGAAGAAAAGCAGAACCGATCGGGATAGCGGCGTACGATGTCCGCCGTCTGCCGCCCGATGCTGCCCGTACAGCCGATGAGAGCGATGCGTTTCATACAACCTCTTTCAAAAAAACGCCCGCCTTGCGGCGGGCGCAATTCATCTTACTCTATGCAGGGATTCCCATGAACATGATGCGCGCGACAAAGATGAGCGCCACGATCAGGCTCGCATACAGCGAGGAATCGATGCGGTCGAGAATGCCGCCGTGTCCCGGCAGAAGATTGCCCATGTCCTTGATCCCCAGCTTGCGCTTAAAGGCGCTTTCGACGAGATCGCCGAACTGCGAGAAAGCGGACACGACGATGCCGATTCCGACAAACAGTGCGAGGTCATGCCATACGAACTGCGGGGACGAGAGCGTGAACTGCGCGAACCCCTCCCACTGGACGCAGCGGCAAAGGCCGTAGTAGACGAAGAACACGATACAGCCGCCGACCGCGCCGCCCACGAGTCCGCCGAAGCCGCCGATGAGGGTCTTGTTGGGACTGACCGTAGGCGCCATTTTGGCGGGCAGTTTTTTGCCGAGCGACTTGCCGAAGACATAGGCAAGGCTGTCGGCGGCAGGGCTGATGACGAAGACCATGGCGATCGCCGCGTCCGAATAGAAGGCGAGGTGATTGCAGACCGTCATGATGACGAGGAACACCGAGGGATAGAGGTAGGCGATGAGCGTATATCCGACCGATTCGAGGCTCACGCGCGTATGCGCGAGGACGAGCAGACCGAAGATGACCGCAATGCCCGCGATGAACATGATGAGCGTAATGTGCGGCGCGTAGTTGCGTCCCACCGCCTCCGCGAGATTCCCGGGGTCGGGGAGCTGAACGCCGAGCACGTCGGTGAACACGACATCGGCGGCGATATAGGTCACGACGACGAGAATGGCGAACGTCATGGCGACGATCTTCTGCGAGCGATGCAGTTTATCGCCGAAAGCGCGGATCATCTCGTGCGTGCCGAGCACCGTAAACAGGACGATGAGCACGTCGAAGAACAGCTTATGCACAAAGATCTTGAGCACGAAGAACAAGAGCAGAACGATCGCATACACTGTTCCCGTAATGAGGCGGAGCTGGCCGTTCGTCAGGCCCTTTCGGACGCGCCCGCCGTCCGCAGGCACGGGCGTCATTTTTTCATCTTCCATCTTTTTTTCTCTATAATTTTCCGAACCGGCGTTCGCGGCGGGAATAGGCCTCGAGGGCGCGATCGAGTTCCTTCTCCGTAAAATCGGGGAAGAGCACGTCGGTGAAGTACAGTTCGCTGTAAGCCGCCTGCCACAGGAGGAAGTTGGAAAGACGCACTTCCTTCCCTGTGCGGATGAGCAGATCGGGATCGGGAACGTCCGCCGTCCAGAGCATGGCGGAAAACTCCTCCATGGTCACTTCGCGTCCGCGCCGCACCGCCGCATTGACGGCGGCAAGAATGTCCTGCCGTCCGCCGTAGCCGATGGCAAGCTGCAGCACGCCCCGCGTTCCGCCCGCCGTAAGCGACTCTCCCTCCGCGATGAGTTTCACGATATCCGCGGGGAGCAGCGTCCTGTCGCCGATGACGCGCAGAACGATCCCCTTCTCGCGCAGCGTATGCGTATTGCGCGGAAAATATTCCCGAAAGAGCGCATATAACCCCTCCAGCTCGCTTTGCGGGCGGGAGAGGTTCTCCGTCGAGAGCGCAAACAACGTGCAATAGCGGATTCCGCGGTCAAAGATGTGTTCGGACAGCCCGATCATGCGGTTCATGCCTGCCCGATGCCCCGCGGCGCGCGGCAAAAGCCGCTTCTTGGCCCAGCGTCCGTTGCCGTCCATGATGATGGCAACGTGACGCGGCAGTGCCTTCTCCCCCATCAGATGGTGAGAAGCTCCTTTTCCTTTGCAGAGGCAACTTTGTCGATCTGCTCGACGCAGGCCGCGATCTTCTTTTCGACGTCCTGCTCGCTCGCCTTCGACTCGTCCTCGGAGAGTTCCTTGTTGTTCTTCATCTTCTTGATGGCGTCCATCGCCTCGCGGCGGATGTTGCGCGCCGCGACCTTGGCGTCTTCGCCCATGCGCTTGACCTGCTTTACAAGGTCCTTTCTGCGCTCCTCGGTGAGTTCGGGGAACACAAGGCGGATGACGTTGCCGTCATTGGAGGGCGTAAGGCCGATGTTGGAGGAGAGAATGGCCTTCTCGATCGCCTTTAACAGCGACTTATCCCAGGGGCTGATGACCAGGCATCTCGCGTCCGCCGCCGAGATATTTCCGAGCTGGTTGAGCGGACTCGTGCCGCCGTATGCCTCCACCTGGATCTTGTCGAGAATGTGCGGATTGGCACGTCCTGCACGCACCGTCGCAAACTCCTCCTGCAAGACGCTGACCGTCTTATCCAGTTTATCCTCAAGAACGAGGAAAATTTCCTGTACCTGTTCGTTGTCGATCATGTTCAAACTCCTTGTCGTTTCTTTTTAATCGTCGGAGGATAAATCCCCTCTTTTCTTCTGCCATTCGGAATCAGTTCCGTTCACGAAAAGACCGCGCTGCAAACGGCCGCCTTTCAGTCGTTGGAGATCAGCGTCCCGAGCTTTTCGCCGCAGACGGCGCGCACGATGGAATCCTTTTCGTTGAGCGCGAACGCGAGAACGGGAACATGATTTTCCATGCACATGGTCGCGGCGGTCGTGTCCATCGCCTTGAGCCCCTTGTTGATGATGTCGCTGAACGTGAGATGATCGTACTTCTTGGCGGAAGGATTGGTGGCGGGATCGCTGTCATAGATGCCGTCCACGTTCTTCGCCATGAGCAGGACATCCGCGTCGATTTCGCACGCGCGCTGCGCCGCCGCCGTATCCGTCGAACAATAGGGATTGCCCGTGCCGCACGCCATGATGACGATGCGCCCCTTTTCAAAATGATGCAGCGCCTTGCGCAGAATATACGGCTCGGCAACCGACGTCATGATGAGCGCCGTCTGCACCCGCGTGGGGATCCCCCGCTTCTCGATGGCGTCCATCATGGCGAGCGAATTCATGACCGTCGCAAGCATTCCCATATGATCTGCCGTCGTGCGGTCCATGTTTGTCCCCTGACGTCCCCGCCAAAAGTTGCCGCCGCCGATCACAAGCCCGATCTGTACGCCCATTTCATGCACCTTCACGAGCTGATCGACGACCATTGAGACTACGTTCTCGTTAAGTCCGAAGTGCTGATCGCCCGCGAGCGCTTCTCCCGAGAGCTTCAAAAGAATCCGATGATATTTCGGCGTCATGTTTCTCTCCTTTCCCGCGGCCTACGCCGTTTTATTCAGTATACCATGTTTCCCCGAAAAAAGCAAGACGTAATCGGGAATTTGCCGTGAACGAATTTCGAAAATCTCTTTTCTCCGCAAAACCCGCACCCGCGGGCAGATTTTTATTCTGCAACGCAGCGGGCACACGGCAAAAATTTCAACCGAGGGGTTGACCTATCCGATGCAGTGTTGTATACTGTAAGAGAGAAAAGGAGGAATGCCCATGCAACCCGTCAATGAATTTCCGCCCGAAGTCGCCGCAGAACTCGGCTACTATGTATACCGCCTCATCGACCCCCGCAACGGTCAGACCTTTTACATCGGAAAAGGGTGCGGCAACCGTGTGTTTCAGCACGTCAAATGCGCCGTCAAATATTATGACGGCGCGGAAAACTCCTCGGAGGACGACCCGAACAAGTTCAAAGTCATTCAGAGCATCCGGCAGGAAGGTATGGAAGTAATCCATGTCATCCAGCGCTGGGGATTGACCGAGCAGGAGGCGCTCCACGTCGAGGCGGCGCTCATCGACTGCTATCAGGGGCTCACCAACCTGCAGCGCGGCTATCATTCCGACGATCAGGGCGTCACAAATGCGCAGATGCTCATCCGTCGCTTTTCCTGTAAGGTCTATGAGGAACCGACCGATTTCAAATATCTCATCATCAAAGTGCAGCAATGGCGCCTCGATGAACTTCTCGTGCAGCACGGCGCAAACGCACGCTACGAGGCAACGCGTTGGTGTTGGCGCATTCGCCCGCGCTCCGTTGACGAATACCCCTATGCGTTTTCCGTAACGGGCGGGATCGTGCGGGAAGTGTATCGCATCGAACGGTGGCTTCCCGCCGATGAAGGGCGCTATGCCTTTGAGGGGGCAATCGCTCCGAAAGAGATCCGCGAACGCTTCGTCGGACTGCGCATTCCCGCAGAATACTGCAAAAAAGGAGCGGCTTCCCCCGTTCTGTTCTCCAAAAACATCGTGAGCAAGGAGGATTGAAATGTCATATCACTCCAACTTCCGACAGGATAAATGCTGGTCATGTGAATTTTTCAGCGGACAGCGAGAATACAACCACGGTCTGTTCGGCGACAGCGTCCATACGTCCGACAAGGGAATATGCAAATGCGACCGCAGCCAACATCGCGATAAGCCGGTTTACGAACACGAATGGTGCTCCCGGTATCAGAAATGGGGCGTTTTGCAGAGCACGATCGCCCAAAAACATGCGGAACAGGAAATTTTGGAAATGCAGCAGCGGGCACAAAGAACGTCGCCGCCTGTGAAAGCCGAAACGGCAGCGGAGCGGGCGGCGAGAATTAAGCTCGCCAAAAAGATCTTGAAGGTCGCCGTCATTGCCTGCGCCGCCATGTTCGGGCTCGGACTTCTCATCGGGCTCGGCGCCTATCTCGTTTCCGTCCTCATGATATGACCCTCTCCGCAAAAAAAACGCCGTGCTGTGCGCACGGCGTTTTTTTTGCTTTTTACTTTTTCATTGCCTCAACCTGCTTGGCGACTTCCTCGGAGAGATCCTCGTTCTTCTTTTCGAGGCCCTCGCCGCGGACGAAGAAACAGAAGCGCTTCAGGGAAGCGCCGTCCGCCGTCTTCATGAGCTGCGCGATGGTGATCTTGTCGTCCTTGATTAACTTCTGGTCCATGAGGCAGTTCTCCTCATAGAACTTCTTCATCTTGCCCATGACGATCTTCTCGGCGATGGCGGCAGGCTTGCCCTCGTTGATGACTTCCTGCGTGAGGATCGCCTTCTCCTTGTCGAGCGTCTCCTGGGAGACCTCGTCCGCCGTCATGTACTGCGGCTTGGAGAACGCGACGTGCAGAGCGACGTCGTGCGCAACCGCCTTTGCCTTTTCGGTGGGCTCGCCTGCAAAGTCGAGCATGACGCCCATCGTGCCGCCCATGTGGATATACGTCTCGATGAAGCCCTCTGCTTCATAGACGACGAAACGGCGGACGGAGATCTTCTCGCCGATGACGGCAATCTGCTCCTGCACATAGGTCTCCACCGTCTTGCCGCCCATATCGCTTGCGAGCAGCTCCTCGACGGTAGAAGGCTTTGCGGCAGCGATCTGCTTTGCGACCGCCGTCACGAGTTCCTTGAACTTATCGCCCTTGGCGACGAAGTCGGACTCGCAGTTGACCTCGACGAGCACGCCCGTCTTGCCCTCGACCAGAGCATACACGATGCCCTCTGCCGCGATCTTGGAGGCGCGCTTTGCCGCCTTTGCGATTCCGCGCTCGCGAAGAAGTTCTGCCGCCTTCTCCATGTCGCCTTCCGCGTCCACCAGCGCGCGCTTGCAGTCCATCATGCCGGCGCCCGTCTGCTCACGCAGCTTCATAACGTCTTTTGCCGTGAATTCTGCCATTTTCGTTTGCTCCTTCTAACAAGTTACTCTGCCGCGGACTCTTCCGCCGCGACAACTTCTTCGATGTCCTTCGCCTGCGCGGGAGCTGCGGCAACCGCCTGCTCCATCACGGGCGTCTCGCCCTGGTTCGCCTCGATGACCGCGTTCGCAATGACGGACGAAATGAGCTTGATCGCACGGATCGCGTCGTCGTTGCCGGGGATCACATAGTCGATGAGGTCGGGATCGCAGTTGGTATCCGTGATCGCGATGATCGGGATGTTCAGCTTGCGCGCCTCGGCGACGGCAATGTCCTCATTGTGCGGGTCGACAATGAACAGAGCACCGGGCATACCGCGCATATTCTTGATACCGCCCAGGTTCTCCTGCAGTTTTTCCATCTCCTTCTTGAGTCCGAGCACTTCCTTCTTGGGAAGAAGGTCGAACTCCCCGTTCGTCTCCATGCGCTCGAGCTTTTCCAGATAGTCGATGCGGGAACGGATGGTCTTGAAGTTGGTGAGCGTACCGCCCAGCCAACGCGAGTTCACATAGAACTGTCCGCAGCGCTCCGCCTCTTCCTTGATGGCGTCCTGTGCCTGACGCTTGGTGCCGACAAAGAGAATGTTCTTGCCCGACTTCACAAGGTCAACGACAAAGGCGTATGCCTGCTCGATGAGTTTCGCCGTCATTTCCAGGTCGATGATGTGGATGTCGTGACGGGCGGCGAAGATGTACTTCTTCATCTTCGGGTTCCACTTTCTCGTCTGGTGTCCGAAGTGGACGCCTGCCTCGAGAAGCTGCTTCATGGTGATAACTGCCATAATTTCCTCCGTTTACCTCCCCGCTTTACGGAATCCCGCCCCTATCCGCAGGAAAAAGAATTTACGGACACGGAGAGCGGCGCAAGCGCGGGTGCGTATTTACAGCCTTATGATTTTACCATAAACCCCCGCAAAAGCGCAAGCATTTTTACAGCATTTTACAGAATTTTTCCCGCCGCCTGCCCGAAAAATACCCGCCGCTTGCATATTCCCGGCGATACGGGACAACCGTCTGCCCGCGCACTCCCTTTTCGCCCCCCGTTTGTCCCCGTTTTCGCCCCGCATATCCTCCGCCGCGGCTCTCTAAAAACCGTCTCTTCGCCGCCAGCGGCAATCAAGCGCCATATCGGGAACAGGCGCACCCTCTGCAAGCCTTCACTTGGCCGTCCGCGGCAATTCGCATTGCGATAACGCGGGCCGTGAAAATAAAGGCGCGGCGGCACCGTTCGGTGCCGCCGCGCATAGGATTTGCCGTCATGGAATTTGCCGTACGGTATTTCCCGTTTTGGATTCTGCCGCTGCGGAATGTTCCGTCCGAGCGGCATATGCCGCTCGGACGCTTTACGCTTCCGACTCCGCGTCCACACCTTCTTCCGTCCCGTCGTCCTCCTCTTCCGCCGCGGCGGAACAAAGGTCTTTTGCCGCAGGGGCGGACGCACAGATCTGAGCGATGCGTGCGAGCAGGGTATCCTTGCCAAGGCCAGAGGTACCGGAGGTCGCGATGACGTTATCGACGCCCAACCCGAAGGCGAGCGCGACGGCGCGCGTGCGCTCCTTTACCTTCATGCGGGAGAGCTTGTCGCACTTGGTCGCGACGACGGTAAAGGGAATGTTGTGGTAGACGAGGAACTCCACCATCTGGGCATCGTCCGCCGAGGGGTCGCGCCGCACGTCGGAGAGCAGAAAGACGTGACGCACGTCCTCTTTGCGCGCGAAAAACGCCTCCAGGGTCTTTGCCCATTTGGCCTGTTCCGCCTTGGAGACGGCGGCATAGCCGTATCCGGGCAAGTCGGCGAGCCAGAAGTCGCCGAAGTCAAAGTAATTGACGAGGCGGGTACGGCCGGGAGCGGCGCTCGTCTTGGCGAGGTTTTTCCTGCCTGCGAGCATGTTGATGAGCGTGCTCTTGCCCGCGTTGGACTTTCCGCACACGGCGATCATGGGTTTTTGCGGGCGCAGGAACTGTGTTTCCCGCGCCGCGCTCGTCAGAAATTTTACGTCTTTAACCTGCATAGCCGATCCCCGTGACCGCACTGCGGAACACCTGATCGATGTTGTTCACGCAGATGAAATTGAGGTGCTTGCGGACGTTTTCGGGGATCTCCTCGACGTCCTTTTTGTTCTCTTCGGGAATGATGATGTCGTGAATGCCGATGCGGTTGGCGGCAAGCGCCTTCTCCTTGAGGCCGCCGATGGGCAGCACTTTGCCGCGCAGCGTGATCTCGCCGGTCATCGCGACGTCGCGGCGCACGGGCCGCCCCGTGAAGGCGGACAAAATCGCCGTCGCCATGGTGATGCCGGCCGACGGCCCGTCCTTGGGCGTGGCGCCCTCGGGGACATGGATATGGATGTCCTTGTGCTCGAAAGCGCTGTCGGGAATGCCGTACTTTTCCGCATGGGCGCGGATATAGCTGAGGGCGGCGCGTGCCGATTCCTTCATGACGTCCCCGAGTTTTCCGGTCAGGAGAATGTCTCCCTTGCCCTGCATGGCAGAGACTTCGATGGTGAGCGGAACGCCGCCGACCGCCGTCCAGGCAAGGCCCGTCGCCGCGCCCACTTCGTCCTCGCCGCGCATCTCCTCCTCGTGCAGGAAGCGCTTCGCCCCGAGGAACTTTTCGAGATTGGTCCGCGTGACGACGATCTTGTCCTCTTCGCCCTTTGCAATGCGCACCGCCGCCTTGCGGCATACCGTGCCGATGGTGCGCTCGAGCGAACGCACGCCCGCCTCCATCGTGTAGCCGTCGATGATGGCGGAGAGCGCTCCGTCCGTAAAGCGGATCTGGTCCTCTTTCAGGCCGTTTTCCCTGCGCTTCTTGGGAACGAGATAGCGCTTGGCGATCTCCTCCTTCTCGTCGGGCGTGTACCCCGAGAGCTCAATGATCTCCATACGGTCTCTGAGCGGCCCGGGAATGGTATCCAGCGTGTTCGCCGTCGCGATGAACATGACCTTGGAAAGATCGTACGGCACTTCCAGATAGCGGTCGCGGAAGGTAGAATTCTGCTCGGGATCGAGCACCTCCAGCAGCGCGCTGGCGGGATCGCCGCGCAGATCGGAGGAGATCTTGTCCACTTCGTCCAGAAGGAACACGGGATTGACGGCGCCAGCGTTCTTCATCTCGTAGATGATGCGCCCCGGCATCGCGCCGATATAGGTGCGGCGATGGCCGCGGATCTCCGCTTCGTCCTTGAGTCCGCCCAGACTCATGCGCACGAACTTTCTGCCGAGCGCGCGCGCAATCGACATGGCGACGCTCGTCTTGCCCACTCCGGGCGGGCCGACCAGGCACAGAATCGGCGCCTTCAGCTCCCCCGTCAGCTTGAGCACGGCGAGGTATTCCACGACGCGCTCTTTGATCTTTTCCAGCCCGTAGTGGTCGGCGTTGAGCACCTTCTCGACATCGGAGAGCTTCTCCGTGTCCTTGGTCTCCTCCTTCCACGGCAGGTCGAGAATCCAGTCCGCATAGTTGCGCAGAACGGTATATTCGGGCGAAGAAGGCGGCATCTTGTCCATGCGCTTGAGCTCGGCAAGCGCCTTCTCCTCCACCTCTTTGGGAAGCCCCTTGGCGAGCATCTTCTCGCGCAGACGCTCGTTCTCCTCGACGTCGTCGCCGAGTTCCGCATGAATGGCCTTGAGCTGCTCGCGCAGGAAGTACTCCTTCTGCGACTTCTCAATGTTGCGGCGCACGTCCTGCGCGATCTTGCGCTCCAGTTTTCCGATCTCCAGCTCCGTATTGAGACATTGCTCGAAGAGCCGCAGACGGCGCGTCAGCGTGGTCTCCTCCAGAAGCTCCTGCTTGACTTCGTCGCGCAGGCGCATCTGATGCGCGCAGATATTGATGTAGGCGTCGGGATCCGCAACGCCCGTCAGCGCCGCGTCCAGCTCCTTGGAGATCTTTCCGTCACCGCCGACGATCTCCTTCACCATCTCCTTCGCCGTGCGGAAGTACGCTTCCTCCAGCGTGGGATCGCCGTGAATGGTGGGAAGTTCTTCCGTCACGGCATACAAATACCCGCTCTCCAGATGAAATCCGCGGGCAACGGCGCGGTATAACCCCGCGACAAATACGCGCATTCTGTCCCCCGGCAGACGCGTCGCCTGCCGAATGGCACACACCGTCCCCACGTTGCACAAATCCTCTCCCTCCGGAAATTCCTTCTCGGGATCGGTCTGCCGCGTCACAAAGACATATTTATCGTTGCTGTCGGCGCGCTCGACGGCCGCAAGGGATAACCCCCGCCCTACGTCGAATGCGACAGTCGTGTCGGGAAACACAACCTGTGTCCGCATGGGAATGACGGACAATATCTTTACTCTGTTCGTGTCCATGCCCTTACCTCTCGTAAGAATAGAATTCGTTCGATATGTTTATCACACACGGCGCGCGTTTTCAATCGCCCGACGGGAAATTTTACACGCTTTTCACCCGTCTCTTGCCCTTTCTTCGCCAGATTGACCGAAAATCGCCCCCTGCCTCGCTCCCTGCGACGGCTCCGAAGGCAACCTGTTCCTTGCAACGGGAAGGCACCCCGTCCCGCTTTGCAACGGCTCCAAAGACAACCTGTCCTGCTCCCTGCGACGGCTCCGAAGGTCTCCTGTCCCGCGCGTTTATTGTAAGAACGAGAGAAACGGCAAGCGGGAAGATGCGGAAAAAAGTCCGAAGTAGCGCAATGACCCCCGCGCACGGCGGGGGTCATTGCACCATCGGAACGTCAATCTTCCTTTGCAAAATCTTCCTTGCCTACGCCGCAGAGCGGGCAGGTGAAATCGTCGGGGACGTCCTCCCACTTGGTGCCGGGCGCGATGCCGTTATCGGGATCGCCCGTCGCCTCGTCGTACACATATCCGCAGACCGTGCATACATACTTTGCCATAATCATACCTCCGTTTTGCCCGTCGGGCAATTTGTTTTTGAAAAAAGTCAAACCGTGCGAGGCGGAAAGGCGGGTTAAGCCTTTACGTCCTCGGCGATCTGTTTGCCGAGTGTCACGAGCGCTTCGCGGCTCGATGCGTTGACCGCAGAGAGCACCGTCGTCTTTTCTCCGATGCGGCGCATATTCTTGAGTCCTGCCAGGATGCCGTCCATCAGCGATCCCGCCTGCGGCGCCCAGGAACCGTTTTCGACGATAGCGTATGCGCGATTCTGGTAATTATGCGCTTTCAGATCGTTGAGGAAGTTCTCCATGTTGACGAAGATGCCGTTGTTGTACGTCGTGGAGGCAAACACCGCATGCGAGCAGCGGAATGCCTCGGAGAGCAGTTCGCTCGGGTGCGTGACGGAGACGTCGAACACCTTGACGCGTACCCCTTCCGCACCGATGGCGGAGGCGAGGATCTCGGCGGCGTTCTGGGTATGGCCGTAGACGGACGCATAGAACACGGCGACGCACTTATCCTCGGGCTTATAGGCGCTCCAGGTGAGGTACTTTTCGAGATACCAAGCGAAATCGTCCTTCCAGATCGGGCCGTGCAGCGGGCAGACCATGGAGATCTTCAGCCCCGCCGCCTTTTTGAGGACGGACTGCACCTGCACGCCGTATTTCCCGACGATGTTGAAGTAATACCGTCTTGCGTCGTCGAGATATTCGGCGGCAAAGACGTCCTTCTCCGCGATCACATTGCCCGCGAGCGCGCCGAACGTTCCGAACGCGTCGGCGGAAAAGAGGAATCCCTCTTCGGGGACATAGGTGAAGAGCACTTCCGGCCAATGCACCATGGGCGCGCCGATGAAGGTGAGCGTGCGCTTGCCGATGGAGAGCGTGTCCCCTTCCTTGACGAGGTACGCCTTGCCCGTATAGCCGAAGTAATTTTTCAGCATCACCGCCGCCTTCTGCGAGGCGATGACCGTGACGTCGGGATAGAGCTCCAGAAGGCGCGCAAACGTCGCCGAATGATCGGGTTCCATGTGCTGAACGACGACATAGTCCAGCTTGTCCTCTCCCAGCGCACAGGCGAGGTTGTCAAAGAAGAGATCGCCCACGGCAATGTCCACCGTGTCGAAGAGGACGGTCTTTTCGTCCTTCAAAAGATACGCATTGTACGATACGCCGCGCGGAACGGGATAGGCGCTCTCAAAGAGCGCGAGACGCCGATCGTTCCCGCCGAGATAATAGAGTCCCGCGGCAAGTTCCTGACAATTCTGCATAACATTCTCCGTAAGTTTTTCGCGTGCATTATAGCATATTTCACCGAAAAAAGCAACCTTTCTGCATATGCTTTTCCCGCAGCATTTCCGACCGTCTTCCCGAACGTCTTCCCGACCGTCTTGCATTCCCCGTCCGACGGTTTTCCGATCTGCCTCTTTCAGAGCAGGCTGCGCATCCCGCGCACGATGAACTCGCTCATCTCGTCGGCGAACTCCTCCACGGGCGGACGGTTCTCCTGCCGCAGGCGCGCCTTCAGACAGGCAATGCACCCCGACGAGACAAAACGGTAAAAATCATGCAGCCTGGCAGGCGCGGCGCCGCCGAAGAACTCCTTATAGTATTCCGCGCAGAGCTGTCCGCCCATCTCGACAAAGCGCATCGCCCCGCCCGTATTGTCCGAAGCGAGCAGAAGCTGACAGAGCGGCTCGTTCTTTTCGAGCAGAGAAAACACCGTGCGGCACACCCGCCGCGCCGATACCGCGTTCTCCCGATGTTCCAGCGCGCCCCGCAGCGCCGCCGCAAATTCCTCCAGAAACTGTCCTTCCAGTTTCTCGTTGAGGTCGTAGACGTCCTTATAATGCGCATAGAACGTCCCGCGCCCCACGCCCGCCTTCGCACACAGCTCGCTCACCGTGATCCTGCGCAGCTCTTTCTCCTTCCGCAACTGCAAAAATGCCTCGACCAGCATCGTTCGGGTCATCCGCACGCGCAGATCGCCGCCTTCAATGTTCATCGATCTGTCTCCTTTCGGACAATTTCGCACACAGTGTCCGATAAAATACACTTGTCAGAAATCTGACGGAACAAGTCCCGCCCGTTTTGTGGTATATTATAAGAGCAGAAACCAATCAGGAAGATTATACCGCAACGGGGCAAGGCTATTATACCACAGTCCGCCCCGAATTGCAATCGGGAGGCACAAACATGAAAACGCTCTATCTCATCACGGGGGCGGCGGGACACGTCGGAAGCGCCCTTTGCGCCGAACTGCATGCGCGCGGCCAATGCGTGCGCGCACTCGCCCTGCCCGGCGAGGACGTCACGTTCCTGCGTCAGACGGGCGCGGAAGTTCTCTTCGGCGACGTGACAAAACCCGCAACGCTGGAACCGTTTTTCGACATTCCCGAAGGCGTTTCGGGAGTCCTCATCCACTGCGCGGCCGTCGTGGACATCGCAGGCGGGGAAAATCCCGCCGTCCGCGCCGTCAACGTGGACGGCACGCGCAACGTCATGGAGCTCTGTCTTGACAGACACATCGAAAAAGTCGTGTACGTCTGTTCCGTCCACGCCATGCCGCCCCTTGCCGCGGGACGCGTCCGCCGCGAAGTCGATTCCTATGACCCCGCCCCGCTCGACGGCGCCTATGCGCGCAGCAAAGCCGCGGCGGCGGATCTCGTGCAGAGCATGATCCGGGACTGCGGCCTTCCCGCCGTCATCGTACTGCCTTCGGGCATCATCGGGCCGTATTGCGGCAAGGGCAACCACCTCGTACAGATGGTGAAGGACTACTGCCGCGGAGCACTGCCTGCCGTCGTCCGCGGGGGATACGACTTTGTGGACGTGCGGGACGTGGCGAACGGCATTCTCGCCGCCGCCGAAAAGGGCCGCGTGGGCGAGAGCTATTTGCTGACGGGACACGCGCATACCCTCAAAGAGATGACGGCCATGCTCGCGGAGATCACGGGCGGGCGAAAGCCGGGCGTCATTCCCATGTGGATGGCGCACCTCGCCGTCCCCTTCGCGGAACACGCCGCAAAGCGCAAGCACGCCAAACCGCTCTTCACCCACTACGCCCTGCGCGTCGTGCTGGAAAACGACCGCTTCTCGCACGACAAAGCCGCCCGCGAACTGGGATACTCCCCCCGCGACCTCTTCGACACCCTGGAGGATACCGTGGCCTGGCTGCGGGAAACGGGCGAGATCCCCGCACTCAAATCCCCCGCCCGCAAGCCGAAAGCCCTGCGCACACGCGCCGACGGGAGAATCTGACGCCCCCGATCGGCCGATCGTTTCGGACAAATGCCGATCTTCAGTCGATTTGATCTGATTTTCGGACGATTTGCCCCGATCTTCATACGATTCGATCTTATCTTCATACAATTCAGTCCAAACAAAGCGCCGCCGTGCTCACAGCACGGCGGCGCTTTTTCTCGTTGCGGAAATCAGAAATCGGAGCCGTTCCAACCCCAATTTTCGACGGGGTGGTAGCTCACATACGTCTGCGACGGCAAGACGTTTGCCTCTTCCTGTAAAATGGTGCAGATCTGAGCGGTCATCTTATCGCAGGCGGAGGCAGAGGCGCCTCCGAACAGGCTGACGGAGACATAGGCGCCCTGCGCGGCGCGCTTGCCCGCAAACCACAGGTCGTACCCGTCCGTAAAACCGATCATGAGGTAGCTCTCCGGCTTGTTGAGCACGGCGATGGCGCGTCCCAGTCTGGTCTTGATGCGCTCACGCGTCTCCCGCGAGAGCTTCACGGCCGTGCGGCAGTCGATAAACGGCATATTGTTCGTCCTCCTTTTTTCCGATTTTAACGCATTTGCAGGGAAATGTCAAGAGGAGAAGGCGGCCGTGTCCGTTGCCGTCTTCTGCGCGGAAGCCGCCCGAAGGCGTGCCGCCGTCGCACGGAGCGCCGCAAGCGCCTCGGCGGGATCGGAGACAGTTTGCACCGTCTCCTCCATGGGACACATCCCCGTTCCCGCGCGGTTGACGATATAGTCGGTCAGCGTGCCGTATTCCGCGCGAATGCCGTGCGCCTGCAGGGCGCGAAGGCCGCTCGCGGAGAGCACTTCCGCGTACACTGCCCGCACGTCCATGAAGACATACAGGAGCGCCGCCGCCTTGCCGACGATCTTGTCCGCCGCCGCGCCGTCCCTTGTATCCTGTTTCTCATCAATCCACTCCAGCAGCGGGCGGATGCCCGTCTGCGTACTTGTGAGGACGTTGTCCCCCTTTTGCAGGATACAGGTCAGATTTTCGGATTCCAGCCGTGCACGCAGGGTGCAGAGCCGATCAGGACAAGGAGTTTCTCTTTCGGACACGATATCACCTCAGGCGCCGAACGTCTCTTTTGCGGCGCGCATATTCTCCACGATCTTCACGCCGAACGGACAGCGTTTCTCGCACGCGCCGCACGCGATGCAGTCCCCCGCCTTGGCGGGAAGCGCCGCATAGTGCTCGCGCACCGTCTCGGGGACGCCGCCGCGGGCGCGGGCAAGGTTCAGAAATTTTGTGACCGTCGCAACGTCGATGTGTCGGGGACAGGGCGCGCAATGGCCGCAGTACATACAGTGTCCCGCCCAGCTCATCTTGCGGAAGGAGGCAAAGACGGGCGCATAGTCGCGCTCCCGATCGGAGGCGTCCTCATAGGCGAGCGCCGCATCCAGTTCTTTTTCGGAGTGCGCGCCGACCATGACGGAGGCCGCCGCAGGACGCGTAAGCGCATAGTGAATGCACTGGACGGGCGTCATGGCTTTGCCCGCGGGAGAGGCGTCGGTGAGGAGATCTCCGCCGCCGTACACCTTCATGACGGTGATGCCCACCCCCATGCGCTGACAGGTCTCGTACAGTTCCTCGCGCACGGGATCGAGATTGAAGAGCGGCCGACGGTAGCTCGCTTCCTCAAAGAGCTTGTTGACGTCCTCATCGCCGGGGAGCAGATCATAACAGGGGTTGACGGAGAACATGAGCACTTCGATCGCGCCGCTTTTCACCGCCTCGAGGGCGACGAGCGGGTTGTGCGAACTCATGCCGATGTGGCGGATGACGCCCTCCTGTTTGCGCTTTTGCGCATATTCGAGAATGCCGCCCTCTGCGACCTGCTTCCAGACGGCCATGGAATCCACATAGTGGATCATGCCGACGTCCGCATAGTCGGTGCCGAGATTGCGGAGCATTCCCTCGAAGGAGGGGATGACCTCTTTCAGATTGCGCGTCGCCTTGTATTGTCCGTCCTGCCAGACGGTACACAGATGCGCCTGATAGACGAACTGCCCGCGGCGCGTTCCGACCGCCCTTCCGACGCGCCGATGCATATCGGGGTCGGGGCTGTAGAAGTCCATGCAGTTGATGCCGCCCGCAAAGGCACGGACAAACATCGCCTGTGTGAAGGCGTCGTCGCGTTCCAAAAATCCCTCGCAGCCGAGGCCGATCTCGCTGACGGAAAGACCCGTATTGCCGAGCGGTCTGTAGCGCATCTTATTTTCTCTCGCGCAGCAAGAGGCGCACGCCCATCACGAGGAAGGGAACGACGACCGCCTGCAGCACCATGCCAAGCAGTCCCGTGCAGATCTGCGACCACACGGCGGCGGCGGACAGGGACGAGACGCCCTGGAACACGGCGGCAAGGAGGAGGAAGAAGAGTCTGCCCGCGACCTGTGCCAGGAGCACGGCGGGGAACGCCATCCAGCCGTTCTGCATGATCTTAGCCGAGAACAGTCCCGAGACGACGGCAAAGACGGCGAGTTCCGCCATCATATACGGAAGACGGCTTGCGGCGGGCATGGGATTGCCCGCGAGCGCGGTGACGGCAAAGCTGATTACGGGCGAGAGAATCCCGACGCCGAGCCCCCATTGCCAGCCGAGCAGGCAACCGCCCAAAAGGACGGGGAGATACATGGGCAGCCAGGCCACGCCGCCCGAAGCGCCCGCCGCGAGATGGACGAGCTGGGGAAGCAGGACGGCGAGCACGACGATGCCCGCCGAGACAAGCGCCTTCACGGTGATCTTCACGCGAAGGGACGCATGGTTTCTTGTCAGAACCGATTCAATCATACAATAGACCTCCGATCAATCTTGTTTTTATGTCTTTTTACGGTATGTTGTCATATCTGCCGTGAATTTCTCTTTCGCGGCAAATTTCTCTTTTTGCACTCCGTTTTGCGATCAGGCATCTCTTTGCAGGCGGTTGGTGAAGTCCCGCATCATCTCCGAGATCTTGATCTGCTGCGGGCAAACCTTTTCACAGCTGCGGCAGGCGATGCACGCCGACGGCCATTTCTCTTTGGGCATGGTGGAGAGCACCATGGGCGCGATGAACCCGCCGCCCGTGAAGCTGTGTTCGTTGTAGAGCGCGATGATCGCAGGAATGTCGAGATGGCGGGGACAATGGCTCGTGCAATAGCGGCACGCCGTGCAGGGAAGTGCCGTGCGCTTGTACATCCCCTCTCCGATCGCAAGCAGGGTTGCGCGCTCCTCTTCCGTGAGCGGCTTGTCCTCCGAGAAGGTGGCGATATTCGCCTTGACCTGGGCAAAGTCGGACATCCCCGAGAGAATCATCTTGACGTCCGGAATGCCCATGACAAAGCGGAATGCCCACGCGGGGATCTCCTCGTCGGGACGGAGCGCGCGGAGTTTTGCCTCATTTTCGGGGGAAAGCGAGGCGAGCTTTCCGCCGCGCACGGGTTCCATGACCAAGACGGGAATGTTCCATTTGCGCAAGAGCTCCACCTTTTTCGAGGCGCTCTGGAATTCCCAGTCCACATAGTTGATCTGCAGCTGGCAGAACTCCATATCCTTGCCGTACTTGTTCAGAAAACGCTCGATGACGTCATAGCTTCCGTGCGCGGAAAACCCGAGATGACGAATACGTCCCGCCCGTTTCTGTTCCATAAGATAGCGGTACGTCCCGTATTTTTCGTCGTCGAGATAGGCGTCGATGTTCATTTCACACACGTTGTGGAAGAGGTAGAAGTCAAAGTAGTTCACATTGCACTTCTTGAGCTGCGTCTCAAAGATCTCCTCCGTCTTGCCCATGTTGGAGAGATCATAGCCCGGGAATTTGGTCGCAAGTTTGAGCGATTCCCGCGGATATGCCGAAAGAATCCTGCCCACCGTGTTCTCCGATTCGCCGTCGTGATACCCCCACGCCGTGTCAAAATAGTTGACACCGTGCGAAATGGCGTAATCGAACATCTCGGCCGCCTGCTTTTCATCCACTTTCGCGTAGTCCCCGTCCAAAACGGGCAGACGCATGGTCCCGAACCCGAGCGCCGACAGCTTCTCTCCCTGAAAGTCCCTGTAAATCATATACAACCTCCTTTTTCGATCATCCCTCGCGGGATGCAAACGTCACCGTTGCCGTGCCTCTTCCGACCGCCGCGACCAGACGCGACGCATCGTCGATCCTGCCGAGCCGCGTATAGGAATAGGACGTGGAAAAGCTCTCGTAAAAGAGCACCACGCAGGCGCTCCCGTACAGCATGAGATCGCCCGCCTCTATGCGCTGCGGCGCATAGGTAGCCGTGGGAAATCCCTCGTCCAGATAACAGTACTTCTCGTTGCCGTTGAGCTCGGACATCTCCAGTGTCATGGGCAGACGCTCCGCAAAGGCGCGCGCCGCCTCCCCGTCGGCAAGCGTCGCCGTAAATTCTTCTCCGTTCACCGTGACCGTGATCTTCATGCCTTCCTGCTCTCCTTCCTGGGTTCCGCCTTCCGCACTTTGTCCTGCCTGTCCCCCTTCGCCCGCAGAGGGCAGCTCATCCTGCGTCCCCTCGGACGAGGGCGTCTCGGGCGGGATTGCCGCACAGCCCGTGCACGCAATCAACAAAAGCAATGCAAGAAACAGGGCAAGCGTTCGCTTCATTTTGTGTCTCCTTTGAAATCCGATTTCCGCTCTCTCCCGCGCAAGCCTCCCCCGCGCCGAAACAATACGCTCAAAGCCGCGCAAAAGCGAACGGCAACGGGAAGCCATGCCGACACTTGCACAGACAAACCGCGGCGGCAGGACGTACCGACCGCGCAGGCGAACCGCAACGGGAAGCCATGCCGACCGTGCGCAGAAACCCTGCGGCGCAAGCCGCGGAAAGGCTCTTTGGTGCGGAAAAAGCGCGGAAAGGCTCTGTGGGGCGAAAAGTCTTACTTGGAAGCGGTCGGGATCGTCTTGAGAACGCGGGCAGGGACTCCGCCCGCAACGACGCCTGCGGGGACGTCCTTGGTCACGACTGCGCCCGCGGCGATGACGGCGCCGTCCCCCACTGTGACGCCGGGGAGAATGGTCGCATGCGCACCCACCCAGACGTTTTTTCCGAGCCGAACGGGCGCGGGGTACATTCCGCCGCGGCGGGCGGGATCGAGATCGTGATTGAGCGTGGCAATGACCACCTGATGGCCGATGAGACACCCGTCGCCGAGGGTAATGCCGCCCTGATCCTGGAAACAGCACCCCGAATTGATAAATACGCCTTTTCCGACGTGGATGTTCTTTCCGAAGTCGGTATAAAAGGGCGGGAAAAGTCCGAACGATTCGTCTGTCGGCTGTCCCGTGAGGCGGGAAAAGAGTGCGCGCAGTTCCTCGGCGGAACGGTACCCGCTGTTCATCTCCGCCGTGATGCGCTGTGCCTCGCGCGCGGCGTCCGTCATGAAAATATGCGCGGGCGAACCGCCTTCGATATACTCCCCGCGCGCCGTCATTTCCGTATACGTCTGTAAATCCATCTTTCTTTCCATACGTCACTATTATAAAATACAAGAGGCATTCTGTCAAATACCTATCCTGTATGGCAAGGGATAGAAAAAAGCTATAAAAAAACCCGCGCACACGGCGCGGGCTCTCTTGTCCGATTACTTCTTTTTCTTGAATTCCTTCATGCCGTTGGTGCTTCCGCCGTCCACAAGGACGTCCACGCCCGCAAGATACCCGTTGCGCTCGTCGGCAACCGTCGCCAGAGCAAAGCCGAGCTCCTCGGGTTTTCCCATGCGCTCCTCCGCCGAGAAGGGAATGAGCATCCCGCCGTCCTTGGCCTCCAGATTGCCCATATCGGTGGCGATGAGGCCGGGGCTCAGCGAAACCACGCGGATGCCCTGTTTCCCGTATTCAAATGCGCACTTTTTGGCGTACCACACGACAAAATTCTTGCTGAGAGCATAGGCAAATCCCGAACGCTGATACTCCCCTTTGGCAAGGTTGCTCTTTTTCAGGAGCTTTTTGAGAAAGGCCGCCTCGTCCGTCTCGGCGAGCGCATACACCTTTTTGTTGATGAGAAATCCGGGAAGCACATACGCGGAATTGGACGCCACATCGACGATGACGCTGCCCGCCTTCATGTATTTGACGAACGCTTCGTTGACATACACCGTGCCGAGCGCATTGACGCGCAGAATGGTCTCCGGTTTTGCCATGGCGGGCGAAAGCCCCGCACAGTTGATGACGTTCTTGATCTCTCCGAGAGATGCCGCGTACTCCGCCAGCGCATTGACGCTTGCACGGTCGGACGTATCGCACGCCTTGGCGTACGCCGTGATCCCCAGCTCTTTGAGCTGTGCCACAGCCTTCTCCAGCTTTGCCTCCGTCCTTCCCGATACAACGACGATCTTATCCTTCATGAGCTTTGCGGCTTCCAGACCCATGCCGCTGCCGCCGCCCGTGATGACGCATACGTTTGCCATATTTTTCCTCCGTTTCATGAAATACAGTCGCTTACACAACCAATGTTGAGTATATCACATTTTCTGACGATTGTCAAGCCTTGATCAAAAATATCTCCAAACAAAAGGGGCATGGCCGAAACAGCCATGCCCCTTTCGGGCCGCATCCGAACCCGACCAAACGGTCAGGATTTTCCTCGGAAGAACGCATTTTCCATACATACGTCCTCTTCAAAATCTTCCAGATCCTTCTGAACGGAATCGAACAGACGGTCGCGGATATCGGCGATCTCATTCTCCTCGATGTCCTCTTCGGGACAGCCCTGCGCCGTTTCCAGATAGTGCGCGCGATACAGCTTGTCCGCAACATCGGCGTGGAGCACGCTCTCCGTGCCCGCCCTGCGATGGGAATTGACGACATGCTCGCCGAGGAATACCATCTGCAACAATACCGTCCTTTCACGCTCCTCCAACTCGATCGAAAACTTCATGCCACACCTCTTTGGTTTTTTCTTTGTGCCTTTCACGAGAACATTCGGACTGCGTTTCGGAAAAGTTCTTTCGGGGAAACGTCTGCCGTCCCCCCGAAATTCCGATCGTATTATATCACAATTTCCGACAAAATACAGGGAATCGCGCGGCACTTATTTTGTCGAACAGAGGGAAATCCCGTCGAATGCGTGGTTTCTTATAACATTTTTCACCCTCTTTTTCGACGCCGCCGCAAAATCCATGAAAAAAAGGAGCCCCGTAAGGACTCCTTTTTTGTGTTGAAACGGTTCAAACCCCTTTTGCCGTCGCAGCCGAAGCGGACGCGCGCCTGAAAGCCGTCTTCGCCCTGTCCTGCGTCCCGAAAGATGGGGAAACGCGCAGAACAGCCTGTGCGAGGTCAGCGATCTTCGCGGAAGTACGAAAGGCCGAGGCTTGCGGGCGGCTGGGTCTCGCGGTGGCCGACGATGCTCGTGACGATGAGCACGAGGATGGTGACGACAAAGGGGATCAGCCTGAGCAGCGGCTTGAACGCGGGCGCAACGCTGATATATGAGAAAAGAATATAGAGCGCGCCGAATACAAAAGAACCGCCGATCGCAACTGCGGGACGCCACATGGTGAAGATGACGAGCGCAATGGACAGCCAGCCGATGATCTGGATGGTAACTTCTACGGTAGAATCATTTCCCGAAGTATAACAGAGCGAGTAGCACAGTCCCCCGATGCCGGCAATGGCCGCTCCGATGATGGTAGCAGTGTACTTATACCCCGTAACGTTGATCCCCACCGCGTCCGCCGTGGCGGGATTTTCGCCCACGGCACGCAGGTTGAGTCCCGCCTTTGTGCGTTTGAGCACGATCGCAACGACAATGGCGATGACGATGGCAAGATAGATCAGCACTCCGTGTCCGAGAAAGATGTTCCCGAACCAGCCGAGCGCCTCGACCCCCGGGATATGTGCGTTAAAGAAGTTCAGCGATGCAAAGGAGAGTCTGCCCGCTACAGTCACATCGGCAATGTCCACAACATCGTTTAAGAAAAAGGAAGTAAACCCTGCGCCGAAGATGGTACAGGCGAGCCCCGTCACATTCTGATTGGAGCGCAGAGAGACGGTGAGGAAGGCATACACGGCGCCCAGCGCGCCCGCAAAGAGCATGGCAAACAGGATGCCCATGAGCAGAACGAGTACGCCGTTGGGCGACTCTCCCATGGCAACAAGCTTCACGCCGAAACAGCCGCCCGCCGCCCCCATGCACATGATGCCGGGGATGCCGAGGTTGAGGTGTCCGGACTTCTCCGTCAGAATTTCGCCCACGCAGCCAAACAGGAAAATAGCACCGAATTGAATCGCGCTTGAAAGGAATACTTCCATTTAGTTTTCCTCCTTTTTACTACGTCTGCTTCTTTTTATGCCTTCCGGCGGACTTGGCTCCGTCTCAGGCGGCGGATCGGCGTCCGCCGCAAGCGGCCGCCCTTCCGTCTGCACCGGCGCATCCCCGCCGGCAGGCAGCACATCCCCGCCGTCGGGGGACGGCGCAGAACGGCCGTTTTCCTCGGAGGAAGAACTTTCCGCAGCATCCATGGAAAAGTCGAGGGCAGGATGTACGCTGCCCTTTTGGAAATTGAAATGCACCTTGTAGACGATGAAAAATTCGCAGCCGATGAAGAAAAAGTAGATGAGCCCGATGACGATATCGGAGAGCGCCTGACTCGTAAAGCCGAAGTCGGTATTGACCTGCGCCATGCCGCGCGTGAGGAAGTTGATAAACAGCGCCACGCCCGCCATGATGAGGGGGTCGAACTTGCCCAGCCAGGCGACCATGATGCCCGTAAACCCCATGTTAGAGTCCATCGACGTGCTGACCATGTGATTGATGGAGCCCACCAGCAAAAAGCCCACCAGTCCGCACAGCGCACCCGACAGAACGAGGGTGCGGATGATGACTTTCTTTACGTTGATGCTCGCGTATCGGGCGGAGTTCTTGCTCTCGCCCACGAGGGCAACTTCATACCCGTGCTTGGTGAAGCGCAGGTAGCAGTAGATAAACGCCGTGACGATAACTGCCGCCAGAATAATGGGCAGGCTCCGCCCCGCCTGTCCCGAGCCGAAAGTAGGCAGATTGGCATCGGACAGGGGCGGCATGGCGCCGGTTCCGTTGGGATACCAAAGCGCAATGAAGAACGCCACCAAGTACATGGCGACATAGTTCATCATCAGCGTGAAGAGCGATTCATTGGTGTTGAAAAACGCCTTGAATATGGCGGGAATGACGGCCCAGAGCGCGCCCGCCGCGACGCTCACCACAAACATCAGAAGGCACACTGCGCCGTCCGGCCACTTGCCGCCCAGATAGTACATGCACATGGCGCAGGCAAGGCAGCCCATGAGCACCTGTCCGTTGCCGCCCAAATTCCAAAATTTCATTTTGAATGCGACGACAAGGGCGAGCGCCACGCACAGCAGAAGCGCCGTGTTCTGCAAAAGCAGCCAGAAGCGCCGCTCGGTGCCGAATGCTCCCGAAAAGAGGGAGGAAAAATAGTCAAAAAACCCGCGGTCGCGCGGCGACGCAGCCGAGATAAAGATGGCGCTGATGATGAGCGCGATGAGCACTGCACCCACGCGGATGCACAGGCTCTTCCACCAGGGCATGGGCTCGCGCTTTGTGATGTGGATAAACGGTTCCTTTTTTACGCGTTCCATGTTTCATCCTCCCCGATCCTCGAGTCCTTGGCGACGCCCATCGGCTTGCCCTTTTCTTCGGCGAGGTCGAGCGCACCCGCCATCATGAGACCGAGCTGTTCTTTTGTGGTCTTATCCGCATGGACGACGCCCATCATCCGCCCGTGGCAGAGTACCATGATCTTGTCGCACAGCGCAAGCATGACGTCCAGATCCTCGCCGATGAACAGCACGCCCGTTCCCGCCTGCTTCTGGCGATTGAGAATGTCATAGATAAGGTAGGACGAGTTGATATCCAATCCGCGCACGGGATATGCCGTGATGAGTACGTTGGGCTCGGTGAGCATCTCGCGTCCGAGCAGCACCTTCTGCACGTTGCCGCCCGAAAGACGCCTGACGGGCGTCTCGGTGGACGGCGTTATGACGTCCAGCTCCTCAATGACGCGCGCTGCCTCGGCGCGCGCCTTCTTGCGGTCAACAAAGGGATCGTGCCGATCCAAAAAGGCTCCCGCACGGTTGAGCGCGTGCTTGGCGCAGCGGACAAAGGCATTCTCCCCCTCCCTGTCCGGGATGGGTCTGATGCCGAAGCGGGTATCCTGATAGTTTTTGAGCATCATGTTGTCCGTAATGGACATGGAGGGTGCAAGTCCCATGCCCAGGCGATCCTCGGGGATAAAACTCATGGCGATCCCGCGCGCGGCAACTTCCTTGGGGGAGAGCCCCATAATGGATTCGCCCTCGTGGTAGATGCCGCCCTTTTCCACCTTGCGCAGCCCTGCGATCGCCTCGCACAGCTCGCGCTGCCCGCAGCCCGCGATGCCCGCGACGCCCAGGATCTCGCCGCCGCGGATGAAGAAACTCAGATCCTCGATGGCGCGGCTGCCCTCATCGCTCCTGACGCACAGGTCGCGGATCTCGAGCAGCGGACGGTCGGACTTCACAGCCGGGCGCTCGATGGCGAGTTCCACCTTCTGCCCCACCATCATCTCGGTGAGTGCCTGCTCGCCGGTCTTTGCCGTCTCCACACAGCCGATATACTCCCCCTTGCGCAGCACCGCCACGCGGTCGGAGATCGCCATGACCTCATGCAGCTTGTGCGTAATGATGATGATGGACTTGCCGTCCGCCTTCATCGCGCGCATGACGGAAAAGAGCTTCTCCGTCTCCTGCGGGGTGAGCACGGCGGTCGGCTCATCGAGGATGAGAATGTCCGCGCCGCGGTAGAGCACCTTGACGATCTCCACCGTCTGCTTCTCGGAGACGGACATATCGTAGATCTTCTTTTTGGGATCGAGCTCAAACCCGTATTTTTCGGCGATCGCGCGAACCTCGGAGTTGATGCGCTTGACGCCGTAGCCCTTTTTGCCGGGGCCGAGCACGACGTTCTGCGCAGCCGTAAAGACGTCGACGAGCTTGAAGTGCTGATGCACCATGCCGATCCGATAGCGGAAAGCATCCTGCGGGGAGGCGATGACCGCCTCCTTTCCGTTGACGAAGATCTGCCCCTCATCCGGATAGTAGATGCCCGAGATCATGTTCATCAGCGTCGTCTTGCCGCTGCCGTTCTCGCCGAGGAGCGCCAGGATCTCGCCCTTTTTCAGGGTGAGGTTGATGTCCCGATTCGCCGCGACGGAGCCGAAATACTTGCTGATATGTTTTAATTCCAGAGTGACGTTCTCATCCACTTCGGCACCTCGCCAGAAATTTCCCGAAAAGAACAAACGGCGGAGAGAGTATCTTCGCCGACTTGTCCTTATGTTAGGTTACAAAATTGTCATCCGATCAGGAGTTGGCCTCTGTCAACTCTGTGATCCCGTCGATGCGGACATCGAAATAGGGAGCGCTGCGGTATTCGGACTCATGGAAGTAACCGTCTGCGACCGCCTCGGTGTCGGGCGTGTAGGCATCATCGGTATTGACGTCCGCCATATAGCTGGTAAGCTGCTCGCCGCCCACGGTGAACTTGGTCGTATCGAAGACGTGGAGCGTGCCCGCAAGAAGCTGTGCCTTGACGGCGTCGATCTTCTCCTGCGTGCCCTCGGCTGCCGCTTCGCCGACTTCCGTCAGAACGACGGAACCCGTCTGCATGGTACCCGTCCAGTCGGTATCGATCGCATCGCCGTTCGCCACGCAGTCGATCATGTACTCGAAGTAGGGAACCCAGTTGATGCGCGAGGAGACGATGTAGGTATCGGGGCAGGACGCCGCCGTGCTGCCATTGTAGGAGACGTTGGGAACGCCTGCATCCTCACAGGCATTGGGCGCGCCCATGGAGTCTGCGTGCTGGGAAATGAGCGCTGCGCCGCGCGAAATGAGCAGCCGCGCCGCATCGTTTTCCGCCTGCAGGTCATACCAGGAGCTCGTATAGGTGACTTCCATCACCACGCTGTGCTCGGTCTCCTCCTCCACGACGGAACGAACGCCGAGGAAGAAGGACGTGTAACCGGAGATGACTTCCGCATAGGGATGAGCACCGACGTAACCGATCTTGACGTTCCCGTCCGTATCGCGGTTTGCCGCCTCGATCTCTCCTGCTTTTTCCATCTCGACCAGCTTCATGCCTGCGGCAACGCCGGCGAGGTATCTGCCCTCATAGATGGACGCGAATGCGTTATGATAATTTGCAACGTTCTCGGTGTGTGCAAGCGTACCCGTCGCGTGGCAGAACTCCACATCGGGGAATTCCTTTGCTGCCTGCAGCATGAACTGCTCATGGCCGAAGGAGTCCGCAAAGATGACGTCGCAACCCTGGTCAACAAGGTCGGCAGCCGCATCGTAGCACTCCTGCGTCTCGTCGATTCCCGTGCGGATGATGAGGTGATCCTGATCGATGCCCTTGTTTGCGCAGGCCTCGCGGATCGCGTCGAGGAAGTTCTTGTCGTACGTCGAGTTATCGTCGTGAAGGGCGATAAATCCGACCGTCAGTTCGTCGTCCCCCTGCGTGCATCCCGCAAGAGCGCCGACACCCGCGACCGCGATGGTCGCTGCAAGACCCAATGCCAGAAGTTTTTTCATATGATTTCTCCTTTCCCGATAAAAATTATCGTTTTTATCCCAAAACAAAAAGCGCGCCTCTCTCATTGCGCGCGGAATACGACGCTCTCATCCGTCATGGATTCGATGATGGCAAGAGAATCGACACGGATCCCCTCGGCGCGGAGCTTGTCCCCGGCACCCTGGAACCCCTTCTCAATGGCGATGGCACACCCGACAAGATGCGCTCCCGCATTTTCAATAATGCGGATGAGTCCGCGCACGGCATTGCCGTTGGCAAGAAAATCATCCACAATGAGGACACAATCGTCCCGATGAATATAGTCCTTGGCAACCGCAATTTCATACGTCTCCTTATGCGTATAGGAATATACGGATGCCGTGTACACTTCCTTGGGCATGTTGGCGCTTCTGTGCTTCTTGGCAAACACGCACGGAACGTGCAGGGCAATCCCCGCCGCCACCGCGATCGCAATCCCGGATGCCTCCACCGTCAGAACGCGCGTGATCCTCTCGCCCGCGTACAGGCGTGCGATCTCCCGCCCGATCTCTACGATGAAATCGGAATCCATCTGCTGATTGAGGAAACTGCCCACTTTGAGCACGTTCCCCGGGAGGACGGTCCCCTCTGCCAAGATTTTTTCTTCCAGCGCCTTCATTTGTGTCCCTTGTGAAAATGTATAATAACACTATACCACAATCAAAAATGTAAGTCAAATAAATAAACCGATCCCGCGGCCCTTCCCCAAAAAAACTTTTCTTTTTTCAGATTTTTTTGCTTTGCCTTGCCCGAGATGACCGCCCGCGCCCCCTGCACGAGTTGCCCTCCCGTGCCGAACGCCCGAGACGACCTTCTGCTCGCCTGTCCGAGTCCCCGCACCGAACGCCCGCTCCTTCCCCGCGTCGTCCGCGCCGCACGCCTCTGTCCGAGTTCCCCAGGTTGACCGCCCGAGTTGCCCGTCCGCTCCGCCTGCACGAGTTACCCTCCCGCTCCGTCTCGCCCGTCCCGCTGAACTGTCGCCCCTCTGCCCCCTTGTCCCGCACCCCGTCCCTGTCCTGCTCACGGAAAAAGCCGCAACGGGCGCAGGACGCGTGCGGGAACAAACCGCAAAGAAATGTATGCAAAGCGCCCGCCCCGTGTCACGGGGCGGGCGCTTACGATCATTTTGTTTTTGCAAATGTCTGTCGGCCTGCCGATCAATCTAATCTTCACGAAAACCTGTCGGTCTTCCGATCAATCCTGCCGCCACTGGAGCCAGCCCGATTTGGTGGAGATATCGTAGTTGGCCGTGACGTCTTCTCCGTTGCGATCGCGGATCGTGACGCTTGCGATGGTATTCCGGACGGAATAAAACTGCGTTGGCTGCAGTACGCCCGTGAGTTCCACCTCGATGGTCTGTCCGACAACGAGGGAGCCGAGCGAGATCCAGAACGCGCCCGAGACGAAATTGCCATAAAGCGGACTGCCGTTCCATTCGGCGGAGACGGAAATGCTCGACACTTCGATGGGACGGGGCAGGATTTCGAGCACGGGTCTGCCGAAACTCTCATAGCGCAGGCGGTTATCCGCCATGACGTCCTGTCCCGTGACGGGATCGGTCGCCGAGACGCATGTGCTGTCGAGTTGGTCTGTGTCGATGGTCCCCGCATCGGTGAGAGCGGGAAAGGAACATTCCACCGCGACGTCGGGCGGTTTCACGACAGCGTAATCCTCCTCTGTCAGAGCGAGCGTCGTGCCGTCGTAGTACTTGCTGACGGGATAAAACGTGACGATGATCTCCGTCTTGATGCGCAGCCTTCCGTACTCATAGGAAAACGCATAGCAGTCGGTGACATCGGAGCCGTCCTCCGCCGTCACCGTGAAGAGAAGCGCATTTTCTGCGTAGCGTACCTCCATGACGGAGTCCGTGACGGAATAGAGCGTGTTTCGGATGACGGAGGCGTTCGTCGGGGTCAATGTTTGCCCTTCGACCAGGTCGTACGGCGACTGCGCCGAGACGGCATAGTCGCCGATCCCTGCGGCAGAATGGCCGTTTCCGTCGTAAATCCATGTGCGCGATGCCGTCTGCACGGTAATGGGACGGGGCGTCACGGTGAGCATGCCGGAGCCGCTCCGAAAGCTGTAATTGGCGGTCACGTCCCTGCCTGTTTCGTCAAAGACAACATATGTCGGCAGATTGGGAATGCTCCCCGCCCGCGTAATCGAGGCACAGACGGCGATCTGCGCGATATGCCCCGATACAAAGGGCGTGTTTTCGTCGGGACGCACCCCTTCCGCCGTGAGCGGCGTGCCGTCGTAGACCTTCTCCGCGCTCGCCGCATGGAGGACGATCTCCCGCGGAAGTACTTCGAGAGAGGACGGAAGCCACTCCACCGCATAGAGGTCGGTCACGTCCTCGCCCGCCTCGTTTCGGATGACGAGCGCGGGCGTATTGTCCGTCTTGCCGACGTCCGTCTGCGACGGCCACACGCATCCCATGGAATCGCCCGCGGCAAGCGAGCCTTCCTCCGTAGAACAGGCAGGCGCGGAAAGCGGCGTACCGTCATACACTTTCTGCGCACTCTCCGCTTTCAGCACGACGGGACGCGCCAGCCGCTCCGCCTCCGACGTGAGCGCGGAAAGCGTGTAACAGTCGGTGACGTCCTCCCCCGCTCCGTTGACGATGCGATTCACCCGAACGGTCACTTCAAACGTCTGATCGGCTTTGCCGCGATAGTCGTATTCGGCATCGGCGATGACGTCGGCGTAGGCAAGCGAGGCCGTGACGGCGGGATCCTCTCCGTAGAAAAAGGTATCCGCCAGACCGATCTGCGCCTCGCGCGGGAGGACGGAATAGGAGAACACCGTCCCGTACTTTTTTCCCGTTGCGCCGTCCGAAACGGCGCGTACCTCGTAATCTCCGACTCTAACGGGCTGTTCGGACGTCCATTCGGCCGCGCCCTTGGCGCGGTACTCGGGGGTCACCTTGCCGAGGACCGCCTTTGCCCGAAAATCGAGGGGCGTGCCGTATTCCACGGCGGAAGGACAGGATTGGGCATAGATGTTTCCCGCCACGGAGCACAGCGTGACGATGAGCGCGATCAGGAGGACGAGCGCGGCAAGAATGAGAAAGCGGAACTTCCAGATCTTGTCGAGCGTGCGCATGCGCTGTTCGAGTTTTTCCTTATAAGAATGATAGAGCATCCTCTCCTCCGTCATCTGACGCGCAAGGTGCCGAACTCAAATTCGATGGAGTAGTTCTTCGTCACGTCGTTTCCTTTTTCGTCGTAGATCGTGACAGACGCAACGCCGTTTTCGCTCCTGCCGATCTCCGTGCGCGTGCCGGAGAGCACCACGACGGCCCGATGTCCGCTGCACAAATCAGTCAGCGTGTATTGCCTGCAGACGAGCGGCGTCCCGTCATAGGATTTGGTCGCGGACCCCGTCGTCAGTTTGACGCCGCGCGCATACACGCTCAGCGTCCCGTAACTCTTGAGAACGGCATAGAGATAGGTCACGTCCTTTCCGTTCGCATCGAGAATGCGCACGTCCCCGAACAGGTTGGCCGTCTTTCCCACCTCGGTGAGCTGCGTCTGACGCCCGATCGTAAGGGTATGCCCGGGCAGAAGCGATCCGCCCGTAAGCCGCACCTCTCCGCGCAGGGGTTCGCCGTTATAGGCCCGCGATGCGGACTCGCTCGACAGCTCGATCGGCAGTCCCGTGACTTCCGAATCTCCCCACGACGAGGACGCAGAAGTTCCCGTCACCTCCACGTTCACCCAGCCGAGTCCGTCCACATACACTTCCACCCACGCATGGGCGTTCTGGGCAAGAATGTTGACGTATTGCCCCGCCTTTGTATCACCCACATACCCGATGACGTAGCGCGCAGGGATCCCCAGCGCACGGTAGAGCAGCGTCGCCGCCGAGGCAAAGTGCTGACACACCCCCTCCCGATACTGCGTGAGAAAGGCGGCAACGACGTCCTCTTCGCGATCGAGCGCACGGTCGTAGTCCGTCTGGTAACGCGCGACGCTCTGCACATATTGCGCGATTTCGGCAATGACGTCCTTGTCGTTTGCGCTCCATCCCTGCTGTGCAATGATTTCGCCGAGCACCTGCATGGTGGAATTCGGAACGTCCAGATAGTTTGTGTACACATACGATCGGTACAGTTGTTCCGCCTTTGCAATCGTTCCCGTCAGCTCCGCGGCGGGAAGGCCGTCCCGCAAAAAGTCGTAGTCATAGCAGACGAGCTCATAGGGCAGCGACGTGTCCCCGACGCTGACGCAATCGTTCGTCTGGACGGTCGCATTCTTTCCCTCGCCCGTCAGGGCATAATAGGGCTGGAGATATTGCTTTCCGTAGACAATGATCTCCATTTCCATGCGGTTCCACTGCCCGCCCGACAGCCTGTAAGACGGCAGATAGGTCATGCCGTATCCGTCCGTCGTCATCGTCACGATCGGCGCACTTCCCCACGCCTGCCCGCTGTAATTTCCGAAACTCATATAGCGGAAATATACGCGCGCACTCGCGTCCGCACGCACGGTCAGCGCAACGATCGCCTGGCCCGCATCGACCAGTCCGCCGCCCGAGCTGCCCGCGTCGCCTGCTCCGCCGTCAGGGGCTCCGATGGTTCCGTCTGTATTCAGGATCGGATAGTCGGAACCGATTCCTCCGCCTCCAGGCAGAAGATTGTCTCCCCAGTCGATCGAGCCGTCTCCCGTGCCGCCGCCGGGGATTTCTCCCGTGCCGCCGCCCGGGATTCCGCCCGTTCCGCCGCTTCCGGACGACGGGAACTGCACATCATCCCAACCGGGATCCTCCGTGTCTTCCCCCGTGCCGCCGCCGGAGCCTCCCGTGCCGCCGCCTCCGCCGGGAAATTCGCCCGTACCGCCGCCTGGAGTTCCGCCCGCGCCGCCCGAGTCGTCCTCGGGCGGGTCGTCGATGTCGGGCCGGTCTAAGTCGATCTCAAAATCCGAGTCGGGGGGATCGACAATGCGGATTCTGCCCAATGCGATGAGGACAGACATGATGACCGCGGCACATAAGAGGAGCGCCAGGAGCGTTCCGATAATATACACCCATTTCGATCGTGATGACATTGTACCCTCCTATCCGTTGCGCGCAATGCGGCGAATGTAGTCCTGGCACTGTACCATGCGGCCTTCGCCGAACAAGTCGTCCAAAAAGCGGCAGAACGCGTCTGCTTCGCTGCGGACGTAGGCGGCGTTGAGCGCCACCAGTTTGCGGAGCACTTTTTTGCAGAGAATATCGTCCAACGCATCCAGCTCCTCGCCGCCGCAGGCGACATAGACGGAGACATAGTTGCGGATCTGCTTCATGATACGGTTGCCGAATGTGATCTGAAAGGTGCGAATGAGGTACTCGTCCAGGACGCGAAGGCGGCTCTCGTTGCGCGCGGTGAGTTCAAACCACTCCTGTTCGCTCGCGACGAGCGTGCGGAACTCGTCCATCGGGAAGGAGACGCTCCCCTGCCGCATGTCCTCGCCCGTGAGCGCAAACCGATCCGCCTTGCGGTTGAGGTCGAGCACCATGGCGCGGTCATAGACCTTGTCGGAGATGGCAAACGTCGAATCGTCGTTGTTGACCGTCCCGATGAACCACATGTTTTCGGGCAGGCGGATGCGGCCGTCCTTGAGGCCCTTCGGATCGTTCCGCCAGACGTCGGGAACGACTTCGAGATAGCGCGACTCGGGGTCAGGGATTTCCAGCAGAGACAGAAATTCCGCGAAATAGTACTCCACGCGCGCGATGTTGAGTTCGTCGAGGACGGCAATGTAGATCTGATTGCTCCTGTTCGCCTCGTACATCTTGTCGAGCAGGAGCGTCTCGTTGAACTTCTTGGTGAACTCGTTGTAATACCCCAAGAGGTCGGTGCGCTCTTTCCACATGGGCTGCACGGGGATGATGACGGAAGGATTTCCCAGAAATTCCCCGAAGGCGTAGGCGAGCGACGTCTTGCCCGTTCCCGAGATGCCCTGCAGGATGAGAATGTGCGAGACGGCAAGCCCCGCGATGAATTGGCGGATGACGGAGATGTCATAGTAGAGTCCGAGCTTCGCCGCCGCAAAGATGCGGAACTTCTCGCACAGCGATTGCAGGGAGTGCACGGAATTGTCCGAAACCGCTCTCTTCGCCGCCGCCTTGTCGAGTTCGGCGAGCATTCCGAAACGGGGCGGCGGAACGGCGTTCTTTTTCGCCTCCCGCTCGGCGCGCTCGCGTTCGATGCGCGCCGCCGTCTCGCGCACGGCCTCCTGCCAGACAAAGCGCATTTCTTTCATCTTTTTGCGGCGGCGAATGCCCACGATCAGCAAAATGACGAGCAGAATGGGAATGAGCAGCATCCAGATGAGCAACAGAATGCTGTAAATGCCGCCCGTCTTGAAGAAATCCGTCACCTGCGAAAAGAACGCATCGCCCAGTCCCGTCACCTTCAGATAGACCAGCCCGCCCACGAGCGTACAGCCGATTAAAAGAAGCAATGCGAGCAGAAAGACGGAGAGCTTATAGTGTTTTTTACGCGTCTTTGCCATGATCGCCTTCCTTTCCGCTCTCTGCGGCACTTTGTGCGGCTCCCGCCGCGCCCGTCTTCTCGGCCTTCGTCACGCCCGTGCGCGCATTTTCTGCGATCTCATGCTCGGGGCCTTCTGATGCGTCCCCCGCCGCAGTCTCCTTTGCGGAGCTTACAGAAGTGTTTCCTGCGGCGCTCGTCTCCTCGGAACGCGCGGGAGCATTCTCTGCCGTGCGTTCCTTCTCGGAGCTTTCGGGAACGTTCTCCGCCGTGCGCTTGTTTTTTGCCGTACGCGCGCGCAGCCAGCCGCCGAACACTTCACGGCGGAGGAGCTGTTTTGCAGTCGTCCATTGACTGCGGGCGTACTTTGCCAGCACTTCCAGCTCGTGTTCGAGCTCGGTGAATGCCGCTTCCGAGGTATAGTCGTCCGTATCCGTGAGCAGGCCGTGTTCGCGCCGAAGCGCCGTCAGGCGCGCATGAAGGAGCGCACACTGCTCCTCGCGCTCCCCGAGCGTTGTCTCAAGCTGTGCACATTTGGCGTCGTTTTGCTGCAAATGGGTATCCAATTCCTGTACCGTCTGTTCGTTTTTCGCCATGAGCGCGGCGATTTCGTCCGCCTTTTTGCGCGTAAATTCGACGAGCGCGGCGGCGTGCTCCGCCTCCGCCTCGTCCGCCTTGCGCCGAAGCGTTTCTTCCTGCTCGTCGCGGCGGGAAAGCTCTGCCGTATGCGCCGCGTTCAGCTGCGCGATCTCCTCCTGACAGCGCTCGATCGTCTTTTGCAGGGCGGTCTTTTCCTCCCCGAGCGCCGTGATCGTGGCGCGCGCACGGACGAGCTGTTCGCTCTCTTTTTCCAGTTCCCCGTTGCGCCGTTCGAGCAGGAGAATGTACTCCTCGGGCGTGCAACCCTTTTCGCGCATCCGCCGCCGCATGGCGTCCACCTGCTCGCGCAGGGCGCGCTGCTCCTCCTCCCGACGGCGCCGCTCCTCCGCCTCGTACTCCGCGCGCAGGGCGTCCGAGATGTCCATTCCGTGTTCGTAGGTGAGAAAGGACAGCAGCAGCACGGGCTCGGAGAACTCCTCGGCGATCGCTCTGTCTTTGAGATCGACGGCGTGTTCCTGTCGGGTCACGGTGAATCCGTCGCGCGTATAGGCGACGATAAACTCGTAGAGCGCGACGACTTCCTTGAAGTTCTTGTCCATGCGCAGGACGTTGGTCTTGGTGACGGGCGGCTTTAACTTATCCGCCTTGGCGACCTCGGACATGAGGGGCGTGTGCAGATAATAATAGACGGAACGCTGCAGCCGCTCAAGCCGTGAGAGCACCTCGCCCAGCTCGTTGCGGCTGCGCAGATAGGGATCGTCGTCGGACGCCTCTTTGAGCACGATGTCGCATTGCAGACGGCGCTTTCCCGACGTCACCGACTTGTGCAGCGTCGTCTCGCCGCGGTAGGTGTTGGTCTCGCGGACGATCTGATTATAGCGCAGCGAGATGAAGTCGTTGAGCAGGCAGAGCACCATGTACAAGAAGCGGTTTTCGTACACGGCATAGTTGTTGAGCCGCTCCACGGTATAGAGCTTTTCGGGGAGAAGATCCTCCCCCTCCGCGGGGGCGCGCGTGATGAGATTGCTGTGCCGCGCGAGATGTTCCGCCGACTCGCGCGAGACGTGCCGCACCTTTTCGATGGGCTGTACTTCGCCCTCCGAGCGGATGAACTGCCGCTCCTCGTCGATCGCCTTGCCGATAAAGACAAGCCCCTTGTCGATGGCGTCGACCCAGTCCTGCTCGACATGGCAGGTGACCTGCGTGACGCACACCTTTTCGTCCGTGCCCTCTTTCACCAGCTCGTCGCGCAGAAGTTTGCTCTCGTGTTCCTTTTGCAGCGCCTCGCGGTATGCGCGGAAGGCACGGTAGAATACGTCGAGATGTCCCATGCTTCCCCTCCCGCGCTCAGACGCTTCTGGCGATGCGGCGGACGTACTCCTTGCAGCGCGTCATGCGGCCGTCGCCGAAGAGTTCGTCCAAGAAGTTGCACAGTTCTTCCGACTCGCTGCGGATATACGCGGTATTCTGCGTTTCAAGTTTGCGCAGCACCTTCTTGGTCATGATGTCGTCCAGCGCGTCCAGCTCCTCGCCGCCGCACGCCATATAGATGGGAAGATAAGAGCGGATTTGCCGCATGATGCGGTTGCCGAACGTGATCTGGAAGTGTTCAATGAGGTAACCGTCGAACTGTTTGAGTTTTTCGAGCGTATCGGCCGAGACGGAACGCGCCGCGACGGCATCGGCGACGAGCCCCGTGAACTGTCTGGCGGTGACGGGAACGGTATGCGCCCCCGACGCCTGGAAGGGTTCCGACTTGCGGTCGAGGTTGAGCACCATGGCGCGGTCATAGACCTTGTCGGAGATGGCGAACGTCGAGTCGTCGTTGTTCGCGGTGCCGACGAACCACATATTGTCGGGCAGACGGATACGGCCGTCCTTGAGGCCCTTCGGGTCGTCCTGCCACTTGTCCGAGACGACCTCGAGATAGCGCGCCTCGGGATTGGGAATTTCCAGAAGGGACAAAAATTCCGCGAAATAGTACTCCACGCGCGCGATGTTCAGCTCGTCGAGGATGGTGATGTACATCTGTTCGCTTTCATTCGCCTCGTACATCTTTTCCAGGAGGAGCGTCTCGTTGAAGCGCTTGGTGAACTCGTTGTAATACCCCAAGAGATCGGTGCGTTCCTTCCACATGGGCTGTACGGGAATGATGACGGAGGGATTTTCGAGAAATTCGCCGAACGCATAGGCGAGCGACGTCTTGCCCGTTCCCGACATTCCCTGCAAAATGACGATGCGCGAGACGGCAAGCCCCGCGATGAATTCGCGGATGACGGAGATGTCATAGTAGAGCCCGAGCTTGCCTGCGGCAAAGAGGCGGAACTCCTCGCACAGTTCCCGCAGCGAGAGCTGCGCGGACGGCACTTCCCGCACGGGCCTCACGGGTGCGGCGTCGTACTGTTTGAGCATGGAAAAACGCGACGCGTGTTCGGGTTTTTTGGCCTCCTCCGCACGCTTCTCCTCCGCGCGGTCCGAGGCCGCCTTCATCTCGTGCGCGGCGCGGTTGAAGCGGTGCTCGTTGACCATGACGAAGATGATGATGAGCGCCATGATCACGACGATCACGGCAATATAGATGATGAGATAGGTGGGCCGGGTGAGGATCTCCCAGATTTCTTCCATTGTCATATGCTTCCCTTCTCCTTTTTCCCTTGATTGACGCGCGCAAGCATTTTCCGGCAGGTGCCGATCTCTTCGGCGCCGAAGACCTCCTCCAGAAGCGAGGCAAGCGCCTCGGTCCCCTCCTTCGCGACGGGCATGAGCCCGAGAATACGGAAAAGCAACTGCGTCGCGACCGCGCGGTCGAGTGCGTCCGTATCGCTTCCGCCGCAGGCCAGATAGACGGAGATGAACCGCTCCATCTTGATCCAGATGCGGTTGCCGATGCGATAGGACGTCTTTTCGCCGATGCGTTCTTCCAGACGGTCTACCCGCTTCCAGAGCCGCTCCTCGAGCGCAAACGTGCCGCGCACGGCCTCGCAGAGATTGGCAAACTGATAACTTCCGGGCGTACGCACCGCCGTCTTGTCGGCGATCTCCCTGCCCTCGCGTATGTCGATGTCCAGAACGGACGCCATGTCCGCGACCGTCTTGGGCAGCGCCGCGGGACGCCCGTCGGCAGGCATTACCGCGATCCACAGATTGGGCGGCACGATAACCTTGCTCCCGTCCGCGTTTTCCGTCTGAAGGCGGACGGCGTGTTCGGGCGTGCGCGCAAAACGAAGATCGATGAGCCCGCTCGGATCGGCATGGCGGCACAGCACGACAAACATCCTGGACGGCTCCCGCCAGGCCGCAATGATCGCCTGCGAAAGTCCGCCGCCGCGGTTGCCGCGAATAAAGTTTCCGTCATAGCGGAACTGCGCGTCCATGGTCTCCGCATACGGCTGTGTGCCGAAATAGGCCGAAAGCGCCGTGCAGAGCGCATTGAGCCGCGCCTCCGATTCGGCGGGAAAGATGAGGATACGCGAACAGGCAAACGCCGCAAGCAGACTGCGCAGGTCGGCATCCGAAAGCACCATGCCGCGCTCGGTGAGAAACACCGCAAGCTGACGGCTCATCACGGAGAAGGTGAACGCACGGTCGAAATACTTGGGTTCGTCCGAAGGGACGCCGCCGCTCTCCGTGTCGCGCTCGACAAAGAAAGCGCTTTCAAAGACCTCGGGCGCCGTGCTCGTCTTGAGGACGGGATCGTCAAAGGCGAGCTTGCGCTGTTCGTTCGCCCGCCGCACGGCAGAGCGATGATGGGCGTTTTCGGCAATGAGCGCCGCCACATCGACAACCAGCAGGCCGGAAAAGACGAGCAGCTCGGTCAGAATGTCGGCGGGATCGCGGGTTTTCTCAAAGAGGGCGAACCCCATGACGAGATACGCCACAAGGATAGCAAAGAGAACTCCGAGCGCGCCGATGCGGAACCACCTGCGCCGCTGGGATTGCAGCGCGCCGCGCGCGGCGCTCAGACGGTAGGTCTGCCCGATGTTGGAGAGGTCGGAAAAATAGGTGCTTGCGTCGTGCGTGTCCTCGGCGGGACGTTCCCCTTCCGCGAACTTCACCCCGCGCAGGCGGATGTCCGTCACCGAGGCGCCCACGCAGATGGCATACTTCCCCTCCGCCACGCTCTCGCCGTGCGTCGCGGGATCGTACCGCGCAAACGCCTCCTGCGGGAGCGGAATGGCGACTTCCCGTGCCTCGCCCGCCTCCAGCGGCACGCGGACAAAGCCCTTGAGTTCCTTCTTGGGCATGGGAAACCCGGGCGCGCCGACATAGAGCTGTGCGACCTCGCACCCCGCACGTTTCCCGACGTTGCGCACGGTGAAGCGCACTTCGCCGTCGCCGACGTGCAGGCCCGAATAGACAAATTTGGTATAGGTAAGGCCGTAGCCGAAGGGATAGCGCACCTTCATGCCCGCCGTATCGTAATAGCGGTACCCGACAAAGGTGCCGATGCGCGTCCTGCCCGAATCGCGGTCGGCACACATCGCGCGCACCCTCGCGTCGGCATGATCGTAGCGGCTGCGCGTCAGACGGCCGACGGGAGATGCCGCGCCTGAGAGGATCTCCCCGAGCGCCTCGCCGCAAAAACGGCTTTCCAGGGGCGCCGTCAGCACGGCGTCGAAATCGGCGTCAAACGACATATCCGACAAACAGTCCGACGGCAGAATCCCGATCATGCGCTTTCCCGTCCGCCTGAGTGCGGCAATGAGCGAAAGAAGATTCGCCGGCAGGGAAAGCGCCAGCACTTCGCCCGCCTCGTCGAGCGTCGGTTGCAGGAAAATGACGATGACGTCCGCGTCTTTTGCGGCGCGCACCGCTTCCTCGCAGACATCTTCGGCCCGTGTCTGCGCGCGGGAATACCCCGCCGCACGGGCGACGACAGGAAGGGCGCTCACGCCTTGCAGCGCGTCGCACGCTTCGCCGACGACGGCAATGCGCGTCCCCGCTTTCAGGGGCAGGATCCCGCGGTTTTTGAGCAGGACGATGCTCTCGCGCGCCGCCTGCAGGCCGAGCGCGCGCAGATCGGGCGACTGCACGGCGGCAGGCACGATCTTGTTGACGCGGTAGGCGAAATCGATCATGCGATCCGCCGCGGCGTCCGCCGCCGCGGGCGGGACGGCAATGCCGTCCGCTTCCGCGCCCTGCAGTTCACGCTCGGAGACGCTGCCCGCCGCGCGCTCCTGCGCCAGCTTGCGGTATCGCCCGAGCGCGCGGGAGAGCGCAACGCCGCCCCCGCCGAGGCAGACGCTTCCCGCGAGGAAGGCATGATAGTCCACATCGGGCGCGAGCTGCTGCGAAAGGGCGACGACGTCCTTTCCGTATTCGCCCGCGACGATATCCGAAAAGAGCCGCACGTTTGTCCCGAGATACCCGCCGCACGGGCGGTCGAGCGAGGAGACGATCGCATCGGGCGAAGCGCTCTTCGCCGCCTGTACGAAGGGCTTGCGGACAAGGTCATACATCGCGCGCGCATCCTCGTTGACATCGAGGCAGGCGACGTCCTTTTCGTCGCACGCAAGCCGCGCATAGGCGCACGCTCCGCCTGCCGCACGGACGGCCCGTGCCATCGCGGCGCCCGTCTCGCCGTTGAAGAACGCATCTTCGGAGAGTCCGCGCACGGCGTCGTTGGACGTACACTTCAGATCGGGCGTCACAAAGAGATTGGCTCCCTTGGCGCGCGCCTGTACGGCGGCCGCCTGCGTCACCTGTCCGATCAGGGCGAGATCCCATGCCGCCGCCATGCTCGCATAGGAGGGCATTCCCGCTTCCGCCGCCAGGGAAGAGAGCAGAGCCGTCCGAATCGGCGGAACGCCAAGCGATGCAATGTGCGGATCGGAAAACGCCGCAACGTCAGAGAGCAATGCCGTCTTCTGATCGTCCGTCAATTTATCAAGAATGCTCTTGTACTTCAACATATTCCCCTCTGCTTGCTTCATGCTGCATGATCTTTTCCCTGCCGTTCTCGATGACGGACGGAAGCACGGCCCCCAGAATGATCGCCGTAATCGCAACGATTCCGAGAATGACGGCAAGGGCGCCGCGGCGTCCGTACTTGCGCGACACGCTCCCCTTTCCGTGCGAAAACGACCGCACCCGCTCCCTTCGCGTCTCCCGTTGCATGACGATCCGATCGCCGTCCTCCGAGAGGGCATACACATATTCATCCGACCGCACGCTGACGATGCGGACATCCACCGCCTTCCACGCGATCGGAAGCGCAATATCGGGCAGGATGCTCTCCTGCGCGGGACGGATGAGAATGCCGTCCACGTCAAATTCCCGTTCCTCGCGCTTGCTGCCCGTGACGTCCGTCCTTACCACGCGCAGGCGCACGCCCGTCGCCGTAAACGGCGCGTCGTTGCGCAGGCGCAGTGCAAGACGGTTGACATTCTGCCCGTTCAGGACGAGCGACTGCCGTACCGTGACGAAGAAATCCCCGTCGGATTCTGTTTTGGAAAGAATTTCAGGCATTGCCGTGCGTTCCCTCCCCGCCTGACGGCCCTTTGGCGCCCGCCTGTTCCGTCTGCGTCTGCGCCGATGCGCGATCGGACGCATATGCGCGCAACGGATCGGCCGTTCGGACGCTGCGCGTCCCGCCCGACGCATTGGCATTCATCGGCTTGCAGGCGCGCGGCGCATTTCCCGCGTAGGGACGAAAGATGCGCACGGGCGCACTCCATGCAACGGCTTGGACTGCGTTTGAAAGCAAGCAGGCGGCCTTCCCCCACAGACATGTAAATTTGATCCACGCCTTGCGAAGGGACGAACCCTGCCCGCGCGCAAGTCGGCACGACGCGCGCACCTTCTTTTTGCGCGTCCGAAAAGACAGCGCATAGGCAATTCCCGCAACGACGAGCGGGACAATCACGATCGCCGCCGCGATCATGAGCAGGAAGACTCCCAGCTCCACCCAGTAGGTTGCAGACACGATGGGCGGGAAAAATGAGAGCGCAATGACAATCCCGAACCAGACGAGCGCATCGACGGCGAGCGCAATGCTTGCCAGAAGGAGCGTCAGCCAGCCGAAAAACGCAAGGGGCTGCGGACGCATGCGAATGCGCGTACCGTCGGCGCGGTGGATGCGCACCGAGACGTAATCCGTCCGCCGCGGCAGATTGGTGACGGCGGTATAGCGCTTGCCCTCCGTCCGCTCCCATATGCGCACGATCCCGATACAGCGGTCGTGACGGTCATAGGCAATGAGACTGTACACAACTTCCGAGAGCGGCCGCGCCCATTCGCCGTAAAATTTCTTGGTTTCCGAAGCGTTGAACTGACAGACCTGATACTGCCGCAGATAGGGCTGCACGGAAACGGACGGCGTGAAGAGCACCGAGATCCCCTTTCCGAGATTGCACTGTGCAATGCCGCGGTCGCGGACAGGGTACGGATACGCACTTAGGCAGCGAAGAAGACGGCGCGGGACCATGACGATAAACGTCACGCTCAGCCCGATCCCGATGAACAGCCATATGTTCCACCATATTGTTTCCAACACCGTCTTTCCCCTTCCGCAGATCATCGCAGCCGTCTCTGCGTCCATATGAAATCAATGATATACCACTTTACTATGATTATATCATAGACAATGATGAATTGCAAGGCATCCCGTTATTTTTTAGGCCGCACGCACCCTCATGCCCCGTCCTTCCCGCGATCGTCTGCGCCCGAAAAACTTTTGAAGGCCGCTCCGCCGCCCCACGCAAACAGGCTCTTCCGCATCCGCAGACAGCGTAGGACACGAAAAAAGGCCGAACGCGGACGGTTCGGCCTGATCAATGCGCTTCCTATTCAATTCGTTGGAGCACGACCAGTGTCTCGACGTTATGTTCTGATTTCAAAAAAACCTCCCTCACTTCTTTCCCGTCTTTATAAACCGGAAAATTAAACTTTATTGATTTTAACGGACATTCACTTTCACCCTCTGGATATATCTGAATTTCCTGAATCAAATGTGAGATTAGTTGCTTTCGCTCCTCCTCGGTTATGAGATCATACAAATCGCCGAATCGTTGCAAGATTTTGTAAATATTCTCCATTGTTAGCGTTTCTGCTTCAACGGATTTTTTTCTCAATTTTGCATCTTCAATCTTTTCCTCTATTTCGACTATTATATCATATAATCCGTCCAAGCGCAAATTCATATCATGCAGTTTTCTTTCCCTATGTGCTACATCTATTGGCAAAGTATCAATTTCTCTTTCCAGATGGGCTTTATTTAATTCCACTTCTCTCAGCTTATTTTCATAATTGGCAATCTCCTGTTCAAGTTTTGTTGTATCGATTTTTATACCAATTCTTCTCTTTATTTCTGAAGCGAAACTTTCATCTTGTACAAGTTCCTTAATGATCTCTACAATAAGAGGCTCTATATCGCTTTTTTTCAAATTTGAGCTATAGTCACAATGATGCCCCCTTTCCATTTTGTTCCGTCCACAAGCATAATAGTAGACCTCTTTATATGTACCATCTTTCTTTGTCCAACAGACCTTGTTCGCATACATTCCTGCTCCGCATTTTGGACACTTTATAATTCCTGTAAGAAGATGTGACCGTTCTTTCCCAATTTTAGATATGCCCTTCACTCCTGTCGCTATTCTTTTTTCGTGGGCAGCATTCCAAATCTCCTCACTGACAATTCCTTCATGCAACCCTTGCTGTAAAGAGAATTCCTGTTTTCTAACAATTCTATATTCATCTTTTTTTCCTTTTACTTTTTCACGAACTCGACGTCCATAAGCAATCTTGCCACAGTATACTGGATTATCCAAAACTATTTGAATAAAATGTCCGCTAAATTCTTCAATATCTGATTTTTTTCTACGTTGCTTTTTTATCCCCTGTAAATTGAGAAATCTTGCGATTCCATTATATCCCATATCTGTATTTACAAACTTATCATAGATCAAACGCACTATTTCTGCTTCGCTCGGCTCGATTTTAAGGACCTCATTTTCAAGTAAATACCCGTAAGGCGGAGGGCCTCCGTTCCATTTACCTTGTCGAGCCTTCTCTCTTCTACCGTTCATCGTTTGTTCAAGGATATTTTCTCGCTCTATTTCTGCGACTGCTGATAGAACTGATATAAGAAGTTTTCCGCTTGCCTGAGAAGAATCAATACCTTCTTCTATGCACAATAAATTAACTCCATAAGATTGTACAAACTCCAATGAGTTTAATATATCTGCTGCATTACGGCCAAACCTTGACAATTTATATACAAGGATATAATCCACTTCTAATCCATCTTTTATATCGGCCAGCATTTTTTTGAATGCCGGACGTCCTTCTATTGATTTACCAGATTTGCCTGCATCTTCATAGATGCCAACAATCTGCATTTCTTCCCTTTCGGCAAATTTTTTCAGGCTTGTTTTTTGCCCTTCAAGGCTATAACCATCCACCTGCATTTCGGTACTTACTCTTGGATAAAGGATACATTTTTTTCCTTCTCTGTACATACATTCACTCCTTTATAAATTCCATGCCATATTTTCTTATTATGTCTACAAGAGAATTTATAAATTGCTCATATTCTTTCTCTTCTTTCGATAAATTAAACTTATTCTTTTTTTCCGCGACTGTCATTTTTCCTCCTCAAATAATTCAATAGGAAAGACAGTTCGCTACCGGCATAAGCCAGACACGTTCCATCTTTCCGATGTTCGTTATCTCCCTTATGCCGATTGGCATGATATTGAATTGTGGTTTTAGAAAAGTAAAAGCGCAAGGGCCATAGTCCTTGCGCTCTCCGCTTTATTCTTTATTTGGTTGATTTTGTGGGCCAAGCTGACTTCGCAGAGCTTCATACCCTGCGTAAATCAGTTCGACTTTTGAGATACGATGTTCTTTCAGAAAGGAACAGATCTCATCGTGTGTTTCTCTCGAAAGACGAGTGTTAAACTGCTTTGTTGCCTGCTCCCTTTCCTCTTTGTTGCGAATCTCGTAATTTCTCCGAGCACGACGCTGAGGCGTTTCTTCTTTCTTAGCCATAATACCCTCTCATTCGGTGATAGCACAAATAATTGCGCCGATGCAGTTCATAATAAATGCGCCAACAGCGACAATACCTACGAACAACACTTTGAGAATGCCTTTACCGATTCCTAATGCAGTCCTCATAATATTCCTCCTATTTAGTCCGCATACACAAGTTCAGAAAGAATCTCGCTCTCAATAATCTGCCGGATCTCCGTCTGACGGCGGTAATCTTCCAGAAAATTTCCCGTCCTCTTATACCGCTCATCTTTCGACAGCTTCGCATACATACTTTCGTACAGCTCGTCCGCCTGTCTGTCGATATTATGCAGGTACTCAGGCAGATTCTCGATTGCCCAGAACTTACCGACATTATGCTCTTCAAGATACTTCTTTGCAAGAGAACCATACTTTCCGTACAAATGCTTCTGCGGTTTGACGGCAGCACGATAGACTTTGATTTCCTGTTCGGTCAACCCTTCGCCTCTATCCGCTTTCGCAATGATTTCTTGTGCGTCCATATTCAGACCTCCTTTTCTTTTGATCGCCTCTATTATATCGTGCTATCACGATATTGTCAAGTGTTCCTTAGAAAGTTTTTGAAAGAACTTTAAGTTACCAGAACTGCAATCCCTCGGACAAGGAACGGGCAAGCGACAAGAATTGCGAAAATGACTACAAGACCTATAAAGTAATTCACGATCATCTTCTTTGCCTTCTCCTTCTCTTCGTTCTTCTGCGCTATGGCAAAGAACACGCCCATCACAATGCTCCAAATCGCTGCTGTGCCGAGAAATACCCATATCATATACGGGCGGTATTGTTCAAACAGCTCTTCGACATACGAAGATACCTCTTCGTACTGATCTCCCATTTCCTGCGTATAGCTGTCGCCACATGTCATGCAAGTATAGGTTCGCACTGTTTTTCCGTTTTCCGAATACGAATCAGTAATCGCATAGCTATGCCCCGGTGCAGCAATGACTTCCGTATATTCGTCGCCGCACTTGTCACAGACATATCTTCGTTCACCGTCCTCTGTACAGGTTGCTGCTTTCACGATAAAATTTGAGTAGTTATGCCCTGTCGGATAAACACCATCGGATTCCGTTGTTTCACATCCGCATACTTGGCAAGTATAGACAATTTTCCCGTACTCGGTACATGTTGCCTCTTGCGTTGTCTTGATAAAGTTATGACCGAGCGGCTGTGTCACGCTATCCGTGTAAGAACTTCCACAACGCGAACAAGTATGCAACGTATAACCGCCCTCTTCACATGTTGCCGCCACTGTTTTTGTTACATAAGTATGTCCGAGCGGTTCCGTTTCGTTTCCGCTGTATTTTACCCCACATCGAGTGCAAGTATAGACAGTTCCGCCTTTCTCTGTACATGTTGCCGATACCGTTTCCATCACATAGTTGTGACCAAGGGGTGCCGTCTCGTTATCACGGTAACTATCACCACATTTGGTGCAGGTATATATTGTGTATCCTCTTTCCGTACATGTTGCCTCTACGATGGAAGCCACATAACTATGTCCTGTCGCCTGTGTAGGACTGTCCGAATAACTTGCACCACATCTCGTGCATTTATAAGTCGTATAACCTCCCTCAGTACAAGACGACGGTTCCGTTGTTATTTCATAACTATGACCAAGTGCTTCCGTTTCATTTCCCTTATAAGAGTATCCGCATTTTGTACAAGTATAAGTGGTAAACCCTCCACTCGTACAGGTTGGCTCAGTTACGCTTGCAGAAAAGCTGTGACCTGTGGCAGCAGTTTGGTTGCCGGTATAACTATCCCCGCATCGGGTACAAGTGTAAATTGTATAACCTCCGCTCGTGCAAGAACCGGTTGTCGTCGTTGCCTGATAACTATGACCAAGCGCAGCCGTATTATTCCCCGTATAACTTTCTCCGCATATTGAGCAAGTATAAATCGTGTACCCGCCAGCCGTGCAGGTTGGAGCTACAACTTTGGAAACATAAGTATGCCCGGATGCACACGGATCTGATACCGTTATCGTGAATGTAGAAGTATTGCCACTTTTATCTGTTGCGCGGAAAGAATATAAGCCCTGCCCTTCTGTTGCTTGAATCACGTTCCCAGACGTATAGCTTTCCCAGATAGAAGAACCGGGCTTTTTATATTCTATCTTACTCACCCCGCTACCGCCGTCAGATGCCGTAAACGAAAAAGCCTCTTTGGTCGAACCGCCAGATGCTATCGTATTTCCGTTCCCAAGCGAGAATGTCCCTGTCGGAGCAACCGTATCGAGATACACATAATATGTAGCCGATTGATTCCCTACCTTATCTTTCGCGTAAAAACGATATAAACCATTCATTGAACTCGCAGAAATTGTCTTGCTTGCAGAACTTGTTGAAGAATACGAGCCAGAATTAGGCGTCATCCAATACAAATTCGCCACTCCACTCCCCGAATCGCTTGCAGACACTGTAAATGCTCCGTTCACATACTTCCCGACCGTTGAAGTCGATGCTCCGCTTATTGTAGGACGCGAGGTATCCACCCTGAATTGAAAAGATGCTTCCACTTTCACCGCGCGAGGATGGTCACGAATCAAAGTTTCTTCTTTCCACTCTGTACCTCCGCTGTATGTTACTGTGTATAATCCATCTGAAAGAGACGAAGCCGTCATTGTGGTCGATGATGATGTTCTTAGCGTTACACCTGAACTGTTTTTTAGTGTAAAGGAATGCTCGCTGAATCTGGAATTTGTCTTAATCGTTACAGAATTTGAGCCAATATACCCGCCATTGTCAAGCGTGCCTGTTCCGCTATATGAAGAGCCATAAATCTGAAAAATTAAATTTTGTTTGCCGGATTTAGAACATTGGATTTCATCAGACTGCAAAACATTTGTGCCGCTCGCCTGAACAGTAGTAGCTGTACTGATATATACGCCTCTGTATGCGGTATAGCTAAAACGAATATTATATAAACTCGTAGTCGCTGCCGATGCTTGCAGGGTTGTTCCGCAGAACAACCCCATAATAACCACTGCAAGCACAACAACCAACGCCGCAAGAATCAACGTAAAGTTTTTTCTTTTTGTCATGCAATTTCCTCCCCTGTTTTTTCATCAAATAGCTTTTGCGTATAATCTCCTGCTTTAATAAGCAAACAGCTTCTCAACTCCGTAGAGCCGACGAAGAATGTCTGTCCCGTAACCGCCGAGATGATCATTCTCTGTTCTTCGTCGTTGAAGCTGTCGCCCGCTTTGTAAATGTCAAGCACGTCCTTCATATCGGGCGCGGACAGCTTGAATATAAAGCTGTACTGACTGTTCTTGATGATTGCGCTCGTCTTGCCGCGCAGCTCCTCATTCGCGTTCCAATCCGCAATGTTCTGCGTTGCGGGAATGAACGAACCGTTGTACTTTCTGATTCGCTTGCTCATCGAATAGAAGAAATCGAGCGCGATCGGGAATTTCGGGTCAATATAGAGGTGCGCCTCGTCCGCAATGATAAGCGTATGCAGGTTTGCCCCACCCTTGTTTTTCTCTCTCGCGTTGATGACCTCCTGTTCGATAAACCTAAACACAAGTAGCATCTGCGCGTTCGCCACGACGTTGTTTTTGTTCGCAAACAGACTCTGGAAATCAAAGTCTATAAGGTCAGCATCCGTCTTTAATGTGGACGGCGCGTTCCAGATGTCCGAATATCTGCCCGTAACAAACTTCTGCAAGTACAGTTCTGCTGTGCGCATATCTCGCAATGTCAGGCTATCCATACTCTCCTTGTCCTTGGACTGCAATGTTTCGAGTAAATCCGAGAACAGCGGGAAGTAGTCCGCAGGGAACGTCGAACAGTCTGTATTCTCTGTAATGCCCATTCTCTCGTATGTTTCCACGACGAGATTATTGATGAGTTCAATGACATCCACAGGCGCGTCTGCAAGCACAATTTTGAAGAACGATTCAAGCATTTTCAGATGCGTATTGAACGTGACCTTGGGGTCGGCAGGCGTGCCGTCCTCCGTCAGTATTTTATATATATGGAAAGGATTGATTCTGCCCTCACGCGCGTTGCCAACATCAATAATGTTGCCGCAAAGATTTCGGGTGAGCGAAAGATATTCCGCTTCGGGGTCAAGAACGATAACCCTTGTTCCGTTCGCCCATTCATTGGCAATGAGCGTTTTCAGAAAATACGATTTACCTGAACCGGACTTACCGATAATCATAGCGTTACTATTCTGGTACAGCGTTCCCCTCTTCCACAGATTGAGAATGAACGGATAGCCGTTTGTTTTATTTGCGCCTAAAAGAATGCCACCCTCGTCCAGAACGCAAGTCCTTACAAACGGGAACACCGCCGCAAGCGACGAGCTGTTAATGCCGCGTTCGTGATTTTTGAGCGTAGACACAGGCGATACCGCCGCCGTCTTAAAGCCTTCGATCTGCAATCCATACAGCGTAGACGGTTTGAAATTGCCCGTCAGCATAGCGCGACGCACCGCTTTTTTGTAGTTCTCGTCTTTGAGGTAGTTATAGGAGGTAATCGTCAGCGTTACGTCCAAAAGGCTCTCGTTTTCCGTCTGTAAGCTATCCAAAAGTGCGTTCATCGTTTCCTGATGCGTTTCCGCGCTGTTTGCTTCACTCGCCTTGTCCGAGATGATCTGCTTCGTTTCCATTTCACCGATACACTTGTCGATACGGCGGATTGCCTTATACTTATCTACGGGTTTGACGTGCATGACAGCTTTTGTGTTGGGGATATTGAAAAGCCCCGCTCCCCATGCGTTCTTGACGCGCAACGGATAATCAGCGACCGCGAGCACGCTTGCCTCTGTACCGTCAATGACGTATCTGTTGCCGTGGAATACAAGCTCTTTGGGTTTTACCCACGCAAGTAAATCTTCGTCGGCAATGTCTTTCTCCTCTCTCTCGTCAAAGTTGCGAGAAAAACTGTACTTCAAGAATACAGCCGCTTCGCGTTGACCTAAAAGCTTGGTAGAAAGTCCGCTCTTGGAAATCTCCCCGGCAACATTGATTGCCGTGCTTTCGAGGTCAAGCTCGTTCCTGCCATAAACTACTATATAGTAATCGGACAGATACTGCTTGCGGATATTGTTCAGCTTATCGATGCGGTCTATTCTCTCCTGCAAGATACCGCGCTTTATGTCTTTGACCTCTCTTTCCTCTTCCGACTCTCTGAGTTCGGAAAGCCTCGTGAACACATCTTTTGCAAAGCCGTCCAGATTTACGGGGCGGTCAATCTTTATGATGTCTGCACTCTGATTGAGGTCGAGAAGTTTTAAGGCATTGGCTATGTAGTTGATGTCGATATTTTGCTGCACCACGTCCTCTATGCCAAAGTTCTTTTGTCCGATTTTAATGACCCTGCCGTACATACCGCTGTTATATACAAGCAAGCCGTTCGTCTTGATTTCTTTCAACCCGATAAGCGTATCCACACTTTCTTTTGGGTTCTTCGCGTCCGCCGTATATCTCTTCTTGGCGAACAAAAACTTTATATTTTCAAAAATACAGGTATAGAAGATACCATCCGGCGTGGGCATAAACATCACGACAGCCAAAAGCCCCGTAATAATCGCAAACGCCCAACTGCCTGCCGTAATCGCAATAAAGATAATTGCAAACACCACAAGCGCGACCACAACGTCTGTCATCGAATAGCATTTCCATACCGTGTTTTTGACCTTGATTTTTTTAGGAATTATCCTCAACTGCTTTCACCTCCTTCGCTTGTTTCCGTTCCGCCGTCCGGCGCGCCTCCTTCCGAACCGCTCTCCGTGTACTGATCCGAGCTGTCGTCTGCCGATGAATCCCCCGAACTTCCAGAATCGCCGCTGTTATGCGAACGATTGCTGCGCCGTCTTACTGCACGGCCGATACCTCTCACTCCTTTCATCGCCAGACCGAATGTCAATGCGCTGGCTATTCTTCCGCCGTAGAAGGCACTTCTGAGCCAGCCGCCACCTGCCCTCATATCGTCCGCCTGTCCGAACAGCCTTGCAAACAATGTCTGACCTGCGGGGATTATCATTGCACCGCCGACAATCATGAACAGCGTAAACATTGCATTTGCGAAATTACTTGCGCCGTCTATGTGCATCTGGTTGATGAGCGGCAACAAAAGAGCAAAGATATTAACCGCTAAAACCGCGCCATACGCAAGCACGATTTTTGTCACGAACATCTCGCGCCAATTCTTGAACCGCGCGCCGTCGTCCAAAGGAAGCGTAGACATTGAAATTGGCATCGTAAAGTATGTAAATACAATTTCATACACACGCTTTGCGAGGTTGAGTACCGCAATAATCATGGCGATCGTCAACGCAATACCGGCAATCAGCGCGGGCAAATACATAAACGTGTTCGGATTTACCATGCCGTTACACTTCCACGATGTCGGCCAGATCCCAAACAATGCGGTATCATATCCGCCAAGTATTTTACTTACCGACAAAGAAGTCACATCCATATTCGATGCGGAATAGCCGTTGACCCAATCCGCGACGCAGGCATTGAAAATCGCCGTCGATAATTTTGTGTTGTTCTCCAACTGAAAGATTCTCGCCATGAGCTGCAAAAGTGAGTTTGCTATTAAAATGCCGAGTATCACAACAGCGAGCATTGCCATTGTGCCGAGCAGAGCCAAAAAGAACTTGCCGACAATCGTTGATACCGTTCGGTTATTTGCCACCATGTTTTTTACAAGTCCGACGATCGTGAAAATACACGTCAACCCTACGGCGGTAATGAAAATACACCAGAAGATTGCCCCAATGGTGGAATCTCCGATTACAAACTCTATGATGTTTACCTGCTGTCCGTGGTAATTCACGG
>ERZ1090864.40-NODE-40-length-60230-cov-7.757640_pt1 | contig 60230 bp, 58 predicted proteins | sample MGYA00478479_ERZ1090864 | MGnify/ENA primary metagenome ERZ1090864 (study PRJEB33644, sample SAMEA5815743) | chicken gut metagenome | biome: Chicken; feature: Gastrointestinal Tract; material: Caecum | place: Ireland | collected 2019-01-01 | study: A study of the...
TCGGCTATTCGCAGATAACAGGACAATAAGAACGAGTATCATCTGAAAAATGATGGGTTTTTTGTTGTACGCTTTTTTGCGGATAGTGACAGCGGCTGCTTTACAGGAGAAGGCGGTCTGTTCAGGCTGCTTTCTGATATACAGGGGAAGTTTCTCTGGCTTCCGGGCATGACAGTGCCCGGAGAAACAGAGTGCGCAGCAGGATAACTCATCATTTCGGGAGTTATCTTTTTTTATCTGCTCGTCCGGTTGTCCTGACATAGATTACGGCAAAGAAAAGACTATGTAAGGAGAAGAAAGCAATGAATTGGGAGAACAAGAGACGAAAATACGAAAAAGGATATTATAAAACTCATCCATGTACAGACAGTTTCACTTGTAAAGTATGCGGCAGACTGGTAGTTTCTGCCGGAGCGGGGAGCAGTCACAGGAATCACTGTCCGAACTGTCTGTCCAGCCTCCATGTGGATATCGAGCCCGGAGACAGAGAGTCAGACTGCGGCGGGATCATGGAGCCGGTAGCTGTGTGGGTGAGGAAGAACGGGGAGTGGGCGATCATCCACAGGTGCCGCAGGTGCGGGGCTTTGAGCTCTAACCGGGTGGCAGCGGACGACAATCCCATGAAACTGATGTCCATTGCTATGAAGCCGGTGTGCCTGCCGCCGTTTCCTCTGGAGCGGATCGAGGAGATGACAAAGCTCATGGCGGGAGACGGGAGCCTGAAATTCTAAGCAGGACATAATTCACTGAATAAGGGCCCGGTCTGCGGCAGATGCCCGGGCCGGGTTTACAATGTTAAGATCAGGGAAAATCAGCAGATGCCTTGTAGACATGGAAAGAGAGAAAATGGTACACTGTGGGAAAGAAAGACATACTGCAAAGGGGGACTGGAGATGACAGAAAAAGAGCGGATGCTTTCAGGAAAACTGTACTGCCCGTTTAAGGTCGGGGACAATACATGGGAGAAGAGCCGGGAAGTGCTGGAAAAGTTTAACTCCATGCCATGGCATCAGGAGAAGGAGAGGATGCAGCTTTTGCGGGAAATATTCGGGCATCTGGAGGAAGATGCTGTGATCGTCCCGCCGTTTTACTGTGATAAAGGGACTCAGATTTATATCGGAAAGCATTTTTATGCAAACACAGGATTGCTCATCCTGGACGAGGCGGATGTAAGGATCGGGGACCATGTATTTATCGCGCCCAGAGTATGCATCTATACCGCAGGGCATCCGATCGATGCGGATGTGCGCAGGATGGATCTGGAATATGCGAAGGGAGTGACCATTGGAAATGATGTGTGGATCGGCGGCAATACCGTGATCAATCCGGGAGTGACCATTGGAAATAACGTTGTGATCGGCTCCGGGTCAGTGGTGACCAGGGACATACCGGATCAGGTGATCGCTGCGGGATGCCCGTGCAGAGTGATCAGGAAGATCACGGAAGAGGACCGGGAATACTGGACGCAGCAGGCGGAAGAGTATTTTGCGGATGAGGATATCCGCGGGGAGTGATCTTTCCAAAACCTTTGTCTTCCGCCCTATTTGGATTTTTGTCTGTTCAAAAGTATTGCACATATCATTGCTGCCGCACAGAATACAAGGATTAAGTACCATAGATTTTCAAGGCAAAAACCATGATCTGACATCAACCGGTATCCCCAGGAAGCGGGGAAAATACGCCCTAATGCTTTAAGAAAACCGGGCAGCAAGCCGGCAGGGAACATAATCCCCGAAAGCATGATCGAGGGTAAAAACACAAGCTGTGCTGTCATTGTCAGCTTTGCCTGATTTTTTACAGCCAACCCTAAGATACTTCCAATACTCAGCGACACAATGATGTATATGGCAAGTGCAAGAAAGAAAAACGGAAGCTGTACCGGCAAAGCCGCCTCAAACAGTATCGGGGCAAGCAGCAATATAATGGCGCAGCTGATCGTCAAATGCACAAATGCAGAAAGGAACATTGTAACAAGACCTGAATATAAAGGTACTCCATTTGCTTTATAACACTTTTTTACATCACTTCCATAAGTTTCGATCAACGATGGCGGCAGCCCGATAAACGCTCCCATGGAAACGTTCATCACGATCATAGATTGTATCAGCGCGCTCCTCATTTCAGGCATAACCGAAGTGAAAATACCGCCCATAAGAAGAAAGAAGATCAGCGGAACGATATAGCAGGTCACCAGCAAAGATCTGCTGCGGATATCCAATTTCCACTGTAATGCTATGCCATATAAAAAACCGTTCATTCTGTTTTCCTCCCTGCAATTTCGATAAAATGCTGTTCCAGCGTGCCGCGATCCACTTTAATATCTGATACATGGATCTTTTTCTGCTTTAATTCGCCCAGTAAGGAAATCAAAGTGTCTTCGATATTGTCTGTTTCAAAAGTGCTGTCTCCCTGCTGCGTCCTGATATGGATAAAATATTTTCTCCCGACCCTGTCGGTCAGCTCCGAGGCTGTACCGCAAAAAACAATATTTCCGTTATTCAAAATGGCAATGCGGTCACATAGAGTTTCTACTTCCGCCATATCATGACTTGCCAGGACGATTGTTTTTCCGTGTGATCTGAAATCCCGGATCTGTCTGTGGAGCGACAGCCTACCCTCCACATCAAGTCCCGCAGTCGGCTCATCGAGAAAAAGGACATCGGGATCGCCGATAAGCGCAAGAGCAAGATGCAGCCGTCTTTTCTGCCCTGTGGATAATTGGATATACTGTTTTTTTCCCATTTCTTTGATACCAAGATCATTAAGCATGGTATCATCGATTTTTGTTTTCTTCCATTTTGCAAACAGCTTTACAGCCTCCAGCGGCCTGATATGGGCGGGCAAAGATGAGGACTGCAGCTGGATCCCCGTTTCCCCGTTTACAGTGACCGCACCGCTGTCATATTTTCTCAGGCCTTCGATGCATTCAAGCGCTGTTGTTTTACCTGCTCCGTTTACGCCGAGCAGAGCGAAAATTTCTCCTTTTTCAATCTGGAGATCAAGTCCTTTAAGAACGATATGACTGCCGTAACTTTTCTTTAATCCGCGAACTTGTATTGCGTCTTTCACGGTTTCACCCCCTCAAAGGGATCTGTCCCAAGTCTTGAAAAGTAGACTTGCAAAGCCGGACCCACATAATCATTAACGATTTTCTGCCTTTCTTCCCAGGCATTTGTGGCAGTATCAATGTTACCGACTTCCATCAATTTCGGAAGCATGCTCATATCGCCGTTCGTAAACTCCACGATCAGGCCCCAATATTCTTTAATAACTTTCTGGCATTTTTCGCTTTCAGGCGGCACGTTTTCTTTTTGAAGCTGTACGATTTCATCACTCAGGCGGTTAAACCTGTCCATAAAATCCAAGCCGCTTTCCTTATCAAATTGACTGCGTATATGGTCGAGCGTATCGTCGTCGAAACGCTTGATAAGAGGATAAAACTCATTTTTCATCTGCATGTTAATAATAATATCGGCATACTTCTTAAAGTTGACCGTCTGCATCTGTAACACTTCTGCTTTTAACTGTTCTATTGCTGACAACGAAGCCTGAAGCTGTTCTATTTTCCGGCGGATATCATCTGCCTGCTCTGTAAGGGCATTTGCAACATCAGCCGGTGTTTCCAGAGAGGTCAGCCGCTCTTTTATATCAACCAGAGAAAAGCCCAGCGATTTCAGAGACAGGATCTGATGAAGTGTGATCAGGTCTTTATCGGTATAAAGCCTGCGTCCGCCTTCACTTTCTGCCGATGGGGAAAGCAGTCCTTCTTTATCGTAGTATTGCAGAGTGCGGACGGTAACTCCCATTTTCTTTGCTACTTCGCCAACTGTCATAAACCCTTGCGGGATTGCTCTGTATTTTGCCATAACTCTTTACCTCCTGACACCTATTATAGATCATTACGCGGCGTCACAAACAAGACCTTTTTATGTATCAGTTTATCCATCAGGCTGAACGCCCGTGTAAATGCACTTGTCCGTTGAAAAATCCTCCGTTATAATATATTCGCATATATATCTGTGAACAATGAGGAAAAGAAGAATTTTATAATGCCATTGAAAGGATGGATTTTTATGTCAAAGAATAATGACAAGACGAATGTCATGCGCATATTGGAGCAGAAAAAGATTCCCTATACCAGCCACAATTATCTCAATACCGGGGCAGTCAGCGGCACGGAAGTCGCGGAAGCGCTCGGGGAGGACCCTGACATGGTATTTAAGACACTGGTCACGGTGGGAAAGTCAAAGACAAATTATGTGTTTGTCGTACCGGTGAATAAAGAGCTGAACTTAAAAAAAGCCGCGCAGAGTGTAGGGGAAAAGAGCATCGAGATGATCAGGTCAAAAGAGCTCCTTCCCCTGACCGGGTATATCCACGGCGGCTGCTCTCCCATCGGGATGAAGAAGCAGTTTAGGACAGTCATCGACAAGAGCGCTCAAAAGCAGGAGAGGATCATTTTCAGCGGAGGGAAGATCGGGTATCAGGTAGAGCTGACGTTAAAAGACCTGGAGAAAGTGATCCGTTTCCAGGTGGAGGATGTAGCTGAATAAATTGTAATTGTGAAAAAAGGACGCGGAGGGATAATGATATGGTGATCTATTTTTCAGGCACAGGGAACAGCCGCTATGCGGCAGAGGTGGCGGCCTCAGAGACAGCGGATGAGATTCGGGACGCAGGTGCTTATATCAAAGAGGGAAAAAGAGGCGATTTTTCTTCACAGAGACCATGGGTATTTGTAAGCCCCACGTACTGCTGGCAGCTGCCGAGGCTGTTCGCTGAGTTTATCAGGAAGTCCAGATTCTCCGGGACGCGGGATGCCTATTTTATCCTTACGTGCGGCGGGGAGACAGGAAATGCGGGAGAGAAGATCGGCGCGTTCTGCAGAGAAAAAGGATTCCGTTACAAGGGAATGCTGGAAGTCGTCATGCCGGAAAATTATGTGGCATTGTTTTCGGTGCCGGAGGAAGCAGAGTGCCGCCGGCTGACAGCGGATGCCGCACGGAAGATAAAAGACAGTGTCAGATATATCCGTGAAGGGGCAGATTTCCCTGAGGTAAAACCAGGAGTCCTGGACCGGGTCAAGAGCAGCGGGCTGCTAAATGCAGGGTTCTATGGTTTTCTTGTGAAGTCAAAAAAGTTTTATGCCACGGATGCGTGTATCTCCTGCGGGAAATGTGTGAAGAGCTGTGTGCTGAACAATATCCGCCTTGTAAACGGAAGACCGGAATGGGGGAAAAAGTGTACCCACTGCATGGCGTGCATATCGGTCTGTCCCGAAGAGGCGGTAGAGTATGGGAAACGTACAGTTGGAAAGAGAAGATATCTGTGCCATGAGAAGGCAGAAGGTCTCTTCTGAGAAGACAGAAAGGCCTGCCATGGCAGGAAGGCCTGACAGGACAGGAAGGACGGAGGTGGAATGTTTCATGGAAGTATATTTTGGAACGAATTTCTGGGATGACAGGAAGACGGGAGCGCCCCTGGCCAAGATCCCTGTGCATGGGTCTGCGGAAGGGGATATGCTGGCATGGGAGAATAAAAAAGTGCGTATCCCCGCAGTATATGTAGGACAGGAAGGGGCTGTCCTTGATCTGTGCATATGCGTGCCTCTGCCGGATATTTCAGAATATATGGAAAAATGGAAAGACAGGGGATATCAGGATCTGTCGGATGAAGAGCTGGAGCAGGCGGAGAACGAGTCTCCGTTTGGCGGACATTTTGACGTTTTATTATCAATGGATGGAGCACGACTGAAAGGTACATTCGGGTGCGGCACTGTATGGAATCCGCTGCTGCCGGATGGGGATATGGATCCGGAGACAGAGACCCTGATGGAAGCATACGGATGTAGCAGGGAGTACGGATGGGTCTTCCACAGAAATTGTTTTGAATGGGACGGGACTCCGGTCCTGAAGCCCGGGAAGCTGGAATGTATCCTTGTTCCCCGAAAACAGCCCGTGACTGCGGCGCATTTTGTGACAGACATATCGGACGGAACGGGGGACGTATCAGACGAAATGGGAGACGGAAAAAAGCAGGCAAGAAAAATACAGTTGGTCCACCCTCTGTCCGGTGATACATATACTCTTACGATCCTCTCCTGCGAAGCAGGACAGCACGAAGGGGACTGGGGAGGTCCGGGCAAGGATCTGGAATATCCTGCCTGTTATCAGGAGATCACTTACACAGTGGAGCCGGATATTACGCCGGAGGAACTGACCATACAGGACTGCGAGAGAGAGGACCAGCCCCGCAGGAAAGGGGCGGGGGATAACGATGCAGATCCTTCGGTCCATGCAGTTAGTACTGTGCTTGTCCCGATGTATGCGATGGAAGGCGGGAAAAGCCCAAATGTGAGGTCTGCATATTCATCTCTGCGGTTCGGACCTGTGGACCGGGCGGAGTGGAGAGCTGTATTTCACATAAAGAAGGAGAAAGACTTTCAGATACAGGCGGATCTGGTACACTGCCCGTAAAATAACAGTACCAGACAGAACAGTATGGAGAGGCAGTGTGGAAAACGGACAGTATGAAAAAAGGTATGGAAAAAGACGGTATGGAAAAAGACAGTACGGAGAAAAATATGGGAGAGTGTGAACAGAAAATGCGGGTGTTCAGTTTCACCCGCACCGGGACAGAATTGAACAAAAAGATATGCAGGATACTCCGGCGCATGGGAAAGACGTGCGCCGGCTATGCTGTGAAAAAGTATGCGGACGGAGAGACTGGACCTCTGCCGGAGGATATCAGGGCTTTTGCCGGGGAAGACTGGGGGAGGTATGACCTTCTCTTCATCGGGGCGGCAGGGATCGCGGTGCGGTACATTGCCCCGTGGGTCAGGGACAAATTTACGGATCCGGCGGTCCTTGTGATGGATGAGAGGGGACAGTATGTGATCCCGGTGTTGTCCGGGCATGTGGGCGGGGCAGTGCGGCTTGCCCGGGAACTGGCGGAAGAGACGGGAGCTGAAGCCGTCATCACGACAACCACGGATGTGCAGGGAAAATTCGCGGTGGATGTGTTCGCAGAAGAAAATGGGCTGTACCTGGAAGACAGGGAAGAAGCCCGCGCCATCTCAGCGGCAGTGCTGGAGGGAGAGCGGATCGCTCTCTTCACGGAATCCCCAGAATGTCAGGTAAAAGGGAAGGTTCCGCAGGAAATCTGCCTGTGCGGGAACTGGGAGGAGGCTGTATCCTTCCCGCACAGGATCCTTGTGGCGGACAGCGCCAGGAAGCCGGAAGAGGGGACGCTCCTTTTGCGCCCGAAGAATGTGACAGCAGGGATTGGATGCCGCAGGGGAATCTCAGAGGAACTTTTGGAGTCAGGGCTTAAGAGTGCGCTTGCAGAGCATGGGCTTGTGATGGGACAGGTGCAGGCGCTGGCAAGCATTGACCTGAAAAAGGAGGAACCTGCTCTGCTCGCACTGGCGGAAAAGTACAGGATCCCGCTCGCCGTCTACACAGCGGAAGAGCTGAGAGAGATCCGGGAAGTCACGTCCCGGTCGGATTTTGTAGAGCGCACCGCAGGCGTGGACAATGTATGCGAGAGGGCCGCCCTTCTGTGTGGAAAAGGCGGAACGCTGATCCAGGGGAAGCGGATCGGAGAGTCTATGACCAGCGCACTGGTCAGGATGCCGGTGATCCTGGATTTCGGTCCAGAGGCTGAGAGGAAAAAAGAGGCACCGGACGTCCTGATCTTTGCCGGGACCACCGAAGGGCGGCTGCTTGCGGAGTATGCGGCGGAGATCGGTATGGGCTGTTATGTCAGCACCGCCACGGAATACGGGAAAGAAATCCTGGGGGAGCATCCGGGGATCCGTGTGTTGTCCGGGAGGATGGATCAGGAGCAGATCGAGGGCTTCCTGAAGGAGAAGAACATCCGTCTGGTGATCGACGCGACTCATCCCTTTGCCATAGCTGCCACAGAAAATATCCGCGCCGCATGCGGCGGGACAGGAGTGCGGTATGTGAGGTGCCTGCGGGAGGAGGCCGGAAATCCCGGAACATACGTGAGTGCGGACGGATCCGGTGAGATGATCGTGGTGGATTCTGTCAGGCAGGCAGTGGACTATCTGAAAACTACGCAGGGCAATATCCTGATCGCTACCGGGAGCAAAGAGCTCCGGCTGTATACAGAGATCGATGGTTACCAGGACCGGTGTTTCGCCAGAGTGCTTTCCACGCCGGAAGCAGTGGAAGAGAGCGCAAAACTGGGCTTTCAGGGAAGGCATCTGATCGCCATGCAGGGACCATTTTCCAGGGACATGAACCTGGCCCTGCTCCGGTATGCGGACGCGGCGTATTTCGTCACAAAGGAATCAGGGAAGGCAGGAGGTTTTGAGGAAAAGCTGGAAGCGGCCCGGCAGGCGGGAGCTGTGCCCGTGGTCATCGGGAGGCCGCGGGAGGCAGGAGAGAGCCTGGAGAGGACGAAGGAGATTCTGCTGGAACAGTTGGGGATATGAAAAAAATGATCGATCAAAAAAGAACATTTGTTCTAAAAAGGCGATTGAAAAAGAACACCACATATAGTATAATCAAGCCACAGATATATACAAAGCAGGTGAAATTATGCTGGATAAAGTTATAGAATCGACAAATGGTTATATTGATACAATGCCCAAAAAAGAGCGTAAAAAATACGGGCAGTTTTTTACAAGTATGGAAACAGCTCGTTTTATGGCAAGTCTATATGATAGATCCCCAAAAGCGCACCAGAGGCTATAGCCATGCCGGGAGTCTGCTATGGAGCGCCGAATCTTTATTTTATATTTGCCTCTATGGGACTTTTCAACCTGCGTGATGCAGGGCAAATGGTGTATATCATTCCACGTTCATGGACTTCAGGCGCTTATTTTAGACGATTCAGAGAATATTTTCTGACGCAGGGGAAACTTGAGCATATTCATTTATTTGTTAGTCGGAGTAAGGTATTTGACAAAGAAGATGTATTGCAGGAGACAATGATTATTAAAGTGCGGAAAACGGAAAAAGTTCCTCAAAGTATTACGATCACATCTTCAAAGTCTAATAACGATTTTGGTGATCTGATGTCTCTGACCGTGCCATATGATCTGGTGGTCTCGGGCAAAGATCATTACGTATATCTGGTGACGAATGAGGAAGAAGTTCAGGTATTGGAGCAGCTTCATAAATTTGATAAAACGCTGCCGGATATTGGCGTAAAGATGAAAACAGGTTTGACAGTAGATTTCCGCAATCGGGATATCCTGCGAGATACAGAAGAAGAAGGAGCAATTCCTTTGTTTTATGCACAGCATATAAAGCAGGGAAAAGTACAGTTCCCAATTCAAAAAGAGCATGAATATGTAGTGACAGATCAGAAGGGATTAATGCAGGAAAACAGGAATTACTTATTTGTAAAGCGTTTTACGGCAAAGGAGGAACACCGGAGACTGCAGTGCGGTGTATATTTGGCGAAAAACTATCCGCAGTATTCGAAAATCAGTACACAGAATAAAATCAATTTTATTGATGGATTACTTTATGAAATGTCGGAGTGTCTGGTATATGGCTTGTACGTCCTTTTCAATTCCACACTGTATGACCAATATTACCGTATATTAAACGGCTCAACACAGGTGAATTCAACAGAGATCAATGCTATGCCGGTGCCGGATCTGGAATGTATACAGGAGATGGGAAGAAAGCTGATGAGGAGTAAAGACCTGTCGGAAAATAATTGTGATTTAATTTTGGAGAGATACTAATGGAAAGGCTACAAATAGTCCGAATTATCGGTACAGGCTGACCAAAGAAACGTTTCAACTGTTAAGAGTTAGAGATACAATGGAGTGGGAGGTTTCTTTGAGAAGATTTCAGCACTATCATCCGAGTTTGGTTGAAACGTATGCTTCTAAAAGGAAAATGATCATGATGCCTGTTAAGATAAATGGACAGGATTTCAGTTTTTCACCGGGAAAGCATAATGAGCTGCAGAAAGCAATTATTGAAGAATTTGCACCGAGATTTGCGCCAGATTCAGAATGTCTGTATGTGGGTGATACCATAGAAAAAGATCTGGTGAAAAATGTTGAGAAGCTGACCAAATTGGGATTTGAAATTACACTTCACGATAAGATGCCGGATGTGGTGTTGTATCGTGAAGATAAGGACTGGCTGTATTTTGTGGAATCGGTGACTTCGGTAGGCCCGATGGATCCGAAACGTATCCTTGAGATCACAGAAATGACAAAAGATGTGACAGCAGGGAAAATTTTCGTAACAGCTTTCCCGGATTTTAAGACTTATAAAAAATTTTCGGAGAAGCTGGCATGGGAGACCGAAGTATGGATTGCTGAGATGCCGGAACATATGATCCATTTGGATGGGGATAAATTTTTAGGGCCGAGGTAGGCAGAGATTACTGTTTATATTTGTTCTAATTTGGCTCTAAAAATTCGAACCGGCACGAATAAGAGAAGAAGTTATAAAAAATCCAAAATTATTACAAAAAAGAATGGATAAAAATCTTAGAATAGATTGTGCGTGGAGAGAGCCTGTGATAAAATAAAAAATCAGTTGGAGAAGAAGCGTCGGCAAATCAGGGCGGCTGCCTGGTCCGGCGGCGGTACGGACAGGCAGAAAGGGAGGACGGCATGGAGCAGGGAATGATCCACATTTACTGCGGAGACGGAAAAGGGAAGACCACAGCAGCCATCGGGCTTGCCGTTCGCGCGGCGGGCTGCGGGATGAAGGTTCTGTTCGCCCGCTTCCTTAAGAATGAAGACTCCGGGGAGCTGAAAGTCCTGGATTCCGTGCCTGAGATCGAGGTTCTCCATCTGGAGCGGTCATACGGCTTTTTCAACACTCTGACAGAGAAAGAGAAAGAAGAGGTCCGGCAGATGTACGGAGAACTGTGGGACCGCATTAAGGAGCGGATCGCTGGCGGAGAGTTCCGGGTGCTTGTCATCGACGAATTTATGGCAGCATACCGCTACGGCCTGATCGGCAGGGAAGACGCTCTGGAATTCCTGGAAGGGAAGCCGGAAGCGCTGGAAGTGGTCCTGACCGGAAGAGATCCGGCACCGGAGCTGACAGCTCTGGCTGACTATGTATCAGAGATACGAAAAGTGAAGCATCCCTTTGACCAGGGCATCCTGGCGAGAAGGGGGATTGAATATTAAGATCATATTGTGTTATACGGTGTGTCATGCGCCGCGGCGGAGAGAGCGCCGGTCAGGGGCATTTCACATAGAGGTCCAGATCCGGCATACATTTAAAAGGTACGAGGAAGTCAGGTGAGAATCCTGCGCAATACCCGTTGCTGTAATGGCGGAGCGGCATTCCAGTCTGTCCCTGGGACAGAGGCCACTGCGGAGAAATCCGTGGGAAGGCGGAGTGTACGCGTTGATGCCTGAGCCAGAATATTCGCTTTTAAATGGGTCTGGGAGGTTACGGGGATATGACCGGGTGTATGCTGCAGACTGCTTTCCTGTTTTGCGGCGCCTGGAAATATTTCAGAAAAAGCTGCAAAAAGGAGAGAAAAGAAAATGACAAAACGAGAGAAACTTCTGTTAAAGGCATCCGTCGCATTTGCCTTGCTGTTCGCCGTTGCGCCCACAGCAAATGCGATGCACATCATGGAGGGATACCTGCCCCCTGCCTACTGTGTGGCATGGGGAGTCATCTGCCTGCCGTTTCTGGCCGCGGGCTTTATTTCCCTGAAGAACAAAATAAAAACAAACCGGAGGAACCTGACCCTGATCGCAATGTCAGGGGCATTTATCTTTGTGATCTCGTCGCTGAAGATCCCGTCCGTCACCGGGAGCTGCTCCCACATGACAGGCACAGGGCTTGGAGCAATCCTGTTCGGACCAGCGGCTGTCAGCGTACTGGGGATCATTGTGCTGATCTTCCAGGCGGTGCTGCTGGCTCACGGAGGGCTGACCACACTGGGGGCAAATACGTTCTCCATGGCAGTGGCAGGACCGCTTGCGGCGTTTGGCATCTATAAGCTGTGCGGGAAGCTGAAAGTAAACCGCAGGGTATCTGTATTTCTGGCCGCTTTCCTGGGCGATATTTTTACATACTGTGTGACCTCTATCCAGCTTGCGCTCGCATATCCGTCAGAGGTGGGAGGGACAGCGGCCTCAGCTGTGAAGTTCCTCGGCGTGTTCGCGCCTACGCAGCTCCCGCTGGCAGTGATCGAGGGCATCCTGACCGTTGTGATCGTGATCGGGCTGGAGACATATGCAGTGCCGGAACTGAGAAACATTGGCTTTCTTAAGGGAAAGGAGGCGGAGTAAGATGTCGAAAAATACAAAAATAGTTATTATCCTCCTGGTGATCGCAGCGCTGATCGCCATCGTCCCGCTCTTTGCATTAAAAGACGCTGAGTTCGGAGGATCTGACGATGCGGGCAGCGTGGTGGTCGAAGAGATCGAGATGGAGTATACGCCCTGGTTCACCCCGGTTCTCGAGACTGCTCTTGGAAGGGAACTCCCGGGAGAGGTGGAGAGCCTGATCTTCTGTATCCAGACCGGCATCGGAGTGGGGATCATCGCGTTTTTCATGGGGCGCTTTACCGAGCGCAGGAAGTGGCAGAAAGCCACCGGACGGGAGGAAGCGATCGCTCCGGGGAAGATGGATGACAGGGAAGGAAAGCAATGATCGTTATCGATAAACTTTGTTACCAGTCAAAACTCAGATATGTCAACGCGTCGGAGAAGTTCGTGTATGCCGTTCTTACTCTGATCCTGTGCGTGATCAGCCGCTCTGTATTAACAGCGGCTGTGGTGTTTTTTGTGAATGTCTGGCTGACCGTGGCAAAAGGGGGGATCCCTTTTGCCCGGTATGGAAAGCTGCTCCTGATCCCTGCCGCGTTTCTGCTGGTGAGCACGACCGCGCTGGTAGTGAACCTGTCCAGAACCCCTCTGGATGCGTTTGCAGTTCCGCTGGGAGGATGGTATCTTACGGGGAGCACTGCCTCTGTACTGGAGGCGCTCCGGCTCTGCTGCAAAGCATTCGCAGCGGTGACCTGTCTGTATTTTCTGTCACTGACCACGGTCATGACGGATATCCTGGGCGTGCTGAGGAAGCTGCATATCCCGGGGCTTGTCATAGAGTTGATGATGCTGATCTACCGGTTTATCTTCCTTCTGATGGAGACAGCGTCCGCGATCACCACTTCACAGAATTCACGGCTGGGCAACCGGGATTACCGGACAAAGCTGCGGTCCTTCGGCGGGATGGGAAGCGCGCTCCTCGTCCGTTCGTTAAAGCGGTCTGGAGTTCTGTACGATGCCATGGAGGCGAGGTGCTATGACGGGGAACTTAAGGTCCTCTCGGAAGAGCGTCCGGCGGAGAAGAAGGAGATCCTCTGCATCGCGGGATATGAGGCTGTCCTGCTGGGAATGGCAATATGGAGCTGGGTGAGATGAAGACGGGGAAAAGATAAGATGAAGATGGAGAAAATAGAAGAAGAAAATAACTGGGCCGTGGAGACGGAACAGCTCTCCTACACCTATGAGGGGAATGAGAAAAAGGCGCTGGACGGGGTCAGCCTGAAACTGAAAAAGGGCAGGAAGATCGCATTCATGGGGGGCAACGGATCGGGGAAGTCCACCCTCTTTCTCTGTATGAACGGGATCCTGAAACATCAGGAAGGAAAGGTGCGGATCAATGGAAGACCTGTGGAATATACGAGAAAAGGTCTTCTGGATGTGAGACGGAAAGTGGGGATCGTATTCCAGGAGCCGGATGACCAGCTCTTTTCGGCAAGTGTATTTCAGGAGATCTCCTTTGGGATCCTGAACCTTGGGGTGGACGAGGAGAGCGCCAGGAAAGAGGTGGAGGAAGTGATCGAAAAGCTGGGCATCACTCTCTTCCGCGACCGTCCGGCGCATGCCCTGAGCGGAGGACAGAAGAAGCTGGTGTCCATTGCGGACATCCTTGTCATGCACCCGGAGGTACTGATCCTGGATGAACCGGCATCGTCCCTGGACCCGAAACACCGAAAACTGGTGCGTTCCATCATCGGACAGCTCTCAGAGAGCGGGATGACCATACTCATGGCCACCCACGATGTGGACTATGCCTTTGCGTGGGCGGATGAGATCGTGCTCCTTCATGAGGGGAAAGTGCTCCGGCAGGGGACGCCCCGGGAAGTCTGCGGGGATGCAGAAGCCATGGAACAGGCAAATCTGGAACAGCCTGCGGTGATGCGCCTGTACCGGGGGCTGGTGCAGAAGGGCGTCATTGATCCGGCGGGAGAGCCGCCGAAGACGATAGAAGATCTGGAGAGGAGGATTTCAGGATGAAAAAAGGGATTCTTGTGGTCAGTTTTGGGACCAGCCATCTGGATACCATGGAAAAGACCATACAGGCAATGGAAGAAGGGATCGCGGAAGCACTCCCGGAATATAAAGTTTACCGCGCGTTTACGAGCCGGATGATCCTTCGGAAACTGAAAAAGGAAGAAGGCATCGCGATCGACACAGTGGAAGAGGCTCTGGAGCGGATGGCAGCAGACGGAGTCCGGCGCGTGGTCATCCAGCCCACTCACATCATCAACGGGATCGAAAATGACCGGATGCTGGATGAGATCAAAAAGCTGGAAGGACGTTTTGAATGGATCCGCGTGGGAAAACCTCTCCTGAGCAGCGCGGATGACTACAAAAAAGCAGCGCATGCGGTGATGGCTGAGACAGAGCTGGCGCCAGATGAAGTCCTTGCCCTGATGGGGCACGGGACGGATCACCACGCCAATGCGGCATATCCCATGCTGGAGTATACCTTCCACGCGCTGGGGTACAGCAGTGTGCTTGTGGGGACAGTGGAAAACTTCCCGGACCTGAGCAATGTGATGACAAAGCTCAAGATCTGCGGCGCGCGGAAAGTGGCCCTCATGCCCTTTATGATGGTCGCCGGAGACCATGCGAAAAATGATATGGCGGGCGAGGAAGACTCCTGGAAGAGCGAGATGGAGAATGCAGGGTATGAAGTGCGCGTGATCCTGAAAGGTCTGGGAGAACTGAAAGGGATCCGCAGGATCTTTGAGGAACATATCCGGGAGGTACTTGCATAGAACAGCAGGAAAGCTCCCGGACAGCGAAGAAAATCTACAGACAGTAAAAGGTTCAAAGACAGTGAAAAAGATCCACGGACAGCGGGGTGAGAGCATGGGAAAAGAAACAGCGGAAGATCAGGGCAGGACGCCCGGCAGGCGAAAAGAATATGAGATCGGGAGGACACGTTCCGGGCTGAGGCTGGGGTTCACGACCGGGAGCTGCGCAGCGGCAGCGGCAAAGGCGGGGGTGCAGATGCTCCTTTCCGGCGATGAGGTCCGGCAGGTGCGCCTGATGACCCCGAAGGGGATCGAGCTGTATCTCGACGTGGAGGAGATCCGCCGGGGTCCCGGATCTGTGCGCTGCGGGGTGAGGAAGTACAGTGGGGATGACCCGGACGTGACGGACGGACTGCTCGTCTGCGCGGAAGTAAAGAAAGAAGGGCCGGAAGAGCTGTCCCAGGCGCTCTCAGGATCAGAACAGGAAGACAGGATCCGCATCAGCGGCGGCGAGGGAATAGGACGCGTTACCCGCCCGGGGCTGGAGCAGCCGGTGGGAGCAGCCGCGGTAAATAAGATCCCCAGACAGATGATCCGGGAAGCGGTCCGGGAGATCTGCGATAAATACGGATACAGCGGGGGCGTCCATGTGACGCTCACCATTCCCGGCGGGGATCGGGTCGCGGAAAAGACTTTTAACCCGAGGCTTGGGATCCTGGGAGGCCTGTCCATCCTGGGGACCACAGGGATCGTGGAACCAATGAGCGAGAAGGCGCTGACAGATACGATCTGTCTGGAAATGCAGGTGTTAAAGGAGAACGGGCATGACTACTGCATCGTGACTCCGGGAAATTATGGGAGCGATTTCCTTAAGGAGGAGATGGACATGGATCTGTCCCTGGCAGTGAAATGCAGCAATTACATCGGAGAGGCCATTGATGATGCGTCCATGCTGGGCATGAAGGGGATCCTGCTGGTCGGGCATGTGGGGAAACTGGTGAAGCTGGCGGCAGGGGTGATGAATACCCACTCCCGGCAGGCGGACTGCCGGATGGAAGTTCTGGCGGCGCACGCGGCGATGGCAGGGGCGGACCGGGATACCGTGACACAGATCATGGGATGCATCAATACTACAGAGGCGGTCCGGATCCTAAAAGAGAGAAATCTCCTGTCACCGGTCATGGATACCGTGATGCAGAGGATCCGGGATGTGCTCGCAGGACGGGCAGGGAAAGAACTGTCTGTGGGAGCGGTCATGTTCTCAACAGAAGACGGGATCCTGGGAAAGACGGAAGAGGCAGATGTACTGCTGGAACAGATCCGCCGCGGGCGCTCAGAAACGAGACAGAAAGCGTGCTCAGAAACGCGGCAGAAAACGCGCCCGGAAGCGTGAAACGTAAAAAGCATTAAAAGAAGCAGATACAGTGAAGAATGTGACAGGATCACACAGGAAAGGAATGGAAATCATGCGTGGAACATTTACAGGAATCGGAGTGGGACCGGGAGATCCGGAACTGCTGACATTAAAAGCGGTAAGATTGATCCGGGAGTGCCATGTGGCGGCAGTGCCGGTATCGGATCCGGGACTGGCAGGTCCGGTCTGTGAAGAGGCTGAGAGTTTATCATCTGACAGCTCCTGCGCGGCTTATCTGGAAAAATGTGCCGCATACCAGATCGCGCTCCAGGCTGTTCCTGAACTTGCGTCAAAGCCAAAGCTTTTCCTTCCCATGCCGATGATCAAGGACAAGACAGTCCTGAAAGAGATCCATGACAGGGACGCCTCGGCAGCGGCGGAGCTCTTAGATGGGGGAAGGGATATCGTCTTCCTGACCTTGGGGGACCCGACCGTATATTCCACCTGTATGTATGTACATAAAAGGCTTGCGCGGGCCGGGTATCCAACAGCGCTCGTGCCGGGGATACCGTCGTTCTGCGCGGCGGCGGCGCGGCTCGACATGCCGCTGGCGGAGAACCGGGAGGAGATCCATATCCTGCCTGCTTCCTACGGGATCGAGGAAAGCCTGCGTCTCCCGGGGACGAAGATCCTCATGAAAGCGGGAAGGAAGATGCCGGAGGTAAAGAAGATCCTCATGGAGAGAGGCATGGACGCAAAGATGGTCCAGAACTGCGGCATGGAAGACGAGCAGATATTCAACAGTGCGGAAGAAATCCCGGAGCAGGCGGGGTATTACTCACTGCTTATCGTGAAAGAGGGAAAAGGAGGAGAGAAGAGATGATCACATTTGTCGGAGCAGGTCCCGGGGCAGAGGACCTGATCACAGTGCGGGGACAGCGGCTTTTACAGGACGCGGATATCGTTGTGTATGCGGGATCGCTGGTGAATCCCGGACTTCTCTCTCTTTGCAGGGAAGACTGTCAGGTGTACAACAGCGCGAAGATGACACTGGAGGAAGTGCTGGACGTGATGACCGAAGGAGAACGGGAGAGAAGGCGGGTCGTCCGTCTGCACACCGGGGACCCCTGTCTCTACGGAGCCATCCGGGAGCAAATGGACGCGCTGGAAGCACAGGGGATCCCGTATGAAGTCTGCCCGGGGGTGAGCTCCTTCTGCGGCGCGGCGGCAGCGTTGGGTGCGGAGTACACGCTTCCCGGGATCTCCCAGTCTGTGGTGATCACCAGGATGGCAGGCCGCACCCCGGTGCCGGAGAAAGAGTCTATCGCATCTTTCGCCGCACATCAGGCGACCATGGTAGTCTTTTTAAGCACCGGAATGTTAAAAGAACTTTCGGCAGAACTGATCCGGGGAGGTTATCCGGCGGACACTCCGGCTGCCATCGTGTACAAGGCAACCTGGCCTGAGGAGAAGGTGCTGCGGTGTACGGTGGAGACGCTTGAGGAGACTGCCCGGGAGGAAGGCGTGACAAAGACCGCCCTGGTCGTGGTGGGGCGGATCCTGGAAGGAGAGTATGAGCGCTCGAAGCTCTATGATCCGGCTTTTACGACAGAGTTCCGCCAGGCGTCGGCAGTCCCGGACGGGGATCAGAGAAAGGAAGGACAGCAATGAGCAAGATTTATGTGACCGGGCTGGGGCCGGGGGCAAAAGACCAGATGACGATCCGCGCCAGGGACGTGCTGGAGCACTGCCCGGTGATCATCGGGTATACGGTGTATATTGACCTGATCCGGGACCAGTTCCCGGACAAGCAGTACTTAAGCACTCCCATGCGCAGGGAGGCGGACCGGTGCCGCATGGCTTTTGAAGAGGCGGAAAAAGGACAGGACGTGGCAATGGTGTGCAGCGGGGATGCAGGCGTCTACGGCATGGCCGGGCTGATCTGCGAGATTGGGAAGGACTATCCCCAGGTGGAGATTGAGATCGTGCCCGGGATCACAGCGGCGTCCGGCGGGGCGGCAATCCTGGGAGCGCCTCTGATGCATGATTTCGCGGTGATCAGCTTAAGCGACCTGCTGACGCCCTGGGAGACTATCGAGAAGAGGCTGCGCGCGGCGGCGGAGGCGGATTTTGTCATCTGTCTGTACAATCCGTCCAGCAGGAAGCGATCGGATTATCTGGAGAAGGCGTGCGGCATGATCCTGGAGTCAAGAGACCCGAAGACCGTGTGCGGCATTGCCCGCAATATCGGGCGGGACGGCGAGTCCTGCCGGATCCTGACACTGGAGCAGTTAAAAGATACAAAGGTGGACATGTTTTCCACAGTGTTTATCGGGAATTCAAAGACCATGGAGTTAAACGGGCGCATGGTCACGCCGAGAGGATATAAAGATGTGTGAAAAAAGACAGAAGGTCTCTCTCGTAGGGATTGGAATGGGGACAAAGATGACAATGACCGCCCAGGCTGAGGAAGCAATCCGAAACACGGACTGCCTCATCGGCGCGGAACGGATGCTGGACGCGGTCCGGGGGATGGAGGCAGCGGCGGGAAAGCCAGAGTTCGCGGAATACCGGACCGGCGAGATCCTTTCTTATATCCGTTCCCATGCAGAGTACCGGGACATCGCGGTGCTCCTCTCCGGGGACACGGGATTCCACAGCGGGGCAAAGGGTCTGTCGGATCTGCTGGGGAAGGAGATGCCGGGATGTGAGGTACAGATGGTGCCCGGGATCGCTTCCGCAGTATATCTGGCGGCGAGGCTTAAGACGTCCTGGGAGGATGCGGCGCTTGTCAGCCTTCACGGAAAAGAAGAAGATTTCATACAGACGGTCAGCCGCAGCCGGAAGACCTTTCTCCTTCTGGGCGGGAAAGACGCGGGGAGACGGGCGCTGGAGCGTCTGAGAGAGTACGGGATGGATGAGGTCATCCTCCATGTGGGCACCCGGCTTTCCTACCCGGATGAGCGGGTCATTTCAGGCGCGGTACAGGAGTTTGGGGAGACAGATCTGGACGGGCTGAGTGTAGTCCTGGCGGAAAATCCTTCCCCGGATCTCTCCGCCTGCTGTCATGTGCCTGACGAGGAGTTTATCCGGGGAAATGTACCCATGACAAAAGAGGAAGTGCGGGCGGTCAGTATCGCCGCGCTGAGACTTACGGAGAATGCGGTGGTCTATGACATCGGGGCAGGCACGGGTTCTGTGTCCGTGGAGGCAGCGCTGTCAGGGACAGGCATCCGGGTCTACGCGGTGGAAAAGAACCCGGAGGCAGTCTCCCTGATCTGTCAGAACCGGAAGAAATTCCGAACAGACGGGATCCGCATCGTGAGCGGGAAGGCGCCGGAGGCGCTGGAAGATCTGGAAGCGCCCACCCATGTGTTTATCGGAGGAAGCTCTGGAAATCTCAAGGACATCCTGCGGACCGTTCTTGAAAGATCACCGAAGGTCCGGATCGTCGTCAATGCCATCTCTCTGGAGACAGTGAGCGAGGCCATGGAGGCAGCGGAGGAAGGGCTGCTCAGAGACGCGCAGATCACCCAGATCATGGCGTCGCGTTCGCGGAAACTGGGCAGATACCATATGATGACCGGACAGAATCCGGTGTATATCATCTCAGCAGGAGGAAGGAGTGACGTCTGATGCATGTCCCGGGAATACTCATCGCCGCCCCGGCAAGCGGCAGCGGCAAGACAGCGGCAGCATGCGCGCTCATGGCGGCTTTCACGAAGAGAGGGCTTACGGTAAGGGCGTGCAAGTGCGGCCCTGACTATATCGATCCCATGTTCCACAGGGAAGTGCTGGGGGTGGACTCCCGGAACCTGGACCTGTTCTTTTCATCCGGGGATGAGCTTAGGGAAGGATATGAGTCGCACCTGTCCGGCGCAGACCTTGCCGTGACAGAGGGCGTCATGGGATATTATGACGGCATGTCCATGGATTCGGATGCGGCAAGCTCCTACGATGTGTCCCGGACGCTGGGGCTCCCGGTGCTCCTGGTGCTTCCCGGCAGAGGAGCGTCCCTCTCCCTTGCGGCGGTCATAAAGGGTATGATCGAATACCGCCCGGACAGCCGGATCCGGGGGATCCTTCTGAACCGGGTATCCGGGATGCTCTATCCGCGCCTGAAGGAGATGCTGGAAAGGGAGCTGAAGGCCATGGGGCATGAGATCCCGGTGGTGGGATATGTGCCGGAAGATGAGGCCTTTACCTTTGAGAGCAGGCATCTCGGGCTGGTCACACCCCAGGAGATGGAAGGGCTGAAGGGGCAGCTCAGCCGGGCAGGGGAGATCCTTTCCCGGACCGTGGATCTGGATCTGGTATTGCGCATGGCGGAAGAAGGGTCCGGCCCAGGCATGTCAGGCGGGGCGGCTTGCGGCGGAAAAGAGAAAGAGAAGGCAGGAGCAAAGATTTTCCCCGGCAGGGTGATCCGCATCGGCGTGGCAAGGGACAGGGCGTTCTGCTTTTACTATAAAGAGAACATGGAGCTGCTTGAAAACATGGGGTGCAGGCTCATCCCTTTCAGCCCGCTGTCTGATCCGGCGCTCCCGGAAGGGCTGGACGGGCTGATCTTAGGGGGAGGATACCCGGAGCTTTATGCCAGGCAGCTATCGGAAAACCGAAGGATGCGGGAAATGATCCGGGAGGCGGTCCGGTCCGGCATGCCCTGCCTTGCCGAGTGCGGAGGATTTATGTACCTGCATGATGAGATGGAGGATGGAGAAGGGAATCCATACCCTATGGCAGGCGTCATTCCCGGCAGGGCGTTTGCCGCCGGGAAGCTGGTCCGCTTCGGGTACATCAATGTGACTGCGGCGGACAGGCAGCAGGCTCAGAGCGGGAGCTATCTCCAGCCGGGAGAGACGATCCGTGGGCATGAGTTCCACTACTGGGACAGTACGGACAGCGGACATGCGTGCCGGGCGGTAAAGCCGGATGGGCGCAGGAGCTGGGAATGTGTCCACATGGAAGGGAATCTTTTTGCCGGATATCCCCACCTGTATCTGCCGTCCCTGCCTGTCTTTGCAGAGCGGTTCGTCAGGCGGTGCGCAGAGTGGAGAAAGGACAGTACAGCAGGAGGAAGGTAAGATGAAGCTGGAAGAAATATTGAAGAAGATCCGGCCCGCTGACCGGAAAAGCATGGAAGAGGCCAGGGCCAGATGGAGGACCGTGGGGAAACCTCTGTTCAGCCTGGGCAGACTGGAGGACGCGGTGATCCGCATGGCGGGGATCAAAGGGACTTCCTCATATACGCTGGAGAAAAAGGCGCTTGTGATCCTGTGCGCGGACAATGGGGTCGTGGAAGAAGGAGTGACTCAGACCGGGCAGGAAGTGACTGCCATTGTGACAGAGAATTTTACGAAAAAGGCGGCAAGCGTCTGTCTGATGTCAGAGGTGGCGGGCGTGGACCTCTTCCCCGTGGACATCGGCGTGGCCCGGGATGTGGACCATGTGACCAGACCCGAATACAAGGTGGCGTACGGCACGAAGAACATGGCCCGGGAGCCGGCGATGACCCGGGAAGAAGCGGAGCGGGCGATCCTGACGGGGATCCGGCTAGTGCAGGAGCTGTCGGAGAAGGGCTATGATATCATTGCCACCGGCGAGATGGGCATCGGGAATACGACCACGAGCAGCGCGGTGGTATCTGTGCTCCTGGGGCGGGACCCGGAGGAAGTGACCGGGAGAGGCGCCGGACTTACCACAGAGGGGCTGCGCCGGAAGGTGGACGCCATCCGCAGGGCAGTCCGGCTCAACGCGCCGGATCCGGCGGATGCCGTGGATGTACTGGCAAAAGTTGGCGGTCTGGATATCGCGGGGCTTGCCGGGGTATTTCTCGGGGGCGCTGTCTGCCATATCCCCATTGTTATCGACGGCTTTATCTCTTCGGCGGCAGCACTCTGCGCGGCGCGCATAGCGCCGGATTGTGGGGATTACATGATGCCGTCGCACCGCTCCAATGAACCGGCGGGCGGCATGGTGCTGGAGGCGCTGGGACTCTCCCCGTTCATCGACTGCGGCATGTCCCTGGGCGAGGGGAGCGGCGCGGTGGCAGTGCTTCCGCTCCTTGAGATGGGGCTGGAAGTGTATAACCGGATGAGTACGTTTGAAGAGATCCGGGTAGAGCAGTACGAAGAGCTGAACTGACAGAGCAGGAAGGATCACAGAAAGGCAGGAGAAGGAAGATGCGGTTTTTTGGTTCCCTGGCAGTGGCACTGTCCATGTATTCGAAAATCCCTGTCCCCACAGTGGACTGGGATGAAAAAAATATGAAGTATGCGATGTGTTTTTTTCCGGTGGCAGGCGTGGTCACAGGTGTTCTGGAGTATGCCGCGGGATATGCGCTCCTGACCTGGACTGACTGCGGCAGTCTCTTTTTCGCTGCGGTCATGACCATGATCCCTGTGCTGGTGACAGGCGGGATCCATCTGGACGGATTCGCGGATACCATGGATGCGCTCAGTTCCTACGGGGACCGGGAGAAAAAGCTGGAGATCCTGAAGGATCCGCACACCGGGGCGTTTGCCGTGATCTGGCTGTGCGCATACTTCCTTATAAATGCCGCACTCTGGAGTGAGGCGAATCTCTCTGTCCTTCCGGCGGCGGCTCTGATGTTTCCGCTCTCCAGATCTTTAAGCGGGATCTCTGTGGTGAGCTTCCGGGCGGCGAAGAACAGCGGGCTTTTGCGCACCTTTCAGGACGGGGCGCAGAGGAGAAGGGTGCGGATCGTGCTGATCCTCTGGGCAGCGGCATGCGGCGCGGGGATGGTCTGTCTGGCTCCTATACCGGGAGGCATTGCCCTTGGGGCGGCGCTCCTTGTATTTCTGCATTATTTCTGCCTCAGCCGGAAGCAGTTCGGAGGGACCACGGGGGATCTGGCGGGATATTTTCTCCAGATATGCGAGCTCGCCATACTGGCAGCCCTGATCCTTGGAGGAGGATGCTTATGGAAGTGATCTTGATCCGGCATCTGGCCACGCCGGGGAATGAAAAGAGGCAGTACATCGGGAGAACAGACGAATCTCTGTCTGGCTGTGCGGTCAGCGCCTTCCGGGAACAGCAGGGCGGACCGGCGGCAGTGCCTTATCCCAGGATCCAATGCCTGGCGGCAAGCCCTATGAGGCGGTGTCAGCAGACCGCGGAGCTGATCTGGCCGGAGGTGACGGTGCAGACGGATCCTCTGCTGAGGGAATGTGATTTCGGGAGATTCGAGGGGAAGACCTATGAAGACCTGAAAGACGAGCCTGACTATATCCGCTGGTTGGGATCCGGCGGCATGACCGCATTCCCGGAAGGGGAGTCCCAGGAGGACTTCCGTGCCCGGTGTGGACTGGGTGTGAGGAAATGGATCCGTCGCTGGATCGAAGAGGGGGTGGACCGGGCAGCATTTGTGGTCCACGGCGGCACGATCATGGCGGCACTCTCCCGGATGGCAGAGGGAGAGCATTCCTTTTATGACTGGCAGGCAGGGAATGGATGCGGATATCTTGCAGAGGCTGACGAAGAGGAATGGAAGAGCGGGACAGAGATCCTGCGGCACATCCGGCAGATCGGGTGGAAGAACAGGATGGAGGAGAAGGAAAGATGCTGATGTCACTTGCGGCCTGCGGGGCAGGCTTACTTTTGGATCTTCTGTTCGGGGATCCGGTCTGGCTGTACCATCCGGTACGGCTTATCGGGAGCTGGATCTCATGGGCGGAGCGGCAGTTGAGGAAAGTGTGCGGCTCCCATCTTATGGCAGCGGGGGGCGTGCTCTGGGTGACGACTGCCCTGCTGGCGTTTCTGGTCCCGTTTGTCCTGCTCTTTCTTGCCGGGAATATCCATCCGGTGCTCCGGTTCGTGCTGGAGACATTCTGGTGCTTTCAGATCCTGGCGGCGAGATGCCTGTCCGCCGAGAGCCGGAAGGTGTACGGGAAGCTGAAGGAGGGAGACCTTCCGGGTGCGAGAAAAGCCGTATCCATGATCGTAGGAAGGGACACAGAAAATCTCACAGAGGAAGGCGTCACGAAAGCCGCCGTGGAGACAGTGGCTGAGAATACTTCTGACGGAGTGACCGCGCCGCTTTTTTACCTGCTGATCGGCGGAGCCCCGCTGGGATTCCTTTACAAGGCAGTGAATACCATGGACTCCATGCTTGGCTATAAAAATGACAGATACATCCGGTTCGGGAGGCTCCCGGCAAAGATGGACGATGTGTTCAACTACATCCCCGCCCGGGTCACAGCGCTTCTTATGACCGCAGCCGCATTCCTCACCGGGCTGGACGGGAAGAACGCGTGGAAGATCTGGCGCCGGGACAGGCGGAAACATGCCAGCCCCAACGCGGCGCAGACCGAGTCCGTGTGCGCAGGCGCGCTGGGTGTGCAGCTTGCAGGAGATGCGGTATATTTCGGGAAAGTTTATAAAAAAGAATTCATCGGGGACGCCAGACGCGGGATCGAGCCGGAGGATATCCTGAGGACGGGAAGGCTGATGTACGCCACGGAATTGCTGACCTTTCTCCTGTGCGGCGGGATCCGGCTTGCGCTTGCCCTGGCCCTGGCCTGAGCCGTGCTCCCGAAAAAGGCAGCGCGCGAAAAGCCATGAAAGGCTGGGAAAGGCTGAGAAAGACGGAAGGGCCGGCTGAGGAGACAGCGGCAAGCCGGGCAGGAAAGAGAGAGGAAGGACACAGAAAGGAGCCGGAAAGGAGACAGACATGGAATACGGGCACGGAGGAGATATCTATACATATAAGGGCATGCTGGATTTCTCAGTCAATGTCAATCCTTTCGGGCCGTCGGAAGCCGTGCTCGAGGCGGCAAAGCGGGGGATCGATAAGTGCTGCGCCTACCCGGACAGCCAGTGCCGCGCCCTGAGGGAGGCTTTGGCGGCAAAACTGGGTGTCCCACAGGAATATATCCTGCCGGGAAACGGGGCGGCGGATCTGTTCTTCTCTCTTGTGACTGCGGAAAGACCGAAAAAGGCGCTGATCCCGGTCCCTGCCTTTTCGGAGTATGAGCAGGCGCTGCGCACTGTGGACTGTCAGATCCGTTATTATCAGACAGAAGAGAAAGAAAATTTCCGGCTCACAGAACGGTTCCTGGAGAAGCTGACAGAAGATCTGGATCTGGTGTTCCTCTGCTCTCCTTCGAACCCTGCGGGGCAGGTGATCCCGGAGGATCTCCTGCGCAGGATCATCCGGCGGTGCGGGGAGAAGAAGATCCGGCTCGTGTTGGATGAGTGCTTTATCGAATTCGCCGACCGTGAAAAAGCGTTTTACGCGGAGGGAGAGGCAGAAAACTGCCCACAGCTCTTTGTAGTACGGGCTTTTACCAAGATGCATGCCATCCCGGGACTGCGCCTGGGATATGGGATCACATCGGACACAGAGCTGCTGGAACGGCTGTGCAGAGTGCGTCAGCCGTGGAGCGTCTCTATCCCGGCCCAGGAGGCGGGGATCGCCGCCCTGTCAGAAGCAGAAGACCTTAAAGTGGAGAAGACGAGGATCCTGATCCGGGCAGAGAGGGAATGGCTGGAACAAGAGCTGAGAGAGATGGGGTTCCGGGTGATCCCCTCAGAGGCGAACTTTATCCTGATGTACAGCAGTATAGATCTGGCGGAAGGACTGAAAGAGCAGGGGATCCTGATCCGTGACTGCGGGAATTACCGCGGACTTGGAAAAGGCTGGTATCGCACAGCAGTAAGGCTGCATGAGGAGAACCGGCTGCTGGCGGAAGCGCTCGGGAAGATCAGCGAAGGAAGAGATCAGCGAAAGAAAAGATCAGCGAAAGAAGAGATCAGTGAAAGAAGAAATCAATGAAAGAAGAGAGCAGTGAACGGAGGTTATAGAATGGCAAGACCGATCATGATACAGGGAACCATGTCGAATGTGGGGAAGAGCGTCCTTGCAGGCGGACTGTGCCGTGTGCTCCGGCAGGACGGCGTGAAGGCGGCTCCTTTTAAGTCCCAGAATATGGCCCTGAATTCTTATATCACCCGGGACGGGCTGGAGATGGGGCGGGCGCAGGTCATGCAGGCGGAAGCAGCGGGGATCGAGCCGGATGTATGCATGAATCCTATCCTGCTCAAGCCTACCAATGACACGGGTTCCCAGGTGATCGTAAACGGACGGCCGGAGGGCGTGATGTCCGCTGTAGAATATTACCGCCGCAAAAAGGAGTTTGTCCCGGCAGTCATGGAAGCCTACGCAAGACTCGCCTCCCGGTATGATGTGATCGTCATCGAAGGCGCAGGCAGCCCGGCGGAGATCAATCTGAAGCAGGATGATATCGTGAACATGGGGATGGCGGAGATGGCGGACGCGCCGGTGCTCCTTGCGGGAGATATCGACCGGGGCGGGGTGTTCGCCCAGATCACAGGGACGGTCATGCTCCTGGAAGAGGAGGAGCGGCGGCGTATAAAGGGAACCATTATCAATAAGTTCCGGGGGGATGTCTCCATCTTAAAGCCCGGGCTGTCCATGCTGGAAGAGAGGACCGGGATCCCGGTGCTGGGCGTGGTGCCGTATTTCTATCTGGATATCGATGAGGAGGACAGCCTGACCGAACGGTTCCGGAGGAAGAAAAATGCCGGGCTCGTGGACATCGCAGTGGTCCGTCTGCCGAGGATCTCCAATTTTACGGATTTCGCGCCGCTGGAGTCGCTGGAAGAGGTATCTGTCCGGTATATCACATCCCCTGACCAGTTCGGAAGCCCGGACGCTGTGCTTATCCCGGGCAGCAAGAATACGATCCGGGACCTGCTCTGGATGCGGCAGAACGGTATGGAGGCGAAGGTCCTCCAGTTCGCGGACCGGGGCGGGGTGGTATTCGGCATCTGCGGGGGCTACCAGATGCTGGGACAGGAGATCTCAGACCCGGACGGTACGGAGCAGAGGGGCACAGTGGCAGGCATGGGGCTTCTCCCTGTGCGCACCGTATTCCAACAGGAGAAGAGAAGGACAAGGGTGGAAGGAAACTTCCTTGTTCTGGAAGGTGTGCTCAAAGAACTGTCCGGGGCGCCTTTTGCCGGGTATGAGATCCATATGGGGAAAAGCACTCTTACAGAGGGCGGCAGAGCGCTTGCATCGATCTCAGAGGAGACCGTACAAAGCGGCATCTCCGGAGACCTCATTCCCGGAGATGTCGTTCCCGTAGACAGCGTTCCCGTGGAGGGCAGCACAGGCAGGGCGCATCCGGACGGTGCCTGCCGCGGAAATGTGTACGGATGCTATGTCCACGGGATCTTTGACGCTCCCGAGGCAGCAGGGGGCTTCCTGTCGGCGCTGCTCAAAAAGAAAGGCTGCGGCCCGTCAGAGATCCGGGCAAGGGACTGGAAGGCATACAAAGAGGAACAGTATGACAGGCTTGCGGACATCATCCGCCAGAACGTGGATATGGATGCAGTCTATCGGATCATAGAGAAAGGAAATGATGCGCCATGTATACTGTAATACGGATCGGGAGCAGAGAGAGCGCTCTTGCAGTAAAGCAGGCAGAGATCATAAAAGAACGGATCGAGAGAGAAGACCCGGCGGTCAGGGCAGAGATCATCACCATGAAGACCACAGGGGATAAGATCCTGGACAAAAGTCTGGCAAAGATCGGCGGCAAAGGTTTGTTTGTCAAAGAGCTTGACCGTGCGCTCCTGGAAGGGAAGATCGATCTTGCTGTGCACAGCCTGAAGGATATGCCCATGGAGGAGAGAGAGGAACTTCCCATCCTGGCATACAGCAGGAGAGAGGATCCGAGGGATGCGCTCCTTCTGCGGAAAGGGCTGGACGATCTCCCGGAGACCCCGGTCATCGGCACCTCCAGCCGCAGGCGCAGTCTCCAGCTGGAAGCGCTGTATCCGGGATGCACCTTCCGGGGGATCCGGGGAAATGTCCAGACCCGGATGAAAAAACTGGAGAGTGAAGGATACGATGGAACGCTCCTGGCTGCGGCAGGATTGAAGCGGCTGGGAATGGAGAAGGAGATCCGCAGGTATTTCTCTGTGGAGGAGATGATCCCCGCCGCAGGGCAGGGCATCCTTGCCGTCCAGGGAAGGCGGGGAGAGGCGTATGAGTGGATGGAGCGCCTGGACTGTCCCGAGAGCCGTGCAGCAGCTCTGGCGGAGCGGCAGTTTATCCGGGCAGTGGACGGGGGATGCACGTCCCCGTGCGCGGCCCATGCCAGAGTGGAAGGGAATGAACTGAAACTGTCCGGGCTGTATTATGATGAGAAGACCGGACAGTATATAAAAGGATCGCTGTGTGCGGACACTGGCCATGCGGCACATGCCGGCGAGAAGCTGGCGAAGGAACTGATGCGCCTTATTTAGACAGCGGGGAGAGGATGTTGGAGATGGAACATACGGAGAAAGAAAGAAAAGGGAAGGTATGGCTCGCCGGGGCGGGCCCGGGGGATTCGTCCCTTCTGACGCTGAAAGCCGCGCGCCTGATCGAGAAGGCGGATGTGATCGTGTATGACGCCCTGATCAGCGCGGAGACGTTAAGCCGCATCCCGGAGAAAAAAGAAGTGATCTATGTGGGCAAGCATGCGGGGGATCACCCGGTCCCCCAGGAGGAGATCAACCGGATCCTTGTCCGGGAAGCGGAAAAGGGAAAGCAGGTCCTCCGGCTGAAAGGGGGAGATCCCTTTGTGTTCGGAAGAGGCGGGGAAGAGCTGGAGCTGCTTATCCGGGCGGGGATCCCCTTTGAGATCGTGCCCGGAGTGACGAGCGCGGCAGCGGTCCCGGCCTATGCGGGAATCCCGGTGACCCACCGGGACTATGCCTCTTCCTTCCATGTGATCACCGGGCACGCGCGGAAAGGGGGCAGAGTGGATCTCGACTTCCCTGCCCTGGTCCGGCTGAAGGGCACACTGGTCTTCCTGATGGGGCTTTCCGCCATGGAATTTCTCCTGAATGGGCTGACAGAAGCGGGGATGGATCCGGATACGCCTGCCGCTGTGCTGGAAAACGGGACCTGCGCCGGGCAGAGAAGGGTTACCGCGACCGTGGGCACGCTGAAGGAAGCTTCTGACCGCGCCGGCATCAAAACGCCTGCCATCATCGTAGTGGGCAAGGTGTGCGCCCTGTCCTCTCAGATGCACTGGGCGGAGGACCGTGTGCTGGGCGGAAGGCAGTTCCTTGTTACAAGGCCCAGACAGAGCAGTTCTTCTCTTGCAGAGCGTCTGCGGGATCTGGGGGCGCAGGTCATCGAGATGCCAGCTATCCGCACAGAACCCATCTGTCCGAACCGCAGGCTCAGAGAGGCGCTGGAAACATTCGGGACCCATGCGGATCAGGAGTGGCTGGTCTTTACAAGTCCTGCAGGGGCGGACCTCTTTTTTGACCAGCTTATGGAACTGGGGATGGATCTGCGGAGCCTCCTTGTCCGCGGCGCAGAAGTGCGCATCGCTGCCATCGGCTCCGGGACTGCCGCTGCCCTGGGGAAACGGGGGCTGATCCCGGATCTTGTGCCCCGGGTGTACAGCGCGGCGGCTCTGGGAGAAGCTCTGGCGGAGACAGCGGCAGAGGGAAGCCGCATCACTGTGGCGCGGGCGGAGAAAGGCTCGGAGGAACTCCTGCCGCCTCTTCTTAAGGCAGGGCTTGACGTGGATGACATCCCGCTGTACCGTACCCTGTATGAGACGCATCCTCTCCTGAAAGACCGGATCCGGGAACTGCTGGAGCAGGGCCGGATCGACGCCGTGACATTTACGAGCGCGTCCACGGTCAGAGGGTTCACCGGCGCCGTGGAATGCGCGGACTATACCGGGATCCGGGCAGTCTGTATCGGGGAGCAGACCGCGGCGGAGGCAGCGAAATATGGAATGCAGATCCAGGTGTCAGACCAGGCGTCCATGGACGCGATGGTCGGGAAGATCGTGGAGCTGTTCGGAAAGGACAGCGGACAGTAAGAGAGCAGTTGTTTGACAGGAAAGGAGGATGGGGAGATGCTCGCGTATACTTTCAAACGTCTGGCGGCAGGGCTGGTCTCCCTGTTCGTCCTTGCCACTGTGACCTTTTTCCTGGTCCGCCTGATACCGGGAAGCCCGTTCCAGAGCGGGAGCGTGTCCTCCCAGGTGGTAGAGGCAGTGGAAGAAGAGTACGGCCTCAATGAGCCTCTGTTCGACCAGTATGCGGCGTATATGGGGAATCTGGCACGGGGAGACCTGGGCATTTCTTACCAGGAGCCGGACACAACAGTGGCTGAGATCATCGGCAGGACCTGGCCAGTCACCGCATCGCTGGGGATCACGGCCCTGCTGACGGCAGTGATCCTGGGTACGGGGCTTGGGATCCTCCGGGCAGTGTCAAAGAAAAAAGCAGTCCGGGAAGGCATTGCGGCGGGCGGGATGCTCCTTGCAGGGATCCCCAATTTCGCCGCTGCCATTCTTCTTCTCCTCGTATTCAGCGTGAAGCTTAAGTGGTTCCCCTCGGCGGGGCTCCTTAGTCCGGCGCACTATGTGCTCCCGGTGGCCGCGCTGATGCTCTATCCCATGGCGGTCATTTCACGCCTGACCGGAAATGCCCTTGCCGCGGAGATGGACAGGCAGTATGTGCTGTTCGCCCGGGCGAAAGGGCTGGGGAGAGGCAGGATCCTGTTTAACCATGCCCTGAAAAACGCATGGGTCCCGGTGCTGAATTATGTGGGCCCGGCGTCGGCATTCCTCCTTACCGGGAGCTTTGTGGTGGAGAGTATCTTTACCATCCCGGGGCTGGGGCGGGAGTTCGTAAGCTCGGTCACAAACCGGGATTACACGCTGATCCTGGGACTGACGGTTTTTATGGGCACAGTGGTGATTCTGGTGAATCTTGCGACGGACCTTGTGTGCGCATGGCTGGATCCGAAGCTGCGGCGGTCATACAGCGGGAAATGAAGAAAACATGAGAAACATGAGAAGCATCAGAAAAATGTAAGAAAACAGCGGGAAAACGGAATTGGACCTACAGAGAGATGGACTGCGGAAAGGAGGCGGGATCCGTGAATATAAGAAAAGAGACAGCGCGTCTGGTCAGAGGGAACCGGCAGGCGCTTGCAGGCTGTGTGATCCTCGGTATCTGGATCCTGCTCGCCGTCCTTGTGCCCCTCTTCTGGCCCTGGTCTTATTCGGAGCAGAATGCGGAGATCCGGAACCAGGCAGTGTCCCTGGCCCATCTGTTCGGGACGGATAAGTTCGGGAGGGATATTTTCTCCAGAGTCTGGTACGGGGCAGGCATCAGCCTGCTGATCGGAACTGCCAGCGCGCTGATCAACGGCTGTGTGGGCGTGGCCTTCGGGGCGGCGGCAGGATACGCGGGCAGACGTACAGATATGGTCATGATGCGCGCCGCGGATATTATCGCTTCCATCCCTTCCATGCTGTATGTGATCCTGATCACACTCGTGGCGGGAGCCGGGGCAGGGAGCATCATCCTCGGGCTGTGTGTGGCAGGCTGGATCGATATGGCGCGGATCGTCCGGGGCGAGATCCAGAGACTGAAAGAGACGGATTTCGCGGCGGCGGCGCGCATGGAAGGCATCTCCCGGAGCCGGATCCTGTGGCGGCATCTGCTGCCGAACGCGGCGGGACCGATCCTGGTAAACCTGGTATTTATGATCCCCCATGCCATCTTTACGGAAGCATTTCTAAGTTTTCTGGGGCTGGGACTGGAGCCGCCGGCCGCCAGTCTGGGGACGATCATCCAGGAGGCGCGCAGCCAGATGCTCGTGTATCCGTATCAGATGGTATGCCCTCTTATCGTGCTGTGCGTGATGCTGCTTGCATTCAATGCGGTGGGCACGGCGGCCGAGGGACAGCTCAGGAGAGGAAAAGGCAGATGAGCATTTTAGAAGTCAGGAACTTAAGCGTACAATATCATACGGGCCAGGAGAGCAGACAGGCGCTGGACGGGATCAGCTTTTCTGTGGGCGAGGGTGAGACCGTCGGCATCGTGGGGGAGTCCGGCTCGGGGAAGAGCACGGCAATGCTTGCAGTGATGGGACTCCTCGGGGACAGCGCGGAGGTTTCCTCAGATGGGATCACGGTCTGCGCAGACCCGGTGCAGCCCGGCCGTGATATCGCCATGATCCTCCAGGATTCCCTGAACTGCCTGAACCCTGCGGTAAAGATCGGGCGGCAGATCACAGAGACGGTCCGGATCCACAGAAAATGCACAAGGCGGGAGGCAAAGGAGCGGGCGGAAGAGCTGCTGGATATGGCAGGGATCCGCTCACCGAAGCTTCGGATGGGGCAGTATCCGTTTGAACTATCCGGAGGGATGCGCCAGAGAGTGGCCATCGCCATTGCCCTTGCCTGCGAGCCCCGGGTGATCATCGCAGATGAGCCGACTACCGCCCTGGACGCGGCGGTCCAGGTCCAGATCCTCCATCTCCTGAAGCGGATCGTGGAGGATACGGGCACCTCCCTCCTTGTGGTCAGCCATGACATGGGAGTCATCGCGGCGCTTTGCAGCAGGGTGTATGTGATGAAGGCGGGACGGATCATTGAGGCGGGATCCGCGGAAGAGATCTTCTATGCCCCGGTCCATGAATATACGAAAAAGCTCTTAAGGGACACGAAAGGGCACAAGCCTATTCCAACCTATCCGCAGGAGGCTCATTTGCGGGGGAAACCGCAGCCGCCTCTTCTCCGCCTGGAGCATGTGACAAAGGTGTTCGGCACAGACGAGGGGATCCGGGACGTCTCTATGGAGATCCGGGCCGGGGAGGTCTATGCCCTTGCCGGGGAGAGCGGCAGCGGGAAGACGACTCTGGCAAGGCTCCTGACCGGGCTCCTGGCGCCGGATGACGGGAAGATCCTGTACAGAGGAGAATGTCTGGATGCAGGGAAAGGGAAGCGGGTATGGAATGGAAAGATCCAGATGGTGTTCCAGGATGCATATGGTTCCCTCAATCCCTGCCTGACAGTGGGGCAGGCTCTTAGCGAGGCTCTGCGGGCGCAGGGCGGGCAAGACAGATTGACGCCCGCGGAGCGGCGAAGGAGAGTGGAGGAGATGCTCTGTATGGCAGGGCTTGCCCCGGAGGATGCAGACCGGTATCCGGACGAGTTTTCAGGGGGAGAACGGCAGCGGATCGGGATCGCCAGGGCGCTGATCCCGGAGCCGGAGCTTCTGATCTGTGATGAGGCGTTTTCCGCGCTGGATGCTTCCACAAGGAAACAGGTCCTTGACCTGCTCCTGTCCATCCAGAAGGAAAAGAAGATCGCATGCCTGTTCATCTCCCATGACCTGCCCCTGATCCGTCAAGTCAGCAGCAGGATCAGCGTCCTCTGCAGGGGTCGGCTGGCAGAGAGCGGAGAGACAAGGGATGTCTGCTCGGATCCCTGGCATCCTTATACAAAGATGCTCTTAAACTCCGTCCTTCCGCCGGATCCTCTGAAAGCGGGCAAAGTCCGCCCTGTCTTCGCGGAAGAGGGGACGCAGGGGACAGACAGCGGGAAGGGCTGTCCTTTCGCAGCGTCCTGCGGGTATGCCATGAAATGCTGTTTTGAAGAGACGCCGGGACCATACCGTTTCGGCAGCAGGGAGACTGCATGTTTCCTGTATTCAGAGAAGCATACTGGGAAACGGGCGGAAGGCTATACAATGACATCACAGATCTGAGTTACAGCAGACAGGCAAAGGAGAGAAACACATGAAAAGAGGACATTTGACAGGAAGATGGCTGGCAGCCGCCCTGGCAGCTGCCGTATTTTCGGCGGCATCCCTGTCCGGGTGCGCGGGAGAGGAAAAAGGCGCGGACACCGGGAATGGAGCGTCAGGGGAAAAAGAGATCACAGTGGCAGTGAACAGTGAGACCGGGACCCTGGATCCGGCAGGTTCCATTGCCCTGACTTATCTGTCGTACTCTGTGACTGCTCTGGACGAGCTGCTCACATATGACGAAAACGGAGAGATCGAGTACCGGGCGGCGGAATCTTATGAGGTGAATGAAGACTCCACGGTCTGGACCTTCCATCTCAGGGAGAATGCCCTCTGGTCTGACAGCACTCCGGTGACAGCGGAGGATTTCCTGAATACGATCCGCCGCGCACTGGACCCGGCGTCAGGGAGCGGGTATGCGGTCTATCTCTTCCCCATTGAAAATGCGGAAGAAATCTATGACCAGGAAGCGTCCATGGATACCCTGGGCGTGGATACGCCGGATGACCACACCCTTGTCTTCCGGCTGGAAGAGCCATGCGTCTATTTCCTGGACCTGCTGCGTCTGCCCGTATACACGCCGTCCTGCGCGAAGTATGCGGATTCTGTGGACAGCGGGTGGGACAAGGACCCGGAGACAAGCCTGGCGAACGGTCCGTTCATGCTTGCGGAATATGTGCCGGATCAGTATTTCGTGCTGGAGAAAAATGAGTCCTACTGGAATCAAGACGCAGTCCATCTGGACCGGATCATTTACCGGTTTTTTGACGATACCCAGGCAATGGCAGCCGCCTATGAGACCGGAGAGGTGGATGTGGCGGTATCGCTCCCCTCATCGGTGATGGAGCTCTATGAGGGCAGGGACGATCTCCTGGTGACAGAACAGATCGCCACGCGGTATATTTATTTTAACCTGGATGTGGAGCCTTTTGACGATGTCAGGGTAAGGGAGGCGTTCAACCTTGCGATCGACCGGGAAGAACTGTGCCGGATCCTGGGAGAGGACACAGAACCTACCTATAACCTGGTGGCAAAATATATGATCGATAAAAACACGGGCATGCGCTTCGTGGATGAGGCGGAGCAGCCTTTTGGGGAAAATGCAGAGCGGGCGCGGGAGCTCCTTGCCGAGGCGGGATATCCGGACGGGGAAGGGTTCCCGGAGATCACATACAGTTACCCGACACTGGAAATGGACTCAGACACAGCCCAGGTCATCAGGGAGCAGCTCAAAAAGAATCTGAATATAGACATTGAGCTGAAGGCGCAGGAGCTGCAGGCAAATTACAGCAGCCGTCATGCGGGGGATTTCGATCTGTGCAGGATGAACTGGACCGCTGACTTTGCCGACCCGTATACCTACCTGTCCATGCTGCTGTCCAACAGCACCTACAATTGCAGCGGGATCCATGATGAGGAGTATGACGCGATCGTGGAGGCATCCGGCAGCGAGCAGGATCCGGCGGCGCGGTCCGTCCTGCTGCACCAGGCGGAGCAGAGGGCAGTGGGTGAGCAGTTTTACATTATCCCCCTGTATGCCATGAAGAGCGTAAACCTGGTCAATCCGGAGATTACAGGGCTTCGGCAGATCCCGGCGAGCGGGGCTTTGGAATACCGGTACGCGGATATTGGATGAGTATAGAAAGAGAAGCACAGAAAGAGCATAAAGAGGGCTTGACATTACAGGAAGGATGTGGACAGCTATGATGGAGCTTGTCACAGGGGGGAGCGGAAGCGGAAAGTCCGCTTACGCGGAAGAGACGCTGTGCAGCCTGGACTCTTCCCCGGACAGCGGGCAGGGGAACGAAACCGGCACGCAGCAGGACGGACAGAGGTATTATATCGCAACAATGCCGTCATGGGATAAAGAGACGGAGAAAAAGATTGCAAAACACCGCGCCATGCGTGCCGGAAAAGGATTCTGTACGCTGGAATGGTACACAGACTTTGAAGAGAGGTTGGAGCGTGCAGACTGCCCCGGTATGGAAGGCGCGGATATCCTCGTGGAGTGTCTTTCCAACCTGACTGCCAATGAGATGTATATGGAAGGCGGAGCCGGGAAAAACACGGCTGACGCAGTCATCCGTGGGATCCTCTGCCTGAGGGACAGGTGCAGGAATCTGGTCGTGGTGACCAACGATGTATTCAGCGAGTCCGCGGAGGATTCCCCTGAGATGAGGATCTATAAGGAAACACTGGGCAGGATCAACTGCGCCCTGGCGGAAGCGGCGGACCGGGTGACTGAGGTGGTCTGCGGCATCCCCTGTACGGTAAAGCCGGAAACCGGCAGGGAGACAGAAGAGGAAAAGGAAGGTGATGGCGGCATGAGGATCATAACAGGAGGGGCGTTCCAGGGGAAGCGCGCTTTTGCAGAGAAGCTGTATCCCGGTGTGGAATGGACAGACGGTGGCAGATGCGCCCTGGATGAGATCCGCACATGCCGGGCGGTATACGGTTTCCACGAGTTTGTAAAACGGTGGCTTGAGCAGGGGAAAAACTGGGAAGAACTGGCATCCCTTATGCTGGAGGAAAACAGAGACCTGATCCTGATCTGTGATGAGATCGGATGCGGGCTTGTGCCGGTGGATGCTTTTGAGAGGGAATACCGGGAGAGCACGGGCAGGGTCATGAACGCGCTGGCAGTGCAGGCGGAGCGGGTGGATCGGGTCGTGTGCGGCATCGGAAGGAGGATAAAATGAAGACAGAACTTGAACAGGTGCTCCCCGCCCAGATCGAGAAGAGGAGCTTTGAGATCATAACAGAAGAACTCGGGGAAAGGGTATTCGTCCCGGGCACAGAGCCTATCGTAAAGCGCTGTATCCACACAAGCGCGGATTTCGACTATGCCGAGAACCTGGTCTTTTCCGAGAAGGTAGTAGAAAAGGCTTTGGGAGCGCTCAGAAGAGGCGCGTCCATTGTCACGGACACCCAGATGGCAAAGGCTGGCATCAATAAAAAGAAACTGGCGCAGTACGGCGGTCAGGTGTACTGCTTTATGTCGGATGAGGATGTGGCGGAGGCAGCGCGGGAAAATGGGACTACGCGGGCAGCCGCCAGCATGGAGAAGGCTGCGGGATTGTACCAGGAAGCTCCGGGAGATGAAACTCCGGGCCTGATCTTCGCCATCGGCAATGCACCGACGGCCCTCATCCGCCTTTATGAGTTGGTCAGGGAAGGAAGGCTCGCCCCGGAGCTGATCATCGGCGTGCCCGTGGGGTTTGTCAATGTTGTGCAGTCCAAGGAGATGATCCTGGATCTTAAGGATACGCCTTATATTGTGGCAAGAGGAAGAAAAGGCGGGAGCAATATCGCAGCATGCATCTGCAATGCCCTCTTGTATATGATGTAACAGATGAAGCAAAGGGGCAGGAGAAGAGAGGAGGCGGCAGAGATGGAGAGACCGTATTTTCCCATGTTTATCGATATGACAGACAAGTCCGTCCTGGTGGCAGGGGGCGGCAGGATCGCGCTTCGCAGGGTGAGGACTATGCTTCGGTTCGGGGTGCAGGTCCGCGTGGCTGCGCCTGAACTCTGCCCTGAACTTGCAGAGATGGAGAGGAGCGGGCAGATCTGTGCTGTGCACAGAGCATATGAGACGGGAGATCTTGAGGGGGTATCGTTTGTGCTGGCTGCCACGGACAGCCGGGAGGTGAACCGGCAGATCTGGGGCGACTGCCGGGAAAAAGGGATCCCGGTCAACGTATCGGATAACCGGGAACTCTGCGATTTTTATTTCCCGTCTGTGGTGATGACAGAGGATGCGGTCATCGGGATCAGCTCCGGGGGAGAAGATCCGGGGAGAACAAAAGAGCTGAGGCGTAAGATCGAGGAGACGCTGGGAGAGCGTGGGTGGTACGAGTAGTGGCACAGGACATACGGCCGGAAAGTTTAGAGCATATTGCCCTCAGAGGACAGCCGTGCTATACTTCTGCATATACGACAACGACAGCCAAGGGGTAATAGAAAATGGCAGAGACAAAAGAGAAAGAATTCCCCAGAAAGCGGATCTTATCCGCAGGGAAATTTACGGAAATCTATAAAGAGGGATGTATCAACGGTCAGAGATACTGCTTCATCCTGGGGTCAGGCGCTTCTGTGGAATCAGGGATCCCCATGGGCGGCACACTGGAGTACAGATGGATGAACTGCCTGATGGGAGAGGAGAGTGACCGGGAGACACCGGCAAAAGACCGTGGAGAGACATTGGAATGTGCGGAAAATCTTTCGGATGAGCTGCAGTATGATTTTAATGAAGTCGTCGAAGAGTGGAAGAAGGCGCGGAAAGCGGGGCGCAATACACTCCCCAGTGAGTATTATTTTGATATTTATAAGCTTCGGTTCTACGGGGATGAACTGAACGGGGACAGATATCTGGAAAATATAATGGAATCAGCGGAACCAAGCTTCGGCTATCACACGCTGGCACAGCTTTTGACAGATGAATACAATAATAACCTGGTGATCACTACAAACTTTGACAGTCTGGCAGAGGATGCGCTGTTTTTATACACCGGGAAAAAACCGCTGATCATTAATCATGAATTTGAGGCGGGGTTCATCCGGGATCAGAGTATCCGCAGACCGATCATAGCGAAGCTGCACAGAGGGCTTTTTTTCAAACCCTTTAATAACCCGGCGGACACGACAGGATTAAGCGGGGACTGGGAAGATATTTTAAGACAGATTTTCTACAGGTATATCCCTGTTGTGATCGGATACGGCGGCGGGGATCGGAGCTTTATGGAGTTCCTGCTCCGGGAACAGAATCTGATCCCAAAGATATACTGGTGTTATGTAAACAGATACGGTCTTCCGGATGAAAGGATAAGGGACCTGATCAGAAAGAAAAATGAAGGCTTTTTTGTCAGGACAGACGGATTTGACCATATCATGCTGACAATGGGTGGGAAGATGTTCTTCTCAAAGATCAGCACAAATGCCACGGAAACTTATCTGAGAAAGCGTACGGAGGAAAGGATCAGCCGTTATAATGAACAGTATCAGAAACTGAGCGAGGCAAAAGCAGACAGTAAAGAACTGAAATCAGAGGTGAAAGAATTCTCGAAAAATGAGGAGAAGGACAGGGAGGAGAGAAAGAAAAACACAAGCCTGACTGAGTGGGATTATATCAGAGAGGGAAATGCATATTCTAATAATAAGGAATATGAGAAAGCGCTGGAAGCTTATAAAAGGGCAGCTGGGATCAACAGCAGCCAGGCAGGCGCGTACCTTGGATGCGGGAATGCGCATCAGAGAATGGGAGAATACGAAAAGGCGCTGGAAGCATATGCCAAAGCGTTGGAGCTGGATCCAGAATATGTATATGCATATAACGGAAGAGGAAATGCATATAAGGCACTGGGTGAATATGAGAAAGCAATGTCAGATTATGATAGAGCGCTGGAGCTGGATCCAGAATCTGTATATGCATATAACGGAAGAGGAAATGCATATAAGGCACTGGGTGAATATGAGAAAGCAATGTCAGATTATGATAGAGCGCTGGAGCTGGATCCGGAACATGTATATGCATATAACGGAAGAGGAAATACATATCAGGCACTGGGCGAATATGAGAAAGCGGTGTCAGATTATGATAAAGCGATAGGGTTGGATCCTGAGTATGTAATTGGCTATTATAACCGGGGAAATGCATATCAGGCTATGGGCAAATATGAAGAAGCGTTGGCTGATTATAGTAAAGCGTTGGAATTGGACCCGAAATATGAATATGCATACAATAACCGTGGCAATACATATGATTCGATGGGAGACTACGAGAAAGCAATAGCAGATTATACTCAGGCGATCCAAATTAATCCGGGAGAAGCCTTATATTATCAAAACAGAGCCAAAACATACCGCAAACTCGGAGACGCAGAAAAAGCCGAGGCGGATGAGCAGAAAGCTAAAGAGATAAAAGAGCTTGAACAAAAATAAGAATGCAGCAAAGCAGGCAGAAGATGTCTGTTTTGCTGCAGTTTTTATGCCGCTTTGAAGAAGGCCCGGCGTCTGGACTATGCCGCTGCGCCGGGCTTACTTCATGCCGCCGCTTACGCTGGCCGGTCCGTCCGCATCACTCATCCTGTTCTCCAACGCATCCAGCACATCCGCAGGCCCCCTCGACCTGGCGTAGATCTGATATTCCGGCTCGTGGATATCCTCCAGATAATGCGCATCCGAGCAGCAGATCACATTGCATCCTTCAAAATACGGGTGCTCCCTGCGGATCCGGTGCAGGTTCTTAAAATCATGGAATTCCGCGCAGGCAAACGTGCTCTCCGGAGGGACGGAGCCCAGGTTCGAGAGCAGGCTCGTGGAGCTCTTGTCCACATGCGCCGGATAAGCGATGCCGCCGTAAGAACGGACCAGAGGGAAGACTTCGTCAAATGAGATGGAAGCCGCATTGATGAGGAGATACTCTTTTGTGCCGGTGACCTCGTCCTTTTCGTTCATGACCTGCTGTTTCCCGAAGATATCCTCCCGGTTGGGCACGGGCATGAGGCGCTCATAGACAAGCCGGTCAAAAGCGAGCGCGCCCTCAAGGCGGGCAAACAGGCAGATCACATGGACCTCTTCCTCTGTGGTCAGTTCCATGCCCGGGATCACCGTGACCCCGTAGTTGTCGCCGTGATACATGGCGGCAGGGCAGTTGGCGCAGGAATTATGGTCTGTCAGCGCGATCACATCCAGCCCCTTTACGGCAGCCATGCCTACAAGGTTTGCCGGAGTCATATCATCATCCCCGCATGGGGAAAGGCAGGAATGGATGTGGAGGTCATAATAGAGCGGGATCATTCCAGCCCCGCCTGATAGATCTCAAGCGCGATGTCAAAGGCAGGAAGCTCTGTGGCGACCACAGCGATCCCTTCTTCTCCTGCCTTGGCAAGCGTCCCTTCATCAAGAGAGACTCCCTCAGCGAGTACGATACAGGCAGTATCCGTAAGAGATGCCACGGCAAGGGTATTCCTGTTCCCCATTACAGTCACCCAGACCCCGTCCGCAGGCGCCTTCCCCATGGCAATGCTCAAAAGGTCACAGCAGAAGATGCGGGAGATCTCCCGCTGCGGGTTCCCTTCTGCAAGGACCCGGCATTCCGGGATTGCGAAAATGTCTTTCAGTTTCATATTACTCTGTGTCCCCCTTTCCGGACCGGGACGGCACTCCGAAGGAGGCGAGTTCCGCGGTCAGTGTCCGTATATAGGAGTCGAGAAGCTGCGACTCCTCTTCTGTCAGGCTGTCCTTTCCTTTCCTGTTTACAGTCAGATCTTCGATCTTGCGGGACAGGTCTGCGATATTTGCCCTTAGTACATAGATGCAGTCATTTGGAGTGGCGTCGCCGCGCACGATATCCTCTGCCAGCGTCTGGCAGGTCGGAGCTCCGCAGGATCCGCAGTCAAGCCCCGGGAACCTGGCGGTCAGGCTTTCCACATCGTTCATCATCTTCAGGCTCTCTTTAAATGTGCTGCCAAGGCGGAATACAGGTTCGTACTCCACATCGTCCGCCCAGTAGACATTCTTCAGTTCCGGGTTGTCTGCCAGGTGGTTTTTGGATACCGGCTGATATTTGACGAGCCGTTTCGTCTTGGTGGCGGCGATGTAGGCGTTTTCCACAGTGAGCGTGCCTCCCACGCAGCCGCCGTCGCAGGCGTTCAGCTCCACAAAAGTGAGCCCGTGCAGCTTCTCGTCCTCCAGTTCTTCCAGGACGCGGAGGATATTGACGATGCCGTCCGCTGCCAGGTAGTTGTCCGCGAACAGTCCCGCTGCCTCCCCGCCTGCGCTGCTCCATCCGATGCCGATCCTGCCGGAGTGGGACAGCGGGGCGAGCTGGCTCTCGTCATGCCGCATGTGGGGCAGGAGCAGAGGATAGATATCTTTGATCGCCACCACATTGTCAATGCTGCTCTTCTCGATCCCCAGGGGGGATTTCGCATAAGAGACTTTGGACGGGCAGGGGGAGATAAAGATGATCCCGATCTCTTCCGGCTTAAGTCCGGTCTTTTTCATTGCCCTGGCCCTTGCAATCTCGGCGGCTACTTCCACGGGCGCCTTGATCGGCAGGAGCCGGGAGATCAGGGACGGGAATTTCACGCGGATCAGCCGGATCACGGAGGGACAGGCTGAACTGATGAACGGAGCTTCATCCCTGTGCTCTTTGATATATTCCCGCGATGCCTCGGATACCAGTTCCGCCGCGGCGCTGACCTCGTATACGTCATCAAAGCCCAGCCGGAGGAGAGCGTTGAGCACGATGTCCACATTGGTCAGGTTATTGTACTGCGCGTACAGGGACGGAGCGGGCAGTGCAACCGTGTATTTGAAATTATTGATCACGGACAGCGGGTCATAGACCGCGATCTTCGCGTGGTGCGGGCAGGACTGGATGCATCTGCCGCAGTCGATACAGAATTTGTCGATGATATGCGCCTTCCCGTTATGTACGCGGATCGCCTGGGTCGGGCAGTGCTTGATGCAGTTGATGCAGCCCTGGCAGGCGGATTCCTTCAGCCGGACCGAGCGCATGAATTTATTCTTATCCAAAGGACATGCCTCCCTTCTTATCTGTCAGGCTCAGAGGTATACCTTCATGGTGATCGTTGTGCCTTCCCCGATCACAGTGTCGATCTGCATTTCATCCGTAAACCGCTTCATGTTCGGCAGGCCCATGCCGGCTCCGAACCCCAGGGAACGGACGTCTTCGCGCGCGGTGGAATACCCCTCCTGCATGGCTTTGTCAATGTCAGGGATCCCCGGTCCCCGGTCCGCCAGCACCATGGTCACCGCATCGTCGGAGACGGATACGCTGATCGTCCCGCCTTCCGCGTGGATCACCATATTGATCTCCCCTTCGTACATTGCGATGGCGACTTTGCGGATGGCGTCGCTGCTGACTCCCAGCATTTTGAGCTTGTTTTTTACGGAACTGCTGGCTTCCCCGGCACGGGTGAAGTCATCGCCGTCGATCGTGTAGGTAAATGTAAGCTGTTCGCTCATTTAAGCACCTCCCCGGAGCCCATGCTCGTATAATATGCCGCACGCGGTGAACATATAATGGTCAGTGGCGAGCACAGCGATGCTCTTTCCCCGGGCAAGCGCCAGCATGTTTTCGTCCGGCAGTTTCCCACGGACAAAGATGATGCACACAATATCCAGCATCTCGGCAGTGCGCACGACCTGGGGATTGCACAGCCCGGTGATGAGCACGGAACATTTGCCGCAGTATGCGAGCACGTCGCTCATCATGTCAGCGGAAAAGACGAACTGGGCGTCAAGGTCCGCCAGTTCTTCTCCGTACAGGAATTTTGCGTCAAGGGCTTCCTTCATTTCTCTGATCGTCATAAAAACCTCCTGAAAAAGATAGTAGATGATATACTGGTCCATGCAGCAGAAAAGCTGCGATATGTACTGCCAGTATAACATTTGCATATTCAAAAAGCAACGAATTGCTTTTTTGAAGGAATTCGATTAGAATGGGGATAAACTATCAGAAAACAGTGTGACGTGCTGACATGCAGAAATGTTGCAGACAGCTTCGGTAGAGAATACACGGATATCAGGACACTGATCTGAATGATCTGAGGGTGTCTTCCTGGATTTGTCATAAATGTAGAAGACTGGAATCTTATTGGATGAGGTTTCAGTCTTTTTATATAATCCGGGCGGAGCAACAGGACTGATCTATAGAAAAGTATAGTGAAAGTATACAAAAAGTTCATAATAAATAAGTGGTATTGTGTTATATCTTGTGGTATCATTAATCTAATGAGCGCAAAATATATCTTAAAGGCTGGCGGCAATCTGACGCAGCTGCACAGTCTGATGGAAAAGAGAAATGGAGGTTGAAGAATGGCAGCTAAGAAAGGTACAGTTCCATTTTCCGGGACAAAAGAACAGGAAGAGGCACTTATGCAAGTGATCCGTGAGCTCAGGGATGAAAAAGGTGCCCTTATGCCGATCCTGCAGAAGGCACAGGATATATACGGTTATCTTCCGATCGAGGTCCAGAAGATGATCTCGGATGAGACAGGGATCCCTATGGAAAAGATTTACGGTGTGGCGACGTTTTATTCGCAGTTTACTTTAAGCCCCAAAGGGAAATACCGCATCTCCGTCTGTCTCGGCACGGCGTGTTATGTAAAAGGCTCCGGGGATATCTACAATGCCCTTATGGAAAAGCTGGGCATCGTGGGCGGAGAGTGTACGCCGGACGGAAGGTTTTCACTGGATGCGTGCCGCTGTGTCGGCGCCTGCGGGCTGGCTCCGGTCATGATGATCAATGACGAAGTCTACGGCAGGCTCACAGTGGACGATCTGGACGACATCCTGGCGAAATATGAGTAAGCCATGATGCCGGAGATCTCTCTGAACATCCTGGATGTTGCGGAAAATTCCGTGAGGGCGGAGGCGTCTTTGATCGAGATTACAGTCTCCGTGCAGCCGGAGAAGGACACGCTCACCGTTATCATAAAGGACGACGGCTGCGGGATGACCCCGGAGCAGGCGGCAAGCGTGCAGGATCCTTTTTTCACCACCCGCACGACGCGGAAGGTGGGGCTGGGAGTCCCGTTTTTCAAGCAGGCGGCTGAGAGCACGGGCGGCAGCTTCCGGATCGATTCAGAAAAAGGAAAGGGGACAACAGTGAAGGCGGTATTCGGCCTGTCCCATATAGACAGGATGCCGCTGGGCGATATCAGCTCCACTGTCCAGACCCTGATCGTATTTAACGAACACATTGACTTCCGATATACATATGAATACGGCGGAAAGTCTTTCGTCCTGGATACCAGGGAGATGAGGGAGATGCTCGGGGAAGGGATCTCCTTTTCAGAGCCGGAGATAACCGCATTCATAAAGGAATATCTGGAGACGAACAAGGCGGAGACAGACGGCGGGGCAGAGATCTGAGCGCTGCGTCTGTATATGAACCAGAAATCAATATCAGAAACAGAAATGGAGGAAATATATGAAATCTCTTGAAGAATTACGTGCCATCAGAGAGAAGATGCAGGGCAAGGTCGGCGTCCGCGCGGAGAACGAGAACCAGATCCGCGTCGTCGTAGGCATGGCGACCTGCGGGATCGCAAGCGGGGCAAGGCCTGTCCTTACCGCTCTCTCTGACGCGGTCCAGGAGCAGAACTTAAGCGAGAAGATCAGCGTCACCCAGACCGGGTGCATCGGGCTGTGCCAGTACGAGCCTATCGTGGAAGTCATGGCGCCGGGCAAGGAGAAGGTGACCTATGTAAAGATGACGCCGGAGAAGGCGCTGGAAGTGCTGCGCCTCCATCTGCTGGGCGGACAGGTCGTGTCAAAGTATACGCTGAGCGCGGCACAGGAACAAAACGCATAAAGAAAAGGAGGCTTGAAAGCTATGTATCGTTCACACGTACTTGTCTGCGGCGGGACCGGATGTACCTCCTCCGGCAGCCAGCGGATCAGGGAAAGACTGGAAAAAGAGATCGCGGCAAACGGGCTTTCTGAGGAAGTCGGCGTTGTCAAGACCGGGTGTTTCGGGCTCTGTGCTCTGGGACCGATCATGATCGTGTACCCGGAAGGCACTTTCTATTCTATGGTGCAGGAGGATGACATCCCGGAGATCGTATCCGAGCATCTGCTGAAAGGAAGGGTAGTGACCCGTCTCCTCTATGATGAGACGACAAAGACGGATAAGATCATCCCGTTAAATGAGACGAATTTCTATAAGAAACAGCACAGGGTGGCGCTGCGCAACTGCGGTGTCATCAACCCGGAGAATATCGATGAGTACATAGGGACCGGCGGATACGAGGCGCTGGGCATCGTGCTCACGGAGAAGACGCCGGAGGACGTGATCCAGATCCTCCTGGACAGCGGGCTGAGGGGACGCGGCGGCGCCGGATTCCCGACCGGCCTGAAGTGGAAGTTCGCGGCGGCAAATGACGCGGATCAGAAATATGTCTGCTGCAACGCGGACGAGGGAGACCCGGGGGCATTCATGGACCGTTCCATCCTCGAGGGAGATCCCCACGCGGTGCTGGAGGCCATGGCCATCGCAGGATATGCCATCGGCGCTTCCCAGGGATATATCTACGTGCGTGCGGAGTATCCCATCGCGGTAAAACGTCTGGAGATCGCCATCAACCAGGCGAGGGAATACGGACTGCTGGGCAAAAATATCTTTGACAGCGGATTTGATTTTGATATTGAGTTAAGACTTGGTGCGGGAGCATTTGTGTGCGGCGAGGAGACAGCGCTTATGACTTCCATCGAAGGAAACAGAGGCGAGCCCCGTCCGAGACCGCCGTTCCCGGCATTGAAAGGCCTCTTCCAGAAGCCGACCATCCTGAACAACGTGGAGACCTATGCGAACATCCCGCAGATCATCGTCAACGGACCGGAATGGTTCGCATCCATGGGGACCGAGAATTCCAAGGGGACAAAAGTGTTCGCCCTGGGCGGCAAGATCCACAATACAGGACTTGTCGAGGTGCCCATGGGGACAACGCTCCGCGAGATCGTCGAGGAGATCGGAGGCGGAGTGCCGAACGGAAAGAAATTTAAAGCAGCGCAGACAGGCGGTCCGTCCGGCGGATGTATCCCGGCGGAGCACCTTGACGTGCCGATCGATTATGATAACCTGAAGGCGATCGGGTCCATGATGGGGTCCGGCGGCCTGATCGTCATGGATGAGGACACCTGCATGGTGGACATCGCGAAGTTCTTCCTGGAGTTCACTGTGGATGAGTCCTGCGGAAAATGTACGCCGTGCCGCATCGGTACACGGCGCATGCTGGAGATCCTGGAGAAGATCACAAAGGGACAGGCGACGATGGAAGACCTGGATAAGCTGGAAGAGCTGTGCAGCCATCTGCAGTCCAATTCCCTGTGCGCACTGGGACAGACAGCTCCCAATCCGGTCATCTCCACGCTGCGGTATTTCCGTGACGAGTATATCGCACACATCGTGGACAAGAAATGTCCGGCAGGCGTCTGCAAAGACCTGCTCCAGTATAAGATCGACCCGGATAAATGTAAGGGATGTACTCTCTGTGCAAGGACCTGCCCGGCGGACGCCATCATCGGCAAGGTAAAGGAAGTACATATGATCAACCCCGAGAAGTGCTTAAAGTGCGGCGCCTGCATGGAAAAATGCCGGTTCGGCGCGATCTACAAAGAGTAAGGGAGGGCAGTGGAGATGGAAACTGTGAATTTAAAGATCAATGGCTTGAATGTGACTGCACCCGCAGGTTCTACGATCCTCGAGGCGGCGCAGGCGGCAGGGATCCGCATCCCGACACTGTGCTATCTGAAAGAGATCAACGAGATCGGCGCATGCCGTATGTGCGTGGTGGAAGTAAAAGGCGCGAGGAACCTGGTGGCAGCCTGTGTGCACCCTGTTTCAGAGGGAATGGAAGTGCTGACCAACACGCAGAAGCTGCTTGATTCCAGGAGAAGGACCCTGGAACTGCTCCTGTCTGTCCATGATAAGAAATGCCTTTCCTGTGTGCGCAGCGGGCACTGCGAGCTCCAGGAGCTCTGCCAGGAGCTGGGCGTGACGGATGAGAATTATTTCGAGGGCGAGATGAACCACTATGAGCTGGACGAAAGTGCGGTCCATATGGTGCGCGACAATAATAAATGTATCCTCTGCCGCCGCTGCTCCGCAGTGTGCGAGAAGGTGCAGAGCGTGGGCGTGATCGGACCGAACAACAGAGGATTCGCCACATTCATCGGTTCCGCGTTTGAGATGGGACTGGGCGACACGAGCTGCGTGGGCTGCGGTCAGTGCATCGCGGCATGTCCGACAGGAGCCCTTTATGAGAAGAGCAATATCGACGATGTGCTGGAGGCGATCGCTGACGAGACGAAGCATGTGGTCGTACAGACCGCTCCCGCCGTGCGCGCGGCACTTGGCGAGGAGTTCGGATATCCGATGGGAACAGACGTGGAAGGAAAGATGGCGGCAGCGCTCCGCCGGATCGGATTTGATAAAGTGTTTGACACCAACTTCAGCGCGGATCTGACGATCATGGAGGAAGCGCATGAGTTCCTTGACCGTGTGAAAAACGGTGGAGTGCTCCCGATGATGACATCCTGTTCGCCGGGCTGGATCAAATACTGCGAGCACTACTACCCGGACCAGCTCGCGCACCTGTCGAGCTGCAAATCCCCGCAGCAGATGTTCGGAGCGATCACAAAGACATACTACGCAGAGAAGATGGGTATCGCGCCGGAAGATATCGTATGCGTCAGCGTGATGCCGTGTACGGCGAAGAAGTTTGAGCTCCAGAGAGACGACCAGTATGCAGCCGGAGTGCCGGATGTGGATATCTCGATCACAACGAGGGAGCTGGCAAGACTCATCCGCAAGGTGGGCATCAACTTCCGCAGCCTGCCGGACGAGGGATTCGACGACCCGTTAGGCGAGTCCACAGGAGCAGGCGTGATCTTCGGGGCGACCGGAGGCGTTATGGAAGCGGCTCTGCGCACCGCGGTGGAAGAACTGAGCGGCGAGACGCTCGAGAAACTGGATTTCGCAGAAGTGCGCGGCACAGAAGGCATCAAAGAAGCCACCTACAATGTGGCCGGGATGGATGTGAAAGTAGCAGTAGTATCCGGGCTTTCCAATGCAAAGATCATCATGGATAAAGTACGCGCCGGAGAGGCGGACTACCACTTCATCGAGATCATGTGCTGCCCGGGCGGCTGCGTCAACGGCGGCGGACAGCCCCAGGTACACGCAGACGTGCGCAACTTCGAGGATGTGAAAGCAATCCGCGCGAAAGCACTGTATGACAACGATGCGGCGAAGAAGATCAGGAAATCCCATGAGAACCCGTCCATCAAGAAAGTGTACAGCGAGTATCTCGGAGCGCCGGGAAGCGAAAAGGCACATCATATCCTGCATACAACATATGTAAAACGAACAGTGAATTAAATCTGTAATTGTGGGGGAACCGCTGTCAGAGTAAAACGTCCGAAAACAGTGAAGCGCAGATGCTTCGAAGACGTATTCAGCGCGGGAATATGGCTGGCATCGGCTCCGCTCCATGAGGCAGGAAAAACTACGAAATCAGGGAACACGCTAAAAGCAGGGATTGGAAGAGGGCAACTCGGCTTTGCCTCGGACAATCCCTCTTCCAATCCCAACGCGTGTCCCTGATTTCTACTTTTTCCAAGCCTCATTCCGAAGTCGCCTCAACCACCCATACCCCCGCACTGAAAGGGATTCCGAAAAGGCGCTTCGCTGTTTTCTGGTTTCTTCAAGCCGGAAGGCTCCCAGCAAATGCAGGATTTCAAAGTAGAATCAAAGGGGAACTTTCCCGGAAGTCCGCGGCACTTTTCGGTTGGAAAAACTTTCTGGTTCGCCGTTAAAGATCCCTTTTCACCCAATTTTCGAAATCCTGCATTTGTCTGCGGGGACCTTCCGATCGGATGCAAGCAGAAAACCGTTCCCCTTTGATGCAGCCTTTCGCGACGGACGGGGATATGGCGACGGTGACTTGGAGTAATCTGATGGAAAGACTTAAAAGAATGGGATGCGGCGTTAATTTCAAAGCGGATGCCTGAGCCGCAGGCGAATCTTCCGCTTTGAAATTGTCCTTAGCCGTATCCCATTCTTTTTACGTCTTTCCCGGATTACGGAACCGGAACCTGAGCCATATCCCCGTCCGCCGCGAAAACGTCCTCGATCAAATCAACGGTTTTCGGACGTTCAGCCGATCACACAGGTTCCCCCACAAATACGATGACAGACCGCTCCCCCAGCAGCAGTTGTTTCTCCGCTGTCGGCATTTCCTCTTCCACGAAAATCTGCCGCAGGGGATCGCCTGTGTTGACCGCAATCTTCCAGACATATCCTTCCGGCAGGTCCGGGAGGGTCATCTGTGCGGGATGCCAGTGGGCGTTGACCGCGATATAGACAAGGTCTTCCTTCCCGGAGTCCTCATCATACCCGGAGAAGAGGACGCAAGCAGCGTAGGCACTCTCCGGGGCTTCCGGCTCCCATGGCGTGAGCCCGTGGAGGCTCATGGACGGGAAACCGATATAGCTGGGCTCCAGATCCCGCCGGATGGCGGGATGTTTCCTGCGGAAGGCGATCATATAGCGGAAGAAGTCGAATAATTCCCGGTTTGGCTCTTTCGAGAGCAGGGTCCAGTCCAGCCAGGAGATCTCATTGTCCTGGCAGTAGGGATTGTTGTTCCCGTAGCGGGTGTCGCCGAATTCATCTCCGGAGAGGAACATCGGTGTCCCACGGCTGCACATGAGGACCGCGCAGGCATTTTTCATCATTTTCAGGCGGAGAGCGAGGATGCCGGGATCATCTGTGTTTCCTTCCGCCCCGCAGTTCCAGCTGTTGTTGTCATCGTAGCCGTCTGTGTTGCCCCATCCGTTGGCCTCGTTGTGCTTCTGGTTATAGCTGTACAGGTCGCACAGGGTGAAGCCGTCGTGGCAGGTGATGAAATTGACAGAGGCATTGCCGCCGCGGTACACCGGGTCATACAGATCCGGGGAGCCGGTCATGCGCTGGGCAGCGGTGCGCGCCATGCCTGTATCGCCTTTCAGGAAACAGCGCATGTCGTCCCGGTAGCGTCCATTCCACTCTGCCCACCGCTTCCAGGACGGGAAAGAGCCGACCTGGTAGAGACCGCCAGCGTCCCAGGCCTCTGCGATCAGCTTGATATTTCCCAGGATGGAATCAAAGGCAAGGTTGCGCAGGAGCGGGGGCTGGTTCATGGGCACGCCGTCCTCGTTGCGCCCGAGGATGGAGGCGAGGTCAAAGCGGAACCCGTCCACACGGTATTCGATGACCCAGTAGCGCAGGCAGTCCAGGATCATCTCCTGCACCACGGGATGATTGCAGTTCAGCGTATTCCCGCACCCGCTGAAATTATAATAGTCCCCGTCAGGGGTGAGCATATAGTAGACATTGTTGTCAAAGCCTTTGAAGGAAAAGCACGGGCCCAGCTCATTGCCCTCGGCGGTGTGGTTGAATACGACATCCAGGATCACTTCGATCCCGTTGTCATGGAGCTCTTTGATCATGTTTTTGAGCTCCAGCCCTTCCCGGTTATACTCCAGGGCGGAGCAGTAGCTTGTGTTCGGAGCGAAGAAGCTGACCGGGTTGTATCCCCAGTAATCCAGCAGCTGATTCTCATCGATGAGGCGGGCGTCCCGCATCTCGTCGAATTCAAAGATCGGCATCAGCTCCACAGCATTGATCCCCAGTTTTTTGAGGTAAGGGATCTTTTCTTTAAGCGCATGGAAGGTCCCGGGACAGGTTGTGCCCGAGGAAGGATCTTTTGTGAATCCCCTTACATGCATTTCATAGATGATGAGGTCTTCCATGGGGATCTGACTGGTACGCTCCCTGCCCCAGTCGAAATTGGAACGCACGACTCTTGCCCGGTATCCGTGCCGGGCATTGTTCTTATGTCCCCATTTGCTCTGTCCTGTCACTGCCCGGGCGTAAGGGTCCAGGAGAAGCTTGGTGGAGTCAAAGCGGAGCCCCTTTTTCTCGTCATAGGGACCGTCCACCCGGTATGCGTATTCGAATTCCCCGATATCCAGACCGAATACGATCATGGAGTACACAAAGCCGATCCGGTAGTTGTCCGGGAATTTAAGCTCCGCGAACGGCTCTTCCGCCCCGCGGTGGAAGAGGAGCAGTTCTATGGATTCCGCCCCATGGGACTGGACGGTGAAGTTCACACCGCCCGGGATGATCGTGGCCCCGAAATCCCTGAAAAATCCGGGACGGACCTGAAAACCGTCTATGGTATCGATCGGCTGGAGCTGCTGCGCCGAGACGATCACCATATCTGCTGCATGCATAGTCATAGTAACCCTCCTGTCTGGTTCCCTTTATGTAAAGCATAGTTTTTCCGACTTGTTTGATATCTATTATAGACGAAAACAGCAGGAAGGGCAAAGAAAAAACCCGGTCTTGACTTTTTTATAGTGTTTCCTTTATTCTGTATTAGGAAAATGATAAAGGACAGCAGGCTCAGAGGCTCCGCGGCTGTTCCGCGCGGGCCCTGGCAATGAAGGAGGCATATTTAATGGGCGGATTTTTTGGAGTTGCATCGAAGAAAGACTGCATACTGGAGCTTTTTTACGGGGTGGATTACCATTCCCATCTGGGGACGAGAAGAGGCGGAATGGCCGCATACGGCGACGGTGAATTCTGCCGCGCGATCCATAATATAGAGAATTCTCCGTTCAGGACAAAGTTTGAGCGGGATGTGGAGGAGATGAAAGGCAATCTTGGGATCGGCTGTATCTCGGACTATGAGCCGCAGCCGCTCCTGATCCAGTCGCACCACGGAAGCTTTGCCATTGTTACGGTAGGGAAGATCAATAATGAGGAGGAGCTGCTCCGACGTGCTTTCAATGAAGGGCATTCCCATTTCCAGGAGATGAGCGGCGGGAAGATCAATGCCACAGAGCTGGTGGCATCCCTGATCTGCAAGAAGGCAAGCCTGGTGGAGGGGATCCAGTACGCCCAGAAGGTCGTGGACGGGTCACTCACCCTTCTCCTTATGACAAAGGACGGACTCTATGCTGCCCGTGACCGTTTCGGACGGACACCGCTGGTGATCGGAAGGAAAGAGGACGCTTTCTGCGTTTCTTTTGAGAACTTTGCGTACATTAATCTCGGATACACAGATTACAAGGAGCTGGGCCCGGGAGAGGTGGCGTTCATCACCCCTGAGGGCGTGGAAACCCTGGTGGAGCCGGGAGAGAAAATGAAGATCTGCTCCTTCCTCTGGGTTTACTACGGATATCCGACCTCTTCCTACGAGGGAGTCAATGTGGAGGAAATGCGCTATAAATGCGGAAGTATGCTGGCGAAGAGGGACGGGGACAGCGTGCACCCGGACATCGTGGCAGGCGTCCCGGATTCCGGCGTGGCTCATGCCATCGGATATGCCAATGAATCCGGCATCCCGTATGCGCGCCCGTTTATCAAATACACCCCTACATGGCCCAGGTCCTTTATGCCTACGAACCAGAGCCAGAGGGACCTGATCGCGCGGATGAAGCTGATCCCGGTCAAGGCGCTGATCGAGAATAAGAAGCTCCTTCTGATCGATGATTCGATCGTGCGAGGGACACAGCTGAGGGAGACGACAGAATTCCTCTATAAGAGCGGCGCGAAGGAAGTCCATGTGCGCCCCGCGTGCCCGCCCCTTGTCTACGGATGTAAGTTCCTGAACTTCTCCAGGTCAAAGTCAGACCTGGACCTGATCACCAGGCGCATCATCCAGGAAAAAGAAGGGGAGAACTGCCCGGCAGAGGTGCTGGAAGAGTACGCGAACCCGGATTCCTGCCGCTACGCGGAGATGGTAGAGGAGATCCGCCGGATCCAGAACTTTACGACTCTGAGGTTCCACAGGCTGGACGACCTTCTGGAGTCCATCGGCCTGGAGCCGTGCAAGGTCTGCACCTACTGCTTCAACGGAAAAGAGTAAGAATAAGATCTTTCATGAAAAAAGTAAGGATAAGATCCGGAAAAGAGAATAAGTTATGCTGAGGAAAAAGGAACAAGACCGCCTGGGCATCGAGTGGGGCAGTTTTTACCGCACGGTCATCGCCCTCGTCGTGCCTATGGCGCTCCAGAATCTGATCAATGTCGGAGTTACCGCGGCGGATGTGATCATGCTCGGAGCTGTGGGGGAAGACGCGCTGTCCGGCGCCTCCCTCGCGGGACAGGTCCAGTATATCATGACCCTGTTTTTGTTCGGGCTGACCTCCGGGGCGACAGTGCTGACCGCTCAGTACTGGGGGAAGGGAGATAAGGACGCGATCGAAAAGATCCTTGGGATAGCAGTGAAGACGGCAGTTTTTGTGACTGCCCTTTTTACTGCCGCGGCGCTGGTGGTCCCGGCTCTGCTCCTTCGGATCTTTACCAGCGATCCTGTGGTCATCGCCGAGGGGATCAAATATCTGCGGATCGTGGCGTTTACTTATATTATGATCGGGATCACGCAGGCGTACCTGTACATCATGAGGAGCGTGGAGCGGGTCATCGTGGCGACGGTTGTGTACCTGCTGTCGCTGATCTGCAATATCATCATGAATTCGATCTTCATTTTCGGCCTTTTTGGGCTTCCGGCGATGGGGATCAGCGGGGCTGCCCTGGGCACGCTCTGCGCCAGGATACTGGAAGTAGTGCTCGTGGCGGGATATGCAAGGTTTTTCAATAAGGATATCAAGCTGAGGCTGCGCTATGTGCTGCATACCGATAAGGTGCTGTTCGGCGATTTTATGAAATACGCCCTTCCGGTGGTCATCAACGAGGTGATGTGGGGACTTGGCACTGCGGCGAACACTGCGATCCTGGGACACATGGGAAGCCCTGTTGTGGCGGCGAATTCCGTGGCGCAGGTGGCAAGGCAGCTTGCGACGGTCGTCTCCTTCGGGCTGTCCAGCGCGGCGGCGATCTATCTCGGGAAGACCATCGGGGAGAAGAGGATGGAGCATGCGCGGGCTTATGCGAAGAGGTTCATCGGCCTGAGCCTGATCATGGGCGTGCTGGGAGGCGTGGTCATCCTGATCGCCTCGCCGGTCGCGTCGGCATTTCTGTCCCTCTCGGCGGAGGCAAAAGATTACCTGCGGATCATGTTTTTCGTCATGTCTTATTTTGTGGTAGGACAGGCGTTCAACACGACCATGGTGGTCGGGATATTCCGGTCAGGCGGGGATACAAGGTTCGGGCTGATCCTGGATGTGAGCACCATGTGGTGCTGCTCCATCCTGCTGGGATTCCTGGCTGCCTTTGTGTTTAAGCTGAGCGTGCCGGTCGTATATATGATCCTGATGAGCGACGAGATCATCAAGATCCCGATCACGTTCTGGCGGTACAGGAGCTGCAAGTGGCTGAGAGATGTGACCAGAGATGCAAAATAATGTGCAAGATCCCGAGGGAATATGTTATACTAACAGGAGCACGACTATATTTTAAGAGAGAAGGTAAATGAATCATGCCAGAAGAACAGAATACAAACGGATGTACAGAAGAGTCCTGCGCAGGGTGCGGCCATGCGGATTCCTGTACGAGCAAGAAGACAGATTTCCGTGAGCCGATGAACATGTACTCATCCATCAAACGGGTGATCGGCGTGGTCAGCGGCAAAGGCGGCGTCGGGAAGTCTCTCGTCACAGCATCCCTTGCCAGGATGATGAGAGAAAAGGGTTATACGGTGGGCATCCTTGACGCGGATGTCACAGGTCCGTCCATCCCGAAGATGTACGGGATCCATGAGAAGGCGAGAGGCACAGAGGACAGCATCATCCCGTGCACAGCCAAGGACGGGACAAGGATCATGTCCGTGAACCTGCTGCTGGAGGATGAATCCGAGCCGGTGATCTGGAGAGGACCCATCATCGCGGGCGTGGTGAAGCAGTTCTGGACCGACGTAATGTGGGGGGATCTTGATTATCTCTTTGTGGACATGCCGCCCGGAACAGGCGATGTGCCGCTGACGGTGTTCCAGTCCCTGCCCGTGGACGGCGTGGTGATCGTCACATCCCCGCAGGACCTTGTGCAGATGATCGTGAAAAAGGCTGCCAATATGGCGGAGCAGATGAACATCCCTGTGCTCGGCATCGTGGAGAATTACAGCTATGTGAAATGCCCGGACTGCGGAAAAGAGATCAAGGTGTTCGGCGAGAGCCACATCGATCAGATCGCCGGGAAGATGGGCGTGCCGGTGCTCGGCAAAATGCCGATCGATATGGATCTGGCGCGGACCGTTGAGGAAGAGAAATTTTACGAGGCGGAAAATCCGTATTTAAAAGACGTGGAATTATAATCTAAGACAGGCTTTCTGGCGGACAGAGAGTTTCTGCCGGCATGGGCGGAAGCACTCTGTCCCGCTTTGTATCAGGGGAAAGGTTACAGCCTGAAACCCATGAAAGGAGGAGATCGTTTTGATTGGAGAGAAAACAGCGATATGGAAAGAAGGGGAGTACAGTTATCCGGCAGCGTATGGCTTTGTCCCGTTCATAGTAAGCTATATGCACGAGGATGACAAGATCCGGCCGGCCATGCTCGTCGCGCCGGGAGGGGCATACCGGTATGCGTCCCCGTATGAGGGAAATCTCCCGGCTCTGGAATTTTACCGGGCAGGATATAATGTATTTGTCCTTGCCTATACGGTCAATCACCTGGATGAGCTGGATGCGCCCCTTGGGATGCAGCCCCTGCAGGATATATCGAGGGCAGTGAGGGTCATCCGCGCGCACAGCGCGCAGTGCAAGATCGATCCGCTGAAGATCGCGGTGTGCGGGTTCTCCGCGGGAGGGCATCTCTGCGCGTCGCTTTGTGTCCACTATGAAGATATCAAAGACCCGGATCCGGAGTACGGTGAGGTGTCAAACCGGCCGGATGCGGCAGTGCTCTGCTATCCGGTCATCACTTCCGGGGAATATGCGAACCGGGAGTCGTTCCGCGCTCTTCTTGGGGCGGATCCGGATGAAAAGGATCTGGAATATATGTCCCTGGAGAAACATGTGACAGAGGATACGCCTCCCTGTTTTCTCTGGCAGACCGCCACAGACGCCAGCGTGCCGGTGGAGAACAGTTATCTTTTTGCCGGGGCGTGCAGGAAGGCGGGCGTCCCTTATGCGCATCACGTTTTCTCTGACGGGGTGCACGGGATGTCTGTGGCAACGCCGGAATGGCTGGACAAAGAATCCGAAGAGCTCTATACCCTGGAGCAGATCCGTCTGCTCGCAGAGGCTGTGTCAGCCGGGAGAACACCCTGTCCCCCTGAGCGGGGAGAGGAGCTGATCCGGGAGTTCGCCCTGGACGGCAGGAAGAGAGAACGCTGGACGCCTGAGGTAAAGGAATGGCTGCGCGGACTGCTGGACGAAGTGGGACTCTGGACAGAGCTGGCGGAAAGATGGCTTGCAGGCGAGCTGGGCCTGAAATAAACAGGCGGGAGACCGCAGAGGAGGAGAAGGATGAGGATACTGTTTATCCGGCATGGAGACCCGGATTATGTAAATGACACACTGACTGAGAAAGGACGGCGGGAGGCGGCAGCATTGGCGGAGAGGGCGGCTGCGCTTGACCTGGGGACCTGTTTTGTCTCACCCCTCGGGAGAGCGCAGGCAACGGCAGCCTACAGCCTGGAAAAACTCGGGAGAACGGCAGTGACCCTGGACTGGCTCCGGGAGTTCCCGGCGCAGATCGACCTGAACCGGGCGGAGCATTTAAGGGCAGCCTATCCGAATGCTGAAAAGGAGAACGGCATATACAAGCCCAGGATCGTCTGGGATGTGATCCCGTCTTACTGGACAGAGCACAGGGAATACTCGGACGGCGTCCTGTGGAGGGAGTCTGAGGTCAGCAGATGTTCGGACGTGGTACAGGTGTATGATGATGTGACGGAAAAATTTGACGCTTTTCTGGCAGAACGGGGATATGTCAGGGAAGGAGGCCATTACAGAGTAGAAAAGGAGAGTACGGAGACCGTGACGTTTTTCTGCCATTTTGGGATCACCTGCGCGCTCCTTGCCCATCTGTGGTCCCTTTCGCCCTTTACGATGTGGCACAGCCTGGCACTGGCGCCGACTTCTGTGACAGAGGTAGTCACAGAGGAGAGGGAAAAAGGCTGTGCATATTTCCGCGGCCTGAAGCTTGGGGATGTGACGCATCTTTCCATGGCGGGGGAAGTGCCCTCGTTTGCCGCCAGGTTCTGCGAGGTGTACAGCGATATGTCCCAGAGGCACTGAACGAAGTACACGGCGGTATCCCCTGGAGGCATTGAAAAAGAAGCGGGATATAAGGTATAGTCATGAGTGTGATGATGTGCATACAATGATAGGGAGATGATCATGTGGATGAAAAGGAGATCTTTCTGTCATGGCATACGAGACTTTTGAGAGTGTGGAGGGCATCATACAGAGTATTAACAGGGGCGATTCCTGCTGTACGATGATGGTGTCGCTGGTCAGTAATTCCAATATTGTAAATGTAGTGGTGACAGGGGACACGGTGATCGTGGACAATGTCCGCCTCCGCCCCGGCATGAGGATCGCGGTCTTCTATGACGCGAACCTTCCGACCCCGGCGGTATACCCGCCCCAGTACCGGGCGGAACTGGTCACGTCGCTTCGGAGGAACCAGCAGGTGAAGCTCAGTTATTTTGACGACAGCCTGACCTCAGAGGACAATGCGCTCCGGCTGAATATCGGCCCGACTACGAATGTGGAGACGCTGAACGGGCAGCAGTATACGTGCAGCCCTGAGAATTCAGAACTGCTTGTCTACTATACGACGACCACATTCAGCATCCCGGCACAGACAACACCCCAGAGGGTCATTGTCCTGTGTGAGTATTAAAGAAGAAAGGATCGGGCTGACCGGCAGGAGAGGCAGCCCGATTCCTGGCAGTAGAGAGAACAGGAGGCAGAGACATGCTTGCGGAAAAAGAGATACAGGAGCTTATCAGCAGAGCGCTGGAAGCGAGGAAAAACGCGTATGCGCCGTATTCGGATTTCCGGGTGGGGGCGGCGCTGCTCTCAGACAGCGGAGAGATCTACACGGGGTGCAATATTGAGAACAGCGCCTACACTCCGACGAACTGCGCTGAGAGGACCGCTTTTTTTAAGGCAGTGAGCGAAGGCGTGCGCAGTTTCCGGGCAATCTGCATCGCGGGAGGACCCGGGGAGAGGGAGCCGGAGGAGCCCTGCCCGCCCTGCGGTGTGTGCAGGCAGGTGATGCTGGAGTTCTGCGGCCCGGAATTTGAGGTCATACTTGCGGTAAACGGGCAGCAGTATGAGGTATATACATTGGACAGGCTGGCCCCGATGGGGTTCAGGCTGTGAGGCGGAAGAGTGTAAGGAGGAGACAGGATGAGGATCGGAGAGATTTTAAGACATGTGGACCACACGCTGCTCAGCCAGACAGCGACATGGGAAGAGATCAGAAAATTGTGCGATGAAGCGATAGAGTATCAGACTGCTTCTGTGTGCATACCGCCGTCTTATGTGCAGCGGGCAAAAGAGTATGTGGGGAGCAGGATGGCTGTGTGCACGGTCATCGGATTCCCGAACGGGTATCATACCACAGCGGTCAAGGCGGCGGAAACGGCGGACGCGGTGAAAAACGGCGCGGATGAGGTTGATATGGTGATCGATCTCGGATGGGTCAAGGACGGGCTGTATGACCTGGCCGAAGAGGAGATCCGTGCGGTGAAAAAGGCGGCGGACGGAAGGATCCTCAAGGTGATCATCGAGACCTGTTTCCTCACTGAGGAAGAAAAGATCAGACTCTGCGGGACAGTGACCCGGGCAGGGGCGGACTATATCAAGACGTCCACAGGATTCGGCGGGGCAGGCGCCACATTTGACGATATCCGCCTGTTCGCGGAACATGTGGGAAGCGGAGTGAAGATCAAGGCGGCAGGCGGGATCTCTACCCTGGAGGACGCGGAGAGGTTCCTTGATCTGGGGGCGGACCGGCTGGGGACGAGCCGGATCGTGAAGCTGGCAAAGCAGGCGGGAGCAGAATAAGAGATCAGAAATAAGAAAGGGGCTGACAGGAATGGTAGACTATACAGAAGGAGCAGGGATCCAGTACCATGTAGGGCTTAAACCGGGAGATGTGGGCAGGTATGTGATCCTCCCCGGGGATCCGAAACGGTGTGCGAAGATCGCGCAGTATTTTGAAAATCCTTATCTGGCGGCGGACAGCCGGGAGTTCGTGACCTATACCGGGACCCTGGACGGGGAGAAAGTGAGCGTGACCAGCACAGGGATCGGCGGTCCTTCGGCGTCCATCGCCATGGAGGAACTGTGCAACTGCGGCGCGGATACATTTATCCGGGTGGGGACATGCGGCGGGATGCAGACGGAAGTGTGCGGCGGCGATCTTGTCATTGCAACGGGAGCCATCCGCATGGAGGGGACGAGCAGAGAGTACGCCCCTGTGGAATACCCTGCGGTGCCTGACCTGGAAGTGACGAATGCCCTGGTAAACGCGGCGAAAAAACTGGGCATGCCTTACCATACCGGCGTTGTACAGTGCAAGGATTCTTTCTACGGACAGCATCAGCCGGAGAAGCATCCGGTCAGCCATGAACTTCTGGACAAATGGGAGGCGTGGCTGCGCATGGGGTGCATGGCGTCAGAGATGGAATCCGCGGCGCTTTTTATCGTAGGAGCGTACCGGCGGGTGCGGGTGGGGTCGGTTGTCCTCGCTATCGCCAACCAGGAGCGCGTAAAGGTGGGACTGGTGTACCGGCAGGGTCATGATGGG
>ERZ1090864.46-NODE-46-length-57126-cov-16.813443_pt1 | contig 57126 bp, 49 predicted proteins | sample MGYA00478479_ERZ1090864 | MGnify/ENA primary metagenome ERZ1090864 (study PRJEB33644, sample SAMEA5815743) | chicken gut metagenome | biome: Chicken; feature: Gastrointestinal Tract; material: Caecum | place: Ireland | collected 2019-01-01 | study: A study of the...
ATATTATACATACTAAAAAACCTACTCCGATAATAATCTTTCTTATTCTTTTTCTTTGCATTGTATTACCCCTTCAATCTTGTAAATCTTTTCTTGCTTTTTCTATTATTGCCGTTCCTTTTTCATCACCGTTATACCATTCTCTATAAGCTTTCCATTCATCTGAAAATACGAACCCATCACTAGATATGCCTTCAATAATTTCTTCACTGGCAAGATTTTTTCCTGTTTCTCTTTCATAAATATTTAATGCAAAATCCAAATTATCTTTGTCAAAAGCGATACTCTTATACTGGAAAGTTCCATCATGATTGACTGTCACTTGCGCTCCACACATCAAACATTCCGTTGCATTTGCAGTATTCAGGTTTTGTATAATTTGATCTATATTTCTATTATGTATATCTATATCATTTACCAATGAAGATATCTCATTATTTATTTCTCCAATATCCACTACGATATTATATCCTTTTATCATTGCTCCAACCCCTCCCGTAGCACCTTCAAATATTTTATCTATTTTCCCACTAACAGCCATCCCGAATATTTCTCCTGTAATTTTATCCATCCCATATTTAAGTAATTCTTCATCTTTATCTCTTTTCATTGAATCTACTCCATCTGCTATAATTGTTGTCAACAAAGTTTGTAATTCTGAATGATATGGAAATACTTTTATCTCACACTGTCGAATCCCTTTCTCTGCGGAAAAACTATCGAATATTTCCGTATAGCCCCCATCAAACTCTATATTATAGTAGGATATCCCATTCTGTTTTGTCATTCCTTTTTCCAATTTTACATCAATTCCACCGCCGCCGTTGCCTTCTATAGGCAAACCATGTCCAAAACGGTAAATTCGACTGGCATTTTGGCATATACCAAGAAGGATTCCCTGCTTTGTTAAAGCATCTGTCAAATTTTCATCTGCCAGAGCTAAATCTGTATTGCTAAATTCTTTGAAATTTAGTAATACTTCTATTTCTGCATAATACTCTCCTGACAATTTAATAAATACGGGACTAAGCTCATATATCCAGTTGACATCTAAAAGGCTTGTCCCTTTAACCACTACATTTTCTGGATTATCTAAATATGAATTTTCAATAAACTTCCCCAAATCTTCGATTTTCATCGAATCTATCATTCTTATTAATGCCAAATACTGTATGTCTGTTACTTTATCTTGATTTTTTTGCATTAAAGCATGAATTTCTTCCCATTTATAATCCACTATTTCCCCATCAGCATTTCTGACAATTAATTTTTCAAATTCTATGGCAACTTTCCTAGTTTCTATTCTTTCCGTTACGGCAAGAAATTCATCTTTTAACATCTGGGGATCGCCTTGGAGACTGCCAATAATTGCCTCTGGTCGTATTTTTTCTCTGATCATCTTCAGTTTCTTATAATATGCTTCTGCCAGATCATTTAAAGAAGTAAGCTTTGCCGCATATGCTGTGTCCAATTCCGCTATCTTGTTCCAGATTTCATCTATTTTTGTTACGGACAGACTATTATTGGCCCGAATGGCTGACACTTGATTTTCCAAAGTTGTCCAGTCCTCCCGTACATCCGTATTCAGAAGATCATCCACATATTCCGCGTTCGACACAGACCAGTCAATCTCATATTTATCTTCCACCAATTCTTTGAGTTGATCTCTCACTCCTGTTGTAAAATCTCTTTTCATTTTTCTCCCTCTTTAACCTTTCAACTATCCAGATTCATTTCTGCCATGCAGCGTTTATGTTTGCTTCAAACTCTTCCCAGCTGCTTGCAAGGCAGTTCAGAAGTGTACTCGTATCTGTACTGATTCCTTCGATCTCCGTATTGATCTTTACTACATTTTCTTCCAGCCCTGTTATCGCATCTACCGCTGCCCCGGTACTCTCTTCCATTTTTTTCGGGATGTTGGTCTGTATTCCGGCAACCACATTTCCCAACGCTCCCGTCACACTTCCGGCATTCTCTTTCTGAAAGCTTACATTTCCCATTGCAGTTCCTCCTTATCAAATATAACTGACTTTAACTGCCGTACTTTTGAATTAATACAAAAAATCATCTGCCGTATCTACTTCGTTTATAAACTCTTCCACTGCCTGGCTTACTTCATCGTAAATATCCGAGAATTGCCCCTTCAGGCTCTCAATCTCCTGTTTCAGCGTTTTAAAATTCTCTGCGACATTTCCTTCCACTGTCAATTCTGTCGTGATCTTCTCAAATGCTTCTATCAGAGACTCCACAATTCTTTCCGTCTCCTCACTTTGTAACCGGATTGCTTCAGCCATTTCCTGAAATTCTTCGTCCACTATAATGATCTCGCTCATACTCCACCCTCCTCTAAGCATTGGCTATCATCTGATACAGCGCTGCGATCTGGCCGTCCAGTGAAGCAATCTGGCTCTGCAGTTGCTGGATCCGGTCTTCTCTGGTCCGGATTGCCTGCGTGATCTTTGAAAAGCTGGATTCCACCGCGCTGATCGCCTGGGTCATCCTTCCGCCGTTTACATCTTCGTTCATTCCTTCATGGTACTTGTTCGCGGAAAGACTCACCGGGATAAAATTCTGGATTCCCTGCAGCCTCCTCTGACGGTCTGCGTGCTCCGACTGGAAGCGGCCCCAGGCCGCCCTCCTGTCGGATTCAAAGTTTCTTAAGCGCTCCACTTCTCTGCGCAGCCTTGCGATCTCGGTATTGAATCCGTCGATCTGTCCGTTCAGCTGCCCGATCTGGCTGCGGTAACTGTTGATCCTCTGGATTCTTGCGTTTTCCGCCGCAATTCTGGCCGCCTGTGAGTTTCTTCCGTATGAATTGTTGCTCCTGTAATATCTGTTGATTGCCATTTGATCACTCCTCTCTCGCATATTTCGGCAGACGTAGTCTGTGGTATGTTCCGTTCTTAAACAGCAGTCCGTCTCCGAACTGCGGCAGTTCTTTCATACTGCTGATCGGGAAGATGGTCGTCACTCCCTGGGAGCTTAAAACAAGCCCGTTGGATGCCTGCTTTACCAGCTTGTTGACTTCATCAATCCCCCTCACCTTCGCGGCATGGACACTGATCACATTGGTAATCCCCAGATTTCCGCACTCTTTCAGCAACGGCGCGACCTTGTTCATCTCTGGCTTGATAAACTCTATGAAGTCATCCACATCGTCGACCACAACCGTAAAGTATCCCATTTCTTCCACCAGCTTTTTGGGATTGGTGCCCGGCCTACTTTCCATCAGTTCTTCCAGCTTCTGTTTTCTCCTTTCAATCTCTTCTGTAAGATTCTGGATAAATCCGGCTGTCTGCTCCTGTTCCCTGACATAGCACACACCCTCCATGGACGCACAGGCGAACAGTTCCATACTTCTAGAATCAAAGACATAGGTCTTTCCTTTCTCTCTTGCCTGATCCACAAGTACCCGGAGCATATTGGTCTTTCCGGTACCTGTACCGCCGATGATCACAAACGGGCTTGCACTCTTCTCAAAACCTCTTACCTGAACCCTGTCCGTATCCAGGCCCACCTGATAGTCTTCCTCTCCGACAGCTTCGTAGTCCGGAAGCATGGAAGCGTACAGTTCATCCGGAAGCACCGGGATATGGGGCGCTTCTTTGCCCGGATATAACTCCCGGATCTCCTTCGTCAGCTTTTTCAGCGATCTGCTGTATTCCACTTCATTATCGCAGGGCGCCATTGTATAGATCTGGAGTACGTGTACGTCATCCTGCTTGATCAGAGCGCGTCCCCGGATCTCTGCCTGCTTGTAGGGACTCCTCCCCACTGCCAGGAAGATCTCGTTCTCGTCAAAGTTATAACCTGCGATCTTATTTTTGAAATTATTGAGGGTGGCCTGACGGATCGAATTTATTCTTGTGGTGGTCGCCACTACATAAATTCCGAGCCCCAGTCCGTCTCTTGTAAGTTTGGTGAAAACCTCTTCATCCTCGATACCCATCTCCTTAATCACATCGAAATGGTCGATGGCGATCATAAGGGCTTTTAACGGTGTCTCTGCCAGCTCATTGTATGCTTCCAGTGAGGAAACTGCATACCTGGCGAACAGTTTTTTTCTCAGTTTCATCTCTGAGGCCATTTTCTTTTTAAATTTCCAGTATCTTTCTTCTTCATCAATGGAAATATACTCCGCTGTGTGTGGGAGCTCTTTCATTGCCATCATTCCACTGTTCCCATAGTCCAGAATATAGAAATTCAGCAGATCCACATCGTTCAGAATAGCAAGGCTTGCAACGATTGTCGTGAGGAAGACTGTTTTTCCATAACCGCTTGAGGCCACAAACAGGAGGTTCCCATCCTTTGCAAAATCCAGTTCAAGCTCCTCCTGACTCTGTGTCTCGGGAATATCTATCCGCCCGATACATACAGACAGGTTCAGCTTTTCCTCCTCCTCGGGATAAGCTTCTTCATCCATCTGCACATCCTCTGTATCCTCTACTGTATACGGACTGATGATCATCGGCTCCAGCGGCGGCAGCCACGGCCGTTTGACCTCCACTGCCCCTTCCCTGTCATACACATCCCTGATATGGTCGATCACCACGTCAAGCTGTGTCTGTACCGCTTTCTGCTCCTCTTTCTTCCCGCTTAAGTCCTGATTGATCAGTTCTCCCTGTCCCAGTTCATTGACAGTATAGATCCTCTCATCCAGGGTCACGTCTTTTTCCTGTTCCTTGATATAAGCCGCTCCGCTCCACGCTGACTGGAACAGCTCGTAAATCTCGTTGTTGCCTACCTGGAGATATGCCCGCCCCGGCAGCGTGATGCTCGCCGCGTCCGGGGTCTTTAACACTTCCTTGCTGTCGCTTTCGTCCTGCACTTTCAGGCACAGCTTAAATTTGCTGTTGCTCCATATCTGATCGTCCACCACTCCGGTAGGCTTCTGTGTTGCCAGAATGAGGTGGACGCCCAGGCTTCTTCCGATGCGGGCTGCGGACACCAGCTCTTTCATAAATTCCGGCTGTTCTTTTTTGAGCTCAGCGAACTCATCGCTGATGATGAACAGATGAGGGATAGGCTCGGCTGCCTCTCCCGCTTTAAAGAGCTTCATGTATCCGTTGATATGGTTTACCCCATGCTCGCTGAATACCCGCTGCCTTCTTGACAGCTCTGCCTTGACGGATGCCAGCGCCCTCATGCTCTCGCTTCCGTCCAGATTGGTGATGGTTCCCAGCAGATGGGGCAGATTTTTAAATAGATTGGCCATGCCCCCACCCTTGTAGTCGATCAGAAGCAGCCCCACCTCGTGGGGATGGAAATTCACGGCAAGGGACAAAATATAACTCTGTATGGTCTCGGATTTTCCGGAACCTGTCGTTCCGGCGACCAGTCCGTGGGGACCATGCGCTTTCTCGTGAAGGTTCAGAGAGAGCACGTCTGCCGCAGCCCTCATTCCGAGTGGTACTGCAAGAGACTTGTGTGACTGGCTCTGCTGCCATCTGCCGCGTATGTTCAGTTCTTCCGGGTGCTGCACTCCGTACATCTCAAAAAATGTGACACTCTTGGGGATATGGCTTGTGATGCCCTGTTCGTGCTCCAATACGCCCAAATCCCTTGCCATCCACTCAAAGTCTGTCCCCTTCTCCTGATACAAATCCAGCTTTTGCTTCTTATATTCCCGCTCTTCCAGAAGCAATGTAGCTTCCTTTGAGTTTTCCAGCAGCAGTACTGTACCGATGTATTCGGGCAGGTTTGCGCGCAGATAACTGGTGTAGATAATGGAAAAGCCCAGCTCATCTCCATCCATCCTCAGATATTCCATGACCGCATGGTCCATCACAAAGGACGGCTCGTCGATCAGGAACAGATAATGGGGCATGAACCTTGCCTCCTTCTTTCCTTCCTCCAGCCGGGTACGGCGGTCTTTCAGTATCTGATTCATGCTTCCGAGTATCATGTCTCTCGTCCGCTCTGAGTGGATCATCCCCAGCACGTTGAGCGCCTGCAGCCTTGTATGGGGCAGCCAGCGCATCCAGGCAAATTCGTCCTCATACTTCGGATCATACACAGCGATGATCTGAAGGTCATGATAAGACTGGAAGAAGACAAGCTGGGAAACCAGAAGCCTGATCTGACGATGCAGGTTCTCCTTTTCGCCTACCAGTCCAAGGTGTGCCTTTTTCAGATCGATGACTTTGGGTCTGTCTATGACGGAAAACCTCTGCCGCAGCTCTCTTGCCGTATCTGCCAGAGGGTCCTCCTCAGCGTCCCACTGCTGCTCTTTGCTGTCAATGCGAAAGGAGGTCCCGCCTTTGCTGTGTCCCACAGCCACTGTGAGGAAATCATCATCTGACTGTACGCGCTCATAGATACGGCTGTCATAGTCATGTACTTTCCGGCACAGTTCCTCCACGGACGGATACTGGAACCGGTACACATTCTGTTCATTTTTGTATGCCTGGGCGATCTCTCCCTGCTTTTTCCACAAATATTCTATGTAACGTTTTTCTCTGTTTTTATTCTTTTCCTTGAGCTCTTTATTGTCATTTACATATTTCACACCGGAAAAGATTACTGTCATTCCTGTGGCGGACGCAGACATTAACATATAGATTCCCCTGCCCATCAGCAGTCCGATCCCTACGGTGACCGCTGCCATCCCAAGCGGAGGGAGAATGGTCGCGATCAGCCCTTTTTTGTCCCTCTTCTCCTTCTTTCCGGGCAGTTCCAGGGCGATCTTCTCTGTGGACAGCCTGCGTATCAGGCGGGGTGAGCGCTTGTACACCGGAAAGCCCTCGAAAGGCTGGTCCGTCCGACACCGTTCCTGGAGGCTGCATGTGTACTCCTGCGCGCTGCCCGCGACCGTGACCTGATCTGTATCAAAAATAATCTTCAAGCTATGAAGGAACAGGACGTCGCCCGGGGCAATCTTCACCCTCCCCTCACCGACGGACTGCTGGTTCAGATACAGCCATTTCTCCCCGGCCGGTTCAAGGAGCATCTCATCGCCCTTGAGATACAGTCGGGCAGGTGTTCCTTCCATCCGGATCTCCGCCTCATTCCCCGCAGAGATGCGAAGCTCTTCCGGCCGATCAAAGATATGCACTTCCTCTCCCAGCAGAAAAACACTCCTGCCATTCATGTCCTGCCATTCATTCTCCTTTAGCTCTTCTTTCTGTCCCGCTGTCGGGATTTCTGTATATCCACCTGTGGTTTCTGTAAGTATGTACTTCATTGTCTTATTCCTCTGTTTTCTCTGCCCCATAAGAAATCCCGAGATTATCCGCAAGCCCCCTGATCTCTTCCCGCAGTTCCTGTTCCCTGTTGTTCTTCTCCTCCCCGGAAAGCCCGCTTCCCTGTTCCAGCTGGTCAAGTTCCTGCATATATGCATACAGCAGGAGCTGGTTATCAGACATCTGCATCGCAAGCTCCTCTGCCTCTGCCACTTCCAGCCGTCCCAGGTGGATCCAGTAGTTGAACACTGTCTCGCTGGCGTCATAAGTAATCTTGCTCAGTATCGCCTCTTTGTCCGCAGTGCTGAACGTATCCACTGCCTGTCCCTGGATATATGCTGTGGCAAGGATGTATTTCTGCGGGCGCTCTATGTCCTCGACGGCAAAGTCCCGGAGAGAATCGATAACAGTGATGTAATCTTTCTTCAGGAATGCGTCGTTCGCCGCTGTTATCCGCTCCTGACGCGGGATGTACCAGCCAAAACTGTATATGCCTGCTGCCAGGAGCCCTGCCAGCGCAAATGCGGAGACAACCGCATACACACTCAGGATCCGCTGTTTCTTCCGGTCTACTCTGAGAGTGGTCTTTTCCTCTCTGCTCCGGGCATTCTCATACATCTTCACCAGCAGGCTTTTTTCTTCCTGCAGGGTCTCCGGAGTCATAAGCTTTACAAATTCTTCTTTCTTCTTCAGGATTTCCGCCCCGCCCGAGAGGTAATCGTCATACGGTCTGGAGCCTTCCATAATATATCCGATCAGCGCCTGATACATATTCAGGAACTGTTGTTTTCTGTCTTCGTCGTGAGCAGGGATGATATCCCTTTTCTTCACTTTTACCTTTCCCAGTCTATCATAATACAGGTTCTTTGGGCAGAGTGAAAATTCAAACTTCATATAAAGTTTCTCCAGTTCTGCCACCTGCATCAGAACTTCCATCTTCTTGATCTTGTCCTCTTTTTTAAGCTGCTCAAAAGGGGCCATTTCCCCTGTCTCAAACTTCATACAAAGCGTCTCTTTTTCTTCCTCGATCACACAGGGAAGCAGCAGTGCATCTTCCTGTTCCAGCCTCTGGTAATCATAGGATGTCTTCGCCGCCATATCCGCCTTCTGTACCCGGATCTCTGTCACTATTTCTATCTGTTCCGCCATAGGCTCCGCTGATACCTTATTCGCGTTGTTCTTTTGCTTTTTCATCTGTCTCCCTCGCTCTTTCCTTGGTATGTAAGCTCTAACTGATGTTGAGTATGTCTCCTTCATAAATATTTCCCTGCCTGAATGTAAGCATTGGGTTTACATATCTGGTCTGTCTGCGGGAATATATCTTCAACTGTATAGCCGGCGCCAGAGGAGCAAAGCATCCGTTTTCCACAAGGATTCTGTAAACCTCCTGTATCCGCTGCTCCGGTTTTACGATCACATCCAGGCTTCTCTCATTCTCCGTAATCGTAAGCCTCATCCTGAATCTCCCTCCTTTTCTTTTGTCTGTGTTTCTGATAGAAGAACAGTATGATAAGAAATGCCAGCACCATGGCTTCGAGCGCCACCAGCATGCCTGGCTCTCCGTTTCCGTACGCACGGCCCGCAGCGCCGGTCTTTGTCAGGGGCGAATCTATGGTGAATAGCTGCGCCCGGATCTCTGTCATATCTTTCACATCCTGGGTCGTATGCGTATCAAATATCTGGTCCCGGATCTCTGTCAGTTCTTTTTCCTGTTCTTTCTGAGCAGCTTTTATCTGCTGCTCTATATCAGGTGAGAACACAGGCATCCCATATAGATCGCTTAATGGGACCTGCTCACCCTGATTCCCATCCAAAACGCCCGGGTTAAGTTCAATATCACTGTCCGCCATCTGCTACACCTCCATTTCTTACAAAATGGGGAAGCACGTCTGCGGTGCTTCCCCTCGCTGTAACTTATCCTCGGTTCGCAGTTCCGGCAGCCTGGTCAAATTCTGCATATTGCTCTGCATTTGTGACAACACCCTGACCGATGTCATTGATCAGGTCTCTCATTGCCTCAAAGCTTGGCGCCATCTCGGCTACTCTTGCGGCAAATCCTTCATAACCGCTTCCTTCCCAGAGTTCCGGGAGCTGGTTGTTGACAACATCATTCAGATAGTTCTGAAGCGTGGTCACATCTTCCACATGACTTGCGATCTCCCTTCCTCTCGCGATCACATCTTCTGTGTTCATTCTGATACTCATAGTTTTTCCTCCTTCTCTGTCCCTGATTTCGCCAGGGATCATTGTAAAATATATTGCAACGCTGTCAAAACAGCTTATTGCACATGTTTCCGGCGCAATCCATTCCACACCAGCAGCGCTGCCAGTATCAGTACCAGAACGCCTCCGGCAGCAGAAACGGCTGTCCACGGAAATGCCTGACTGTCTTCCTCCCCGCGCTGTACCGTCGCGGAAGATACGCTGGCGGCCGCCTGCCGGGGCTTCTCCACAGACGCATCCTCCGTGTTCACCGGGCTTGCGATGAACTGGTATGTCTGTGTGTACTCTGCACTTCCCAGCCTCGTGTACGGCAGTTTCTTCGAAAACGCATCCAGTATCTGCTGATTCTGTCCACTGGTCTCCGCCTTGACGCCTTTTGCCTCACTCAACGCGTCTGTCACCGCCTTGTCTGAGCTTTCTTTTGTCTCCTGGATATGTTCCTGAAGGGCGCTGACGTTTTCTTCCGCAGCCTGAAATACCTTGTCCGCATATTCCATATATGCCATGTTGTTCTCTGTCAGGGCTTCCTGCTGCTTCATGCTGTTTTCCGATATTCCGGAAATGCTTTCTCTGATAAACTCTGTGTTGATCTGCGGCTGGAATTGTGCCAGAGAGTCATTGTACAGCGCGATCTGCCCTTTTTCTTCTTCATTTCTCTGGATAAAGGTCTGCTTTGCGGCCTGAGCGTTCGCCTCCACAGGAGCCATGTACTCATCCTTCACAAGCTGACGGACTGATGTGATGTCCAGCTCATTGGCGTCTGCAAGCCCCTGCTTCATTGTATCCAGCGCCCCGCTCACTCCGCTGATAAGGGATAAAAATACGGCAGGTCGCCCGGCATCATCTGAGACCGGATTTCCGCTGCTGTCATAAACGGCGTCTGTCATTCCGGAGATACTGTAAGAAGCCGTGTCCGTGCTGTTGATCTTGTTCTTTATGTATTGAGAAAAATCAGCCGCATTGCCAGAGATCTCAATCCGGCTCTCCTTGCCCTCTGCATCACCGGAACCATACTTGGCCAGAAAGTCCTCGGCTGACGCGTATCCCAGCCTGGTCGCCTCGTCATCCCATTCTTTCAGCACCGCTCCCACGGAAACTTCAGCCTGATAATCCACCGTCAGTTCCTGAGCGTCCCCCGCGCCGGGAGCGGACTCGCTGAGCACAACAGGAACACTCACTGTCTCCGTCGTACCCGCGCTCTGCGCCAGCGCTGCAGCGATCTGCCTCATCAGAGTTTCCTCTTCACTTACGCCTGTTGCCTGGATGATCAGCTCCGGCACGTTTTGACCCCCGGAGTCATTCAATGTCACAACAACCTTGTTTGTCTCTGCCTCAGTGACCGTCAGCTCAGGGACATTGAGCGCCGCGTCTCTGAGTACGTCTGTAAGCTTCCCCGCAAACTCTGTCCGGAGCTGTGTATTGTAACGAGTGATGGACGCATTGAGATTTTCTTTTATGCTGTTATTCGCATCGATCACACTCTGAAGCTCCTTTTGGAGTTCATCTTTATCCGGCGCGCCCTCCACATAGGATGTCAGCGCCTGCTCAAGAGCCGCGTCCGCCGTCTCCGCTATAGACACTCCCTGATCGTCAACCGTCAGATCGATCTCAGCCACCTGCTCTGACAGTCCGGTCAGCAGATCGGAAAGGGTTTTCCCCGATTCTTCCAGTGTCTCGATTTCCTGCTGGATCTCCGTGACACATAGCATGTACTGATCGTCTATGCTCTGCGCCAGCTCTGTATTCGCCTCCGTATACTCAGATATATCCAGCGTCTCGGTGGTATTCTCCTCCCGCCTGAGTTCCGGCGCTTCTACCAGAGCCACCAGGTCATAAGGTTCTATCCTGTCGATCGCGTCCTTGTCCCTCAAGTCATTCTGCATCACACTGACAGCTCCGTCCTGGGCAGTATGAAATTCTGTCAGTATGTTATTCAGATACATGTATGTGATGTTGTCGTTCAAATTCTTTGTATAGCTCACTACATTGTAGAGCAGCTCATACTGCGCCTTCCCCGAATAGGACCGGTTCACCGCATACTCCAGATAAGCCGGCTGTGGCGCTGAGTTAATGCTCTCGACACTCTGTGAAAATGTTGCCGGTATGATGATGTATGCGCCATATGTACCCGCGTTAAAACCACTTCTCGCCTCCTCCAGAGAAGCATACTCATAATCCGCGCCGGGAAACTGTGACAGGCTCTGTGCATAATTTGTCCTGCCCACGCTCCCCTGGACTCCTTCGTCCAGATTTACGACCGCGATCCTCGTGGATTCCTCTGCATCGCCCTGGTCCTTCTGCGCTGCCACAACGATATCCGGTTCCCGGGCGCCCTGCCCAAACAGGAATCCTGCTCCTCCCACTCCAAGTATTCCTGCTGCCAGCAGCAGCGATGTTCCGATTCGTCTTTTCTTCACCGTAGTATCATCTCCCTGTATCTCTGTCTTTTTTTCGGTCATGTCATAAACTCTTCTTCCATACAAGGCGGATGCCGGCGTTTCCAGAAGTATCCGCAGGCTTTATCCCCAAAACAAAAAAGAGTTTCCTGTCCATGTACAAATAAGTACCCATTTCCAAGAAACTCTAACCACATTAGAATAGTATCATATTATGCTCTGATTTGCAACAAAATATTTCCTCAGATTTCACCTTCCCGCTATGATCACTCTGTCGATATTGTTCTGTTCGTCCAGAAGAAGGATATCTGCTGATTTCCCCTTTTCGATGCTGCCGATCTCATCATCCAGACCGATGAGCACAGCCGGGTTTTCCGTGAGCAGGGGAAGGATCTCTTCCTCGGTCCTGCCTGTGAACCTGAGCAGGTTCCGGTAGGCCTGGATAGTCGTGAGCGTGCTCCCCGCCCGGGTCCCATCGCTTTTTAACTTGGCATCGCCGTCCTCAACGACCACATCATTTACCCCCAGCTTATACTCTCCGTCGGGCAGCCCTGCCGCCATGATGGAATCTGTGACCGCAACGACCCGCTCTGTCCCCTTGGCTTTCAGGATGATGCGGACCGTTCCCGGATGCAGGTGCCGTCCGTCGCATATCACCTCGCAGTATGCCTTGTCTGACTCCAGAAGGGCTCCGAATATGGCAGGGAAATGCTGATGCATCAGTTTCATGGCATTTCCCACATGGGTACCCGCGTGGGCTCCGTTTTCGATGGCCCGCACCGCGGTCTCATAGTCCGCGCCGGAATGTCCGATCGCCACCTGCATCCCAAGCCTTTTTAGCTCCGGTATAAACTCCGGCATCCCGGCCAGCTCCGGGGCGACCGTTATATACCGGATATCTCCTCCGGCCGCTTCCTGATAGCTCCTGAGCAGCTCGATGTCCGGTGATTTTTTCAGCAGATGTTCGGGCATAGCGCCCTTGTACGCGGATGCCAGGAAAGGGCCCTCCAGATGGATGCCCGCGATCTTCGCTCCTTTATGCTCCATCTTTTTCCACTTCTTATACTCCCGGATGCACCACAGAGTCTGCTCCGGTGTATCTGTCAGGATGGATATGAGAAAGGAAGTGGTTCCCTGGGATGCAAAGAAGCGGCTGATATTCTCATACCCCTCGGCCGTGGCTCCGTTTACATCTACGCCCGCGCCTCCGTGGGTATGGATATCAATAAAGCCGGGGACCGCCTTTTTTCCCTCGCAGTCTATGACCTCATTGCAGCCCTGAGCATCCAGCACCCCGCACGCGGTCACTGCTTCGATCTTTCCATCCTTTATCAGGATGTCCTTTTTGGAAAATCTGTGTTCCTGGTAAGTCTGTGCGTTTTTTAATAGCAGCATGTTTCACACCTCCTGTCACATCTGTCTGATATACTGTCTCTCATTTCGTCTTATCGTTCCATCTCTCTGTAACGCTGCGCCATTTCATCCAGACTGATCTGTTCGCAGAGCGGCGCTTTTCCGTAGGAGCCGAACTGTACGATCAGAGTTCCCACCGCCTCTTTCACGCCTTTTTCAACGCACTTGAGAATGGCTTTTGTATCCTCATCATCTGTTTCGCCGTACATGACAGCCGGCATGATGGGCGTAAGAAAGGCTCTCGGGTCAAACTGTTCTTTCTTTGTTTCCAGCAGTTCGTATATCTCTCCGATGGTCCCGCTGGTCCTCTTTTCCGGGTACTTATTGAAGAACTCTTTCATGTTCCTTGTCACTGCCAGCCGGATGTCCGTATCCACGTTGATCTTCCGTATCCCACACGGAATGGCGGCCCTCAGCTCATCCGCGGAGATGCCCGCCGTATCTGAAAGCTGCCCGCCCAGCGCGTTTATCTCATCTACGATGTATCTGGGCACTGTGGAGGAGCCATGGGACACAAGAGCGCAGAAGATGCCCTCATATGCCAGGCACTCGCTGATAGCTGTGGGGATCTCTTTCCTGAGTTTTACGTTTTTCCCTTTGGATGCACCATGCATTGTTCCATAGGAGATAGCAAGGGCGTCCACTCCTGTTTTCCTGATAAACTCTACTGCGCTGAGAGGATTCGTGTAAGTGGAAGCCGAAGAAAATACATGATCCTCCACTCCCGCAAGGACGCCCAGCTCGCCTTCCACGCTGACGCCTCTTTCGTGGGCGTATTTGACCACCTCTCTGGTGAGTTCCATATTTTCCTCAAAAGGCAGGGCAGACCCATCGATCATTACAGAGGTGTATCCCCCCTGGATGGCAGCCTTGCACGAGTCCAGGTCTCTCCCATGATCCAGGTGCAGGACAACCGGGATGTCAGAAGTTTCTCCGTATTTTCTCACCGCATTGGCAATATTTTTCGCCCCGGCGATCTTATCCTCCAGGGAGGCATTCATAAAATCAACTCTCCCGCCCATAAATCCGTTGGCAAGGTCTGCGCCCTGTAGGATGGCGGCGGAGCGGAAGGTCTCGTGTATCTCAATGACAGCCTTTGCCTGCGCAACGGCATTGACATTAAATGCGCCCTGTGCAAATCCGTTTTTTGCAGCCGATTCAAGAACCGGTCTTAATGGTACTAAAGGCATTTGTCTTCCCCCTTTCTAATCTTGTGTTCTGGCAACATATTCCGTAAACGACAATGTGATATCCGGGTGGTCTCTCAGGAGCGTCACCGGAAACGCTGCGGAAGTCTCACCATAGGCAGTCCGTCTCACGACCGCCCTGTGCCAGTTGCGGAAACATCCCAGCCGGATCTTTTTCGCTCCCAGTATCTCATATATCCCGATCGTGACGCAGTACCGGGGCATATCTTCAAGGGCACCATTCAAATCTCCTATGGCGTTGGCTGTCCTCGTCTCCGGAGTGATCTCCAGCACCCGGGTCTTAAGAGCGCGGAATTCTTCCGGCGTCAGGGATCCATCAGCCTCATTGAACGCCACATGGCCGTTGATGCCGATTCCTCCGAAAGCGATGTCAACGCCTCCCAGCTCCCCGATCAGTTCCGGGATACGCTCCGGGCGCGCCGGATCAGGAAATACTCGCTGTTCCTCCGGCATGACCAGCTCCGGCCTGATCCTGGAATACACGTTGTTGTCCATAAATCCCCGGAAACTGAGGGGATGCTCTTTTGGCACCCAGTTTTTGTCATCGTCCAGATATTCATCCATGTTAATGAACCACACATCTTTCAGGCTGATACCCTGCTCATTTACCATCTGGACAAAATAAGGGTACTGTCCTACCGGTCCCACCGGGCAGATCATTACGGTTTTCTTCCCCTTTTCATTGTTGGCGCAGATCTCATCAATCATCTGGGCTGCCATTTTCCTGAACACGGTCTCATTGTCCTTTTCACAGAAAAGCGCCAGCTTTGGTCCATTGTCCAGAAGCTGATCTTTGTCATAAGAATAATATTCCTTCATCAATCTCTGCCTCCTGTCCTTCATTTAAAAAGCTCAGGATGCCAGAGGCATCCTGAGCTGGTCTTAAAACTTTATTCTCCCGCTTCTGTCATGATGTCAAGCATTACATAGTCTGTCACCGCCGGATCCACTGTGACCGCGCCCTGATCGAGCAGGTTCTGTTTCTGCGTCGTGTAGTATCCTTCTACCGTTCCGTCAGCAGCTCCCTCGGAGACCTCTTTGCCTGTCAGCCAGTCCGCGTCGCCCCTCTGGCTGTATACGGTGTCATAATCTGTCGCCGTCTGATCCGCAACCCACTGAGCTACTTCCTCATAGTTTTCATCCGCCGCGTAGTCCATTCCTTTGAACAGGGCCCTTGTGAATTTTACAAGGGTGTCTCTGTTGTCTTCCGCATAGGAAGGGGTACAGATCCAGCTCGCAAGTGAGACCGTGGTATCCTTAAATGTCATGTTGTCGCAGAGCTTTGTCGCTCCCTCTACCTCATCCAGGATCGTGAGGGTTCCCGGAGACCATGTCGCCGCCGCGTCAACGCTTCCGGATATGATGGCTGTCGGGATGTTCTCTGCCGCCATGTCTGTCGCCTGGATGTCATCCATTGTCATCCCCGCGCTGGAAAGTGCAAGTTCCAGAATATCCTGACTGGATGTTCCTGATGAATACGCGACTGTCTTCCCTGCCAGGTCTTCGATGCTCGTGACTCCCGGACCTCCGATCACAGCGTCGCCGTTGGAGATATGGGAGAGCGCGAAGATCGTTGCATTTCCTTCAATGCAGAGCTTATGCGCGCCCTGCCCAATGTAGCCGATGTCGATGGAACCTGACTCCATTGCGGAGATGATGTTCGGTCCATCCTGGAACTCCGTCAGCTTCACCTCGATGCCTTCTTCCTCGAAGTATCCCTTCTCGATCGCCGTCATTACTGACCAGAGACTTCCATAGTTAGGCATATACGCTACATTGAGCGTGATCGTCTCCTGGGAGGTCTGATCCGCGCCGTCCGTTCCACTGTCCGCCGTGCCGCCGCCCTGGGTGTCGTTTCCTCCGCATGCCGCAAGCGATAACATCATCGCTGCCGCAAGTCCTGCTGCAAGAAATTTTTTCTTCATAATAGTTCCTCCTTTGAAAATATTTTTGAATGGCTTTCCTTCGCCATTACTTACGCACTTCAAGGTATTCCTGATATACCTGCTTCCATATGTAGTTTTTCAGTTCCATGAACCTCGGGCTCATCTTTGTCTCCTGATCTCTCGGATAAGGAATGTCAATATCCACGATATCACGGATGCGGCCCGGTCTTGCGCTCATGATCACTACCCGGGTCGCAAGGATGATCGCCTCTTCTACATCGTGGGTGATGAAAAAGCATGTTTTCCTCTCATTTTCCCATGTGAGGAGCAGTTCCGACTGGAGCTGCGTCCTTGTCTGGGCGTCCAGGGCTCCAAATGGCTCGTCCATCAGGAGCACTTCCGGCTGTACCGCATAGGCGCGGGCGATCGCCACACGCTGTTTCATACCTCCTGAGAGCTCTTTCGGATAGCTGTCCGCGAATTCCTCCAGACCTACCTTTTTCAGATATTTCATGGCGGTCTCCCGGGCTTCCTCATTGCTCATGCCCTTCAGCTTCAGCCCGAACATTACGTTTTTGATGACAGTCAGCCAGGGGAACAGCGCATACTGCTGAAATACAACGCCCCTCTCTGTACCTGTCCCTTCCACTTTCTTCCCATCCACATACACCGCTCCGCTTGTGGCGGGCAGCAGACCTGCTATTATGTTGAGGAGGGTAGATTTCCCGCAGCCCGACGGACCTACCACGCAGATAAATTCATTTTCCTTTATATCCAGGTCCACGCCGTTCAGAGCCACCATGGGACCTTTTTTCGTATCAAAGATTTTTTCCACATGGTCGATTTTTACTTTTACACTTCTCTCTTCTCCTGCCATCCTGTCAGCTTCCTTTCAAGAATCTTGATCACCTTTTCACAGGTCATGCCTATGATACCTATCAATATGATGTAGAGCAGCATAGGCGCCACTTCAAAACTGTTGTTCAACGACCGTATCCTCATTCCGAGTCCTGCTACGGCTCCTGTCGATTCCGCCGCGATCAGCGTTGTGAGGGCAACGCTCACTCCAAGCCGGACGGCTGTTATGATGAACGGTGTTGTTGCCGGAAAGATCACCTTCACCAGGATGTCCCTGTCCTGGGCTCCCAGCACCTTCGCCGCTTTTATCAGCGTCTCGTCCACGTTGCGCACACCCTGATAGATCGTCACGCTCATGATAAGGAATGTGGCGAGCCAGATGACGATCACCTGAGGTCTCCTGCCCACGCCCGCGGAGATGACCACAAGGGGAACATACGCCAGCGGAGGGATATTACGGATAAACTGGATCCAGGGCTCTACTATATTTCTGACCGGACGGTACCACGCCATCAGGAACGCCACCGGCACCGCTGTCACAAATCCAAGGATGAATCCGAGAAATACGGAAATCATACTGCTTGAAAAATCCTGCCACAGCACTCCTCTTTCCACCATCGTCCTGCACGCTTCTATAATTGATGGGACAAATGGGAAGCTTCGTGCTGTTGACGGATTGACTGATAAGAGATACCACAGCACGATGGCTGCCAGGAATGACAGGAGCAGCCACGCCCAGTTAGGTATTTTCCCTATGATATCTTTTTTTTGCTTTATATTTTTCGTCTTTTTTTCACTCATTCTTGTCTCTTCCTCCTGTTTCCACCACTTATTGCACAATCACTCCCTGTTATTTAATGATAATTATAGCACATTCGTCGACCAAAACACACTTTTTTCGCCCAAACGTTTGGGTATGTCGAAATCCGTCTTCCGAAGGAACGGTTTCCACATCACATGTGATGGTGGACCATATGAGTATAATCGTCTTCTCTGCCATAAGTCTCGTTTTCCAGCATCAGATGCACCGCACTCAGCTTAAAGGTCTGGGGGAGGGCCAGAATGGCAGGATTTTCTCCTGTATATTTTTTCTTCGCGTCTTCCAGTGCCTCTTCGATGGTAGCCCTTGTCTTCAGTCCCATGCCTCTGGCGTATCCCGGCTGTTCCGCTCCGCACAGATAGATGGCAGCTGTGTTCATCTCCGCGATCTGCCCGCAGCTCATCATGGAGAATCCATGGAAGGGATGGAACGCGTTGCAGAAACGATATTTGCGGATGTACTCTTCGTTTGTGGCGAAATACTCTCCGTACCGGTTCATATCTGTCAGCACATTCATGCCGTCCTTCTGGAACATCTCATAGCACTCTCTGAGATAAGGCCACAATTCATCGTGGAAATAGCCGTTGCAGGTGGACGCGCAGATGAAAACACAGTTGTCTTTCATGATACGCTTATGGCGGATGACCTGAGCGGACAGCGCCTGCATCAGCATGATGGGATTCGTTCCCATGCCATCTCCATAGTGGAAAAACTGCGGCATCCCAAACACGATAATGTCATATTTTTGTTTTGCCCACGGCACATAAGTCCTCTTGTCAGCCATTTTCCAGGACCGCGGCTGCATCTCCGCGGCGTAGCCGCTGTTGATCTCGATCTGTCGGGATTTTGTATCCAGCACCGCATCGCAGCAGAAAAATTTTTTGCCCATGCATTTTTCCATGTGCATGCCGATCTCATCAAACTTGGTGCGCATCAGGGATTTTCCGCTGACCGGAGTAAAATCCTTCCGGTGCATGACCTCGGGAACATGGTGGGAGGCAATGGATCTCCAGTGGGTGATCCCTGTCGCGCAGTGCTTGTACCCTCCGGAATACCCTCCATATGGATTTCCCTGTGTGTGCCCTATGAGGATGGCCACATCACTGTCATAGACATATTTGTTCATGATCACCGGGTCGCCCCTGTCTGTTGTGCCCAGGTCTACCAGATGGTCATAATCCTCACTGTCGTGGTTGATGATCTGGTGTGTATACCAGAACTCGTCAAACAGCTCTTTTCCCAGCACATTAAAAATCTCTTTCTCTGTATTTTTTCTGTGCAGTCCGTTTGAACAGATCAGAAGGATATCTTTTTTCTCTACACCGGCGGCGTACAGTTCTTTGAGGATCAATTTGATAGACACCTTGCGGTGGGATGTGGGCTGCTCTCCTCCTTTTACACGATCCGGGAACACGATCGTCACTTTTGATCCTTTTTTTGCCAGTTTTGACAGCGGTTCCATCCCTATTGGATTGCGGATGGACTCCAGTGTCTTTGCTTCCAGCTCTTCTTCAGGAATATAGGGCGGATCCGGCACTGTCACCCCCGGGATAAAAACATCCGTGTTGTCCGGCAGCTCCGCGCTGACCGTTCCGTGTCCGTATTCAAAATCCAGTTTCATATTTTTACCTTCCTCTCCGGCTTATACTCAAGCCTCTGCTATCATCATTACTGACCGCTGTTCTCCATATAGATATGGATGATCTCCAGGTACTCATCCGGGTAAAAGCCTATCTCACCGCTGAATCTGGTCAGCGCGATCAGCCCGCCGTCAATCTCCGGGATAGAAGCCAGCATTCCTGCATTGTCCTGCTTCAGCCCCCCTCCATATATCACGTCCATTCCCCCGGTCACTTCCTTTATGTATCCGGCAATCTTCTCGATATAATCCTTGCCCGGCGGTGTCTTCCCCGGCCCTATCGCCCACACGGGCTCATAGGCGATCACTGCCCGGCTTTTGTCCACGCCTTCCAGACCGATGGTAAGCTGCTGCCCCAACACCTCTTTCCACCTGGGCTGTTCTTCCTCCGTCTCCCCGATACAGTAGAGGACGTCCATTCCCTCACCTGCCGCCGCGCGGATCTCGCTGTTCAGTATCCGGTTGACCGCCTCCGCATCCGCTGCTCCGCCCAGCTCCATGATGCCCAGCTTATCCCGGCGCTCCTCGCAGTGGCCGATGATGACGCTTTCGCATCCCAGGGCTTTTGCCGCGCTGGCAGGGCGATTGGTCGTAAACGCCCCGAAATTCCCGCCCGGAGCTGTGTTCTCACGGTACACACCCTGGCATCCGATGCGGATCGGGCTGTCTCCGGTTTTCGCCGACGCCGCTCCCAGGATATGCGCCTCCGGGAAATACATGGTAAATTCCACTTTCCCGCTGTCATAAGAGCGCAGGGCCTCTTCGGTCCGCTCCACGATATATGCGCCCCAGTCCGCTGCCGGGGCAATGCGGTTCACGCCGCCAAGACTTACCGGCACGTCAAACCGTTTTAAATTAAGGCATATGTGTTTCATTTTTGTATCTCCTTTTTATATTTGTCCAGACGGATGAATTCCGGGACCTCTCCCCCGATCAGAGGGCTGCACCACCGGGCAAACGCTTCGGTAACATCGTTTCCTCTTTCATTGATATATTCATCCGGCAGCGTTTTTTCGTACATCATCACTTCTTTGATCGGAACCCGGAATGTCTCCATCCTGTATTCTCCGATGGGAGCTTCCTTTCTTCGGAATCCGATCATCACGCCGCTGCAGCCTTCCATAGCGGCGCGCAGCGCTTCCTTTCCCGCCAGGATTGCCTCCTTGCGGTCTACTTCCGACTGCCATGGAACAGACGCCCTTCCGCAGATTCCCGGCTTTTCCCCACGGGCCTTGATCCCAAGCCTGCGCACGACCAGACCTGCCAGGTAGGAGCTCACATCTCCATAATAAACAGCCCGCTCCGTCCGGAAGATGGGTTCGACCACAGGATTCCCATCCGCGTCCCTGAGTCCCTCGCTGGCCACGACAACAACCTGTCCCCGCCTGTCATAGAGGGCTTTCACATCCTCCAGAAATTCTTCTTCATTAAATGGTCTTTCCGGCAGATAGATCAAATGGGGAGCGTCCCCCTTCTCTTTCCTTGCCAGAACCGAAGCCGCCGTCAGCCATCCCGCGTTTCTGCCCATGGCTTCCACCACGCAGACGTGGATCGGGAGAGACCGGACATCCTCTCCCACCTCATGGACTGTTCCCGCCAAAAACCGCGCCGCGCTCCCATATCCCGGCGTGTGGTCTGTGACCGCGATATCGTTATCGATCGTTTTGGGTATCCCCACCACTTTGATCTCGCCGCCGCACGCCTCATCGATCTTTCCGCAGGTATCCATAGTTCCGTTGCCTCCGTTGAGCAGGACGTACTTTATCCCATATTTTCTGAATATGCCCGGCATCTTCGCATAATCTCCATCCTCCAGGGCGAACCGTGAAGAGCCGATCGCAGAAGCCGGTGTCCGGAGCAGAAGCTCTCTTTCGTCCTCCGGTACCCGGAGCAGGTCAAGAAAATCTTCTTCCAGCACTCCTTTCGTTCCTCCAAGAGCGCCGTACACTTTCCCTATCCCGCCGCTCTCAACAGCTTGTTCTATCACTCCATACAGAGAAGCGTTGATCACCGGCGTAGGTCCTCCTCCATGAATAACAAGCACATTATCTTCCACGCGAACACCTCCTTTGTATGTTTTTTCTTATTTCTAATCATATCACAAAAGAAAATTATGCAGTTTTTTATTTACTCAAACGTTTTCACCGATGTTTCTGGCTTTTTTTCATTGTATATTTTATAATATCAATATAATATTGTTGATATTTTTATCTATATTAACAATCCTTGATTCTGACAGATTCACCGGGAGGTTTATATGACATTAAAAGATATCGCAAAGGAAGCGGGAGTCTCCATCTCCACTGTATCGAGAGTCATCAACCAGAAGGGAACTTCCGCCGCCAGCAAAGAAGTCCAGGACAGGATATGGGAGATCGTCCGCAGGACCGGGTACTCGCCCAATACAGCCGCAAGGGATTTAAAGAGCGGGAACAGTGTGTCCGCAAAGAAGCCGAATCGTTCCATCGCCTGTATCTTTGCCCGCACAGAGGATCCCATGAAGGATATTTTCTTTTCGACTTTGGCAAGAGGACTGGAGGAAGAGGCGTTCCATCATAATTACATCGTGAAGCATCTGATCACCTTTGTGGACATTGACAATCCTGCCGAATTCCGCCACGTCACGGGAAACCGGGTGGACGGCGCGGCCGTGCTGGGCAGGTGCAACCGGCAGATGCTCAGCTTTCTGAAAAAGCATTTTAACAATGTGGTATACAGCGGCCTGAATACGATCAACGCCAAATATGACCAGATCATCTGCGACGGCTACCAGGCCGCAGGTTCTGTAATGGAAAGGCTCATGGAACTGGGGCACACTCATATCGCTTACATCGGAGACACGAAGGAAGAAAACAGATATGAGGGATACTGCGCCGCCCTGTCCGCCAGAAAACTCCCTCTGCGGCGTGAACTCGTGGTCCATTCCCCCATGACAACAGAAGGCGGCTACCAGGGCGCCCTTCGCCTGCTTGAGAAAAGCAGGGACTTTACTGCCATATTCTGTTCCAATGACACCGTTGCCATCGGAACATTGCGCGCTCTGCAGGAAAAGGGTCTCAGGATCCCAAAGGACGTATCCCTGATCAGCATCGATGATATTGATGTCGTTCAGTACATCACTCCCCTCCTCACCACGATCCATATCCCGATCAAAGAGATGGGGAAGACAGCTGCGAAAATCCTGATCGACAGGATCGAGGGCGGACACCGCCTGCCCATGAAGATCCTCCTGCCTTTTTCGCTTGTATGGAGGGAAACCTGCGCGGAACCGCGCCGGACTTTATAAGATGATAAAGAAAGAGGATGTGTGACAGATCCGAACCGTATAGCCGTTTCTGTCACACATCCTCTTTGAATATGAGATCGCATGTCTTCCTTATCCCAAACGTATCGAAATAGGTCTCTTCTTTGGGAATCCATTCATTCACAAAGCGGGACAGCATGTACGCTCCATTCCGCTTTAATATCCGTTCCTTCTGCTCCTCCGGGCTGATATCCAAAAACACCTTCACGTCATAACAACCGCAAAAACGCGGATGGCAGCTATAAGTGCCTTCGATGATGACAAGGTCCTTCATCCGGACCCGGATCTGCTCGGAAAACTCCCCGCTCACACAGTCATAGCGGCGGTAATCCAGAACGTTCTCCCCCGACTTCAAAGGTTTGACAACTTCTTCCATGAACCGCTCATAGTCAATATTTCCCCCGGCTTCCTTCAGACGCTCCTCCGTCCTCTGGACAGGTCTTAAGAAGAAATGATCCATATGGATCACAGAGCTGGGATAGATACCGGACAGAAGGCGGGCAAGCCAGCTCTTTCCGCTTCCGCAGCGGCCATCCACCGCAAGGATCAGGGGTCTGTTTTTCTCCGGCCTGCTGTCAATGCTCTCAAACAGATCCAGATACTGAAGATAGTCCTCGCTGATAACTCTGTACGATGGATGGTAAAGCCTTCTGTATGTATCCGAGTGGCGAATGAGAGGATATCCTTTTTCCCTGTAAACGTCAAGCCAGTCCTCCAGTTCCCGGCATTCAAAGGGCAGGCTTCCCTCCCGGCACATTTCCACCAGCAGCTCCAGTTTTCCTTCAAACACCTTTTCACTGGCGTTTACTCTGCGGGCTGAATTCACAAAGAACCGGTTCACAGTCTCAAGGCTGAGATGCTCGCTCATCCCCTGCAGAAAAAGCCGCCCCATATGATTTCCGATTTTTTCCCACCGCATGGGGCCCTGCCCAAGTTCAAGCCCCTGGCACTCCCGCTCCAGCCTCTCCAGGCTGGCAGCCGGGTTCTTTATCATATGACCGCCGCCGAACTCACTCTGGTACAGCAGCTTTACCATATCAGCAATCTCCATCATGGGATACCGTTTCAGATGTTCTAAAATATACTCTCTCATTCGCGTGTCATCTCACTCATATTCTGCCTGTATCGTTTTATTCCCCGCTGCCGCGCTTATGGAATCCGAGCACATTCTCCAGGAGCATCACCAGTCCCGGCACAATGCACAACAGAAGGATAGTTCCCGGGATCGTGGAAATGATCGAGCCCTCCACAAAAGAAGAAAGGCTGTAACTTCCTCCCGAAAGACCGGCTGTCAGCACGCCTGCAATGCCGTTCACGATCCTGCCCGCCACGATCCCGGCGATCAGAGCGCCATACAAAGACAGCATGGTGTATCTTCTCTTTTTCATGATCCCCGCGCACACTCCTGCGTAGGCTGCCAGTTCAAGCATCATGCAGACCCCTGTGGGAAACACAGGCGGCATGCCGGTGATCAGGCAGGACAATCCCACTGTACACACGGCGCCGGCCATTCCCAGATACGGCCCGCACAAAAACGCTCCGATAAAGACAGGGATATGCATCGGAAGGAACGCGATCCCAAGACCTAATCTGTGGAATCCCATCGGAACAAAGATCCCTGCGGCTATGAAAAACAGCCATATGATGATTCTCCGGGCTTCCAGGCTCTGTACGGTTTCTTTTACTCGTGTCATCATTTTTCTTTTCCTCTCTAATCTTTATATTTCAAAGCCACCACAGCACGACTCTGATACAGTAATTATAGCATAGGCCCGGAGGAGGAGACCACGATACGGCCCTATTTTTTCCTCAAACGTTTGCCTGCATATTTTTGTTATTTTATCCTCTCATACTGCGCATACTAAATGACACATTTAGAATAACACATCTCCCGCCGCAGCGCAAAGGAAAAGAGCAGTGACCGGCAAAAGGATCGTGAAATGCAGGGCAGACCGCTATTCTGGACAAAATCCGGACTATACTATATAATTAAGACATCTGTGTCCTTCCGGCGATATCACGCCTTGCTTTTCACTCTCACACCGGAGGGCATGTCGCATCAGCAGCGCCGTCAAAAAACGGCTCTTACAAGAAAGAGAGGAAAATATTTTGTTTGCAGAAATCATCAACACACTCAGCAACCTGCTGTACAGCTACATACTGATCGTCCTTCTCCTGGCCGCGGGCATCTGGTTTTCCGTCCGCACCCGGTTTGTTCAGTTCCGTATGTTTATTGAATCCCTGCGTGTCGTAGCGCAGCCCGGAAGCGACGAGAGCGGACTTTCCTCGTTCCAGGCGCTCATGGTATCCACCGCGTCCAGAGTAGGGACCGGCAATATCGCCGGGATTTCCACCGCCATCTGTCTTGGCGGCGCGGGCGCGGTATTCTGGATGTGGCTGACCGCTTTCCTCGGAAGCGCGTCAGCGTTCATCGAGAGCACCCTTGCCCAGATCTACAAACACAGGGCAAAGGACGGCAGTTCTTACGGCGGACCTGCCTATTACATCCAGGCCGCCCTCAAAAAGCATTGGATCGGCGTTCTGTTTGCAGTCATGCTCATCATGACTTATATGGGCGGATTTAATCTTGTGGCTTCTTTCAATATCGCGGATTCTTTCCGCGCTTATACCTTCTTTGATCCGGAGCTGACTCCCATCGTTGTCGGCATGATACTGGCGGTTATTTTTGCGGCATCTATTTTCGGGGGCAGCCGGCAGATTTCAAAGATCACAGGCGTCCTTGTTCCTGTCATGGGGGTCTTTTACCTGGCGGTCTCCCTCTTTATCATCGTCACCCATTACCAGCTCATTCCTCAGATGTTTTCTGACATCTTTGGAAATGCCTTTGACCTCAACGCTATTTTCGGAGGATTCGCGGGCTCCTGTGTCATGCATGGGATCAAGCGCGGGCTCTTCTCCAACGAGGCCGGCGTGGGCTCCGCGCCCAACGCGGCAGCCAGCGCTGCTGTATCCCATCCGGTCAAACAGGGACTGGTCCAGATGCTTTCTGTATTCATCGACACCATCCTCATCTGCTCCGCGACAGCCTTCATGCTGCTGTGTTCCGGCGTTGAGCCCGCATCCGATCTTGCGGGAATGCCGTGGGTACAGGCGGCGGCTTCTGCTTCGCTGGGCGGATTCGGGACGATCTTTATCACCATCGCGCTCTGCCTGTTCGCATTTACGACGCTGATCGGCAATTTCTACTATGCGGAAATGGGACTGAAATTCCTCTGCGGCAGAAAGCCGGGCAAAGCGCTGATCACCGCATTCCGCATCATCGCCGCCCTGATCGTGCTCGTCGGAGCAACGATGGAATTCGGACTTGTATGGAATATGGCGGACGTGCTCATGGGTCTGATGGCCCTCATCAACCTGCCGGTCATCCTCATACTGGGAAGGCCCGCGATCCAGGCGATGTACGACTATATGAAGCAGAAAAAGGAAGGGAAAGATCCTGTATTCAGAGCGAAGGATATCCAGCTCAAGGATAAAACAGACTTTTGGAATTAAATCCGGTTTTGTGTGCGTTTAACCGATATCGCGGCAGGGCGCACATAAAAATAATATAGCCCCGCATACTGTATATAGAACAGTTATACCACACTGTCATTAAAGTATGCGGGGGTATTTTATTTATGGATAACGAAAATATAAAACATACACGGCATTATCTTGCGGCAGGCCTTATCTTCGCCGCAGTGCTCGGGACCCTGTCCCACTTCTTCTATGACTGGTCAGGGCAGAAGCCTGTCGTCGCCCTGTTCTCTCCTGTCAGCGAATCCACATGGGAACACATGAAGCTTGTCTTTTTTCCCATCCTTGTCTGGAGCCTTTTCCTGCCCTCCGGCATCCGGAAAAACTTTCCCTCTCTGCGTTCCGCGCTCCTTGCAGGAGGCCTGCTGGGAACATGGAGCGTGCCTGTTCTTTTCTACACTTATTCCGGCATACTCGGCAAAAACATCGCGGTTATCGATATTGCCATCTTCTATATCGCTGTTCTCATCTCCTTCAGCGCCGCGTGGAGACTTCGCGGATCTGCCGGGATAGAAAAACCCGCCCTTTCATCATCCTTTTCTCCGTCTTGATGACCGCGGCGTTTTTCCTGTTCACATTCTCTCCGCCGCAGCTCGGACTTTTTGCCGCACCGGTGTAAATGCTATGTGGCCCTGTTCTCTTTCATCCAGTCCGTATGGGCCGGGCCCGGTCCGAAATTCTTATTGACCAGCCGGCAGTACTCCTCATATGCCGGCATGCCCGCGAAGCGCTCCGCCAGAACATCCCTGATGCCCTTGTAATACCAGGCAAGCGCTGATTTGCTCTGCATGCGGAACCGCGTCCAGAGGGCATCCCCCTCCTTCGGATAATCTCTGTCAATATCCCGCATATTGGAAAGCTTATCCGCAAGTCCGATCATCTGCACCTCTATGGGGGCGTCTTTCAGACGGCTGACGGTGGCGCCCTTGCGCTCTTCCCATGTTTTCGACTTATCCTCACTCTCCTGGGAGACCATGTCTGCTACCCGGCTCCCAAATCGCAGCCTCAGCACATCCCAGGTAATCCCTCTGCAGTCCTCGATCGTATCGTGGAGCACAGCCGCGCAGATCACCTCCTCGTCCTTTGTCATCGTGGACACGATATCCGCCACCTCGATCGGGTGGACGATATAAGGCCGCCTCGTCCCTTTGCGAAACTGTCCTTCGTGTGCCTTCGCCGCAAACTCCATCGCATCATCAATCATGTTCTGCCCTCCACCGGCTGCTCCCGCCTGAAAACGATCTTCAAATGTCATAACTGTCCGGCCCTTTTCTATCCGCCGGACGATCCAGATAAATTTTATCACAGCCGGTCAGCAAGTACAACCGTTTCCCTTTATCTGTGTTTTCCTTTATCCCCTCCCCTTTATCTGGCGCTGAAAACACTTCCGTGTTATACTTGTTACACGATACACAAATGGGGAGGATTCTGACCATGGACAAAAAAAATGTGCTTGTGACCGGCTCTTCCCGGGGGATCGGGCGCTCATGCGCTCTTGCCTTCGCAAAAGCCGGATATCATGTATTTATAAACTGCATACATTCCATAGAGAAGCTGGAATCTCTGGAAAAGGAGATCCTGGGAGCGGGCGGCTCCTGTACGCAGGTTCCCGGCGATGTGAGTGACCCGGACACGGTGCGCTCCATGTTCCGAAAAATCTCCACGGCCCGCGGCGGGCTTGACATTCTTATAAATAACGCGGGGATCTCACATTTCGGGCTTTTGAGTGATATGTCCGACGCCCAGTGGCGGGCTGTTATGGACACGAATCTCTCTTCCGCCTTCTACTGCTGCCGGGAAGCGATCCCCTATATGGTATCGCAAAAAGCAGGGAGGATCATCAACATTTCCTCTATTTGGGGCATGGCAGGCGCCTCCTGTGAAGCCGCCTACTCAGCCTCCAAAGCCGGCATAAACGGACTGACACAGGCGCTGGCAAAGGAACTTGCCCCAAGCAATATCCAGGTAAATGCCATTGCCTGCGGAGTGATCGATACCGAGATGAATGCCCGGCTGGATGCGGGAGAGCGAAAGGCTCTGAAAGAAGAGATTCCCGCCGGGCGGTTCGGAACCGCGGAGGAAGCTGCCGCTCTTGCGCTCCTTCTCGCCGATGCTCCCGGTTATCTCACCGGACAGATCATCCGGTTGGACGGCGGGATGTTATGAGTTTTCCATATATATCCTTCGGCACATAGGCTTTCACCGCGATCCCTTCCGGCACATATTCCTCGGACAGGAGCTGTCCTCTGCTGCGGATAAGCTGGAGCATGCCCGCCTCCGAGAAATCATACATCCTCTCAATATAGATCATATCTTTCCTTATGATCTCAAGAAGCGCCTTTTTCAGCTCATCCAGCCCCTGCCCGGTCTTCGCGGATGTGGGGATGGAATGATCAGCCTGAAAATCCTTCTGGTTTACAGGCGTCTCCAGTCTGTCCTGTTTATTAAAGAGGGTGATGACCGGCTTTCCCGCCGCACCGAGCAGGCGCAGCGTGTCATACACCACATACATCTGTTCATCCATCTGCGGGTTAGAAGCATCCACCACATGGATGATGATATCCGCATATTTCACCTCTTCAAGCGTGCTCTTAAAAGCCTCCACCAGATGATGGGGGAGTTTTCGGATAAATCCCACTGTATCTGTGAGCAGGATCTCCTGGGTATTGTCCAGCATCAGAGACCGGGTGGTCGTATCCAGTGTGGAGAAGAGCATGGCGTCCTCCAGGATCCCTGCGTCTGTAAGCGCATTTTCTATACTGCTCTTCCCCGCTGAGGTGTAGCCGACAAGAGCCGCCACTTTCAGTCCTGACTGCTGTCTCTGGCCGCGGATAAGCTCCCGGTGCTTCTCCACATCCTTCAGCTCCTGTTTGAGCCGGCTGATCCTCTCGCGGATGAGCCGGCGGTCCATTTCCAGCTTCTTCTCTCCGGGACCCCTGGTCCCAATGCCTCCTCCCAGCCGGGACAGCGACCTGCCAAGCCTGGTCAGGCGGGACGCCCGGTATCTGAGCTGTGCCAGCTCTACCTGTATCTTGCCCTCTCCGGAGACAGCCCTGGCGGCAAAGATATCCAGGATCAGGAGCGTCCGGTCGATCACCTTGCAGGACAGTTCCGCCTCCAGAGCGCCGAGCTGGGCGCTGGTCAGTTCGTCATCACAGATAATGCCTGTTGCCCCTGTCTCCCATATGAGCTCTTTTAACTCCAGCAGTTTCCCTTTTCCCACATACGTCACCGGATGGGCGGACTCTCTTGCCTGGATGAGTCTGCCGGCCACTTTTGCCCCGGCGGTCCTGGCCAGTTCTGCTAGCTCGTCAAGAGAGCGCAGCGCCGCCTCACCAGCCCCTGTATCAACTCCTACGAGAATGACTGTCTCTTCTATCTGTTCCATATCGTACATCGGTCTCTTACCTCCGCCCTGTCAAAAAACCGGCAGTGCATATGCACTACCGTGTCTTTAAAAATTCTGCTTCCTTCTGCACTGTTTCGTCATCCGGATACTCGCTGAGATATTCTTCCCCCTTCTGGCGCGCGTTTTCCCAGTCCGCCAGATTCTCATAGCAGATGATCTCATTATATTTCATCTCACGGATCATATCCGTATCCGGGGCTTCCTCTCCGTCAGCAATCTCCGCCAGCGCAAGCCCGGTCTGGATATACCCCAGGACAGCCGTGTAGTCTTCCTCGCTTTTCCAGGTCTGCATCCCGCATGATGCCATAAGATGATAGAGCTGTACCGTCTCCTCCGCTCCCAGATCCACTGCCTGCTGAAATGCCTCCAGCGCTTTTTCGTATTGGCCGGACTCATAATAAGCCATGCCAAGTCCCCTGTACCCTTCCGCAGCTTTTTCTCTGTCATCACTTTCCGCGGCTTTCTGAAACCGAGTCAGGGCCTCTGCGTAATTGCCTTCTTCAAGGGCTGCCGTTCCTTCCTTCTGGGGATTGGAGCATCCGCCCAGCATCCCCGCGGCAGATATGCACACTGCCGCCGCAAATATTAGTCTTCTCTTTATTTTCATAACTCATACTCCATAATCCGGATACTGCATCATCCAGAATGAATTTAAAATATTGATCAGCATGACAGCCATATCCGCGATGATCGCATTCTGCATGGTCACAAGCCCGAAGAATGCCATGACGATGAGGATCCCTTTCATCCCGATAGCAAATATCATATTCTGTTTAACTGATCTTAGCGTTGCTTTTGAGATACGGACCGCATTTATGATTTTGGACGGCTCATCCTTCATCAGGATGATGTCCGCCGCTTCCAGAGCCGCATCCGCGCCCAGACCACCCATGGCGATACCAATATCCGCAAGCGCCAGGACCGGGGCGTCATTGATGCCATCCCCGACAAATGCCAGTATCTCATCTTCCGTCTGGCCCTCCCGGAATTCTTCCAGCAGGGCCACCTTATCTTCCGGCATCAGTTCGGCATACACACTGTCTATTCCCAGCTCGCCCGCCACTTCCTCTGCCACCTGTTCATTGTCACCGGTCAGCATGACCGCGGACAGATCTTTTTTGCACATCCATCTCAGCAGCCTGGCAGCATCTCTCCGGATCATATCAGAGATCAGGATATACCCTGCATACTGCCTGTTAACCGCCACATAGACGGTCGTGCCAGCCTCCTCCACAGCCCGGCATCGGATTCCTTTTCGTTCCATCAGCCTCGTATTTCCCACACAGACTTCTCTTCCGTCCACGATCGCCCGGACGCCATACCCCGGCTGTTCTGCAATATTAGACACACGAGTCCTATCCATAGCTTTCCCATACGCTTTCTGGAGAGACATGGCAACAGGATGGCTGGAATAAGATTCCGCCAGAACAGCGATTTCAAGCAGATCCTCTTTTTCCATCATGTTTTGCGGGACAATGTCCTTTACATAGAACACACCTTCTGTAAGTGTTCCGGTCTTATCGAACACAAAAGTATCTACCAGTGTCAGCTTCTCCAGAAATCTCCCGCCTTTGATAAGTACGCCCTGTTTTGCCGCCGACCCGATCCCGCCCAGAAACGCCAGCGGGATAGATACCATAAGCCCGCACGGACATGCGGCCACAAGGATGATGAGCCCCCGATATATCCACTCGCCTTTTGCTTCGATAAACATCATCGGGGGAAGGATCACGGTCAAAAGCGCGATCAGGATCACGATGGGCGTATAGTATTTTGTGAATTTATCCGCAAAATGAATGCTTTCTGATCTGTTCTCATTAGCGCTCTCCACAAGCCGCATGATCTTTGCCGCAGTGGAGTCGTTGTAGCGCTTTACCACCCTTGCCTGCAGAACGCTGTTGAGGTTGATGCTCCCGCTGTACAGCCGGTCTCCCTCCCACACAACCCTTGGTTCAGATTCGCCGGTGAGCGCTTTCATGTCCACCGTGCCTGTTCCCTTTGTCACGACCGCGTCCACCGGGATCTTCTCTCCCGGCCGCAGGATGATGATCTGCCCCAGGAGAAGTTCCTGGGGCGGTACGACCCGCTCGGTTTCTCCGACTTTCAGATTCGCATATTCGGGACGGATATCTATAAATTTCGCGATCGACTTCCTTGTCCTGCTTAGGGATATCTCTTCTACCAGCTTTCCCACCTGGTAAAACAGCATTGCAGCCACAGCCTCCTTATGCCTGCCTACAGCAAAAGCGCCCGCTGTCGCGATGATCATCAGAAGATTCTCGTCCAGAAACTGCTTTTTTCTGAGCTTCTCTAACTGTTCCCAGTACGTTGTCCCGGAAAGCGCCGCGTACGCCAGCAGAAATAATATCGTCTCCAAAATCCCTGTTACGGACAGAAAAGACACCACTACCCATGCAATGACAGCCAGCAGCAGACCTGCTCCGATCTCTACACTCTTTTTCCTTGCCTTTTTCGTCATTCCTTTTTCCCTTTAACTTCCTCTGACTTCTGGTCTGCATTCCCCGCCAGCCAGTAAAATGACCCCTCAGTACAGTATATCGAAAAGAGGCAAAAGCATCAAGATATTTTGCGTTTTAACAGCCTATCTTAAGAAAAAATTACGATACTCCCACGGCAGGTTCACAAAATCTGTGCCATCTGATATAATAAAGTCAATTATCTGATTCCGGTATGAGAGGTGAAGAGAGAATATGACAGGCAAATGCAGTTTATGCGGCAGCCGGCTGGATAATGGAAAGTGCGTATTCTGCCGTCTTGATAATAAAATGTACGGATAGGAATATATGAGGGATTCTTACCGTCTGCCGTCTACCGGTGCAGATACCGGAGCCCGGAAATCCGAGTCCGCGCACCGTGGGAAAATACCGCGGATGCCAGGGACTCCCGGTACCACAAAAACCCAGGCCGGCAGCGTTCAGCGGCAAACAGTCTCCGCTGCTCCTCCACAGCGGAATCATCACACCCGCATAAATAGTCCGGACTTTCAGTCAAAAAAATACAGGACAGTCACCCTGATCATTATCCTTATGATCGTGATATGTGTGTTCGGCCCCGCATTGATCCGGATCGTCAGGTCCATGCTCGAAGCCGGCTCTTCCTCCGATGGGAACTCCTGGCTGACAGGCATAGAAAGCATTTTCTCAGACGACAGCGACGTTTCCCATACCTATGAGGATCATAATCCTTATGAATATGTAACAAGGGAAATCCCCGGTACAGGCAGTACATACGAAACTACCATCGGAAGCGGCGTTTATCAGGTCGGCATTCATATGCCGGAAGGCGTCTACCACGCAGAGCTCGCGTACGGAAACGGAGGCCTTCAGATATCTGACACTGAAAATCTTATCTATGAATCCATATGGTTCGGCGAGGATGGGCTAGATGATGAAGTGACGGAAACGGATGACCTGCGGCTGTATAACGGAGCGCAGATGGCCATCAGCGGCAGCGCTGCCCTGACATTTTCGACGTCTAACGCACAGCCTCTCACGCAGGATATAACAGCCAATCCACTGACAGGATCTGTTGTTCTGAATGAAGGGACTTACACAGTGGGAGAAGACATACTTCCTGAAGGCATCTATGATGTTATCGTGAAAGAATTCGAAGGCTATGCGTCTTTCAACCTGGATCTTCTCTATCCCAACGGCTCCAATAAGTTTCTGTGGACGGCCAGGGACAGTGCTTCTCCCGGGGGAAGGCTCAGGAATATCATCCTCCCCGCGGGAACAGAGATCACACTCATCGGCGACCCCGCTGAGTTCCTTCCGGGCGAAGGATATTTTGAAGCTGATTACGCAGAATACCCATGGAACTGACAGGCAGCCTCCTGGAAAACCAGGGCAAATGTATCTGGGGCAGACAACACAATAACAGCTATCGTGAAAGGAGAAACAAAACTCGATGAATATGGAAATTCTTCGGTCATTTACGGAAAACACCTGGCTGATATGGCTGGGGCTTTTCATCATACTGATCGTTATCGAACTGATCACCGTGGGGCTGACCACGATCTGGTTTGCCGGCGGAGCCCTTGCGGCAATCCTCGCCGATATTTTAGGAGCCGGCGTCCTGGCGCAGATCCTGATCTTTCTGGCAGTGTCCTGCATCCTTCTGTTCTTCACACGCCCCTGGGCGATAAAGCATCTTAACCAGAAACGAGTCCGAACGAATTATGAAGGCGAGATCGGAAAGATCATAAAACTAACGGAAAAGGTTGACAACCGGAATCAGACCGGAAAAAGCGTCATAGACGGCCGGGAGTGGACCGTCCGCAGCAGGGATGACAGGGAAATACTGGAAGCAAGTTCTCTGGCAAAGGTTCTTGCGGTATCCGGGGTAAAATTGATCGTAGAAAAGTATGAGGAGGAATAACAAATGAACAGTATAATCAGCATCGGAGGTATTTTTTTCATTATCATTGTGGTCCTGATCGTGCTTGTCCTGATTTCATGCGTTAAGATCGTGCATCAGGCTCAGTCAGTCGTTGTGGAGCGCCTCGGCGCTTATCAGGCCACATGGAGCACAGGGCTCCATTTCAAGCTCCCCATCATTGACCGCGTGGCAAAACGGATCGACCTGAAGGAGCAAGTCGTAGACTTCCCGCCCCAGCCGGTGATCACAAAAGATAATGTGACCATGCAGATCGATACCGTTATCTTTTTCCAGATCACAGATCCCAAGCTGTTCTGCTACGGCGTTGCCAACCCTATCATCGCCATCGAAAACCTGACAGCGACAACTCTCCGCAACATCATCGGCGATCTGGAACTTGACCAGACCCTGACATCCAGAGAGACGATAAACACAAAAATGCGCGCGGAGCTGGATCTTGCCACTGACCCATGGGGCATCAAGGTAAACCGCGTGGAGCTTAAAAACATCATCCCGCCGACAGCCATCCGTGACGCAATGGAAAAACAGATGAAGGCAGAGCGTGAGCGAAGAGAGGCGATCCTGAGGGCAGAGGGTGAAAAAAAATCCACTGTCCTCGTCGCAGAAGGACAGAAGCAGTCCGTGATCCTGGAAGCCGAGGCAAAGAAACAGGCAGCGATCCTCCAGGCTGAGGCTGAGAAGGAGAAAATGATCCGCGAGGCAGAAGGTGAAGCGGAGGCTATCATGAAGGTACAGCAGGCGACTGCCGATGGTCTCAGATTCTTAAAAGAAGCCGGGGCAGACAACGCAGTTCTTACTCTTAAGAGCCTGGAAGCATTTGAAAAGGCTGCTGACGGAAAAGCGACCAAGATCATCGTTCCCTCTCAGATACAGGAGATCGCGGGACTCGTGAAATCGATCACTGAGATCGCGTCAAACGATGAAAACACACAGTGACAACCTGAAAAATAATCGATTGGGGACGTAGTGAAATCCGATTTTACTACGTCCCCAATTGGCACTATTTTTCTGCTGCCCCATCAAAATGCAGCACTTTCTGTTCTTTTCTGTTCCCGATCACATTTTCCAGCACTTCATCCATGTTATCCCGGTTTTTCTCGTTCACGATGCATTCCTGGATGGCTTCATTCAGCGAGAGCATCTTGTCATCCAGTTCAGATACCATCTTTGCACATTCCTGGAGGTCCCTGCTGATATAATCCGGCGCATTGCCCTCAAACTTATAATAAATCTTATGCTCCAGGCTCGCCCAGAAATCCATCGCGATCGTGCGGATCTGGATCTCCACCTTGGTGTCCACCACGCTGTCAGACAGAAAGATCGGTACGGAGACAAGCATATGGTAGCTCTTATAACCGCTTTCCTTCGGGTTCTTTATGTAGTCCTTGATCGAGAGCACTTTAAGGTCGCTCTGATTTCCGATCATCTCTGCCAGGCGGTAAATATCTGAGGTAAAAGAACAGATCAGCCTCACGCCTGCAATATCGTTGATATAACGGACCATATTTTCTATGGATGTTTCGTATCCGTAACGTTTGAGCTTCTTTACGATGCTCTCCGGCGTTTTGATCCTTGTCTTGATGTGTTCGATCGGATTGTACTGATGTACATGCTGGAACTCATCATTTAGGATCTCCAGCTTTGTGCCTACTTCTTTCAAAGCTGCATTGTAGAGAAAAATAACTGTTTTCCAACTGTCGACATCCTCGTAGCTCTTTAATGCAGCCTCAACCTGTTGTTCACATTTCATCGCGGATATCCCCCATTGGTTGTTTTATCTCTGAACAGTATACCATATTTTGTATACGCTGTCACAGAGTTCGCTCCATTTTATAATCTTTTCATATCTCCAGTTTCATGTCCCCCGGATGGATCCATTTCTTCTTCCGCATAAATTCTGAGATCAGGAGCGTCAGCACCGCAGGCAGGATAAACTGGATCACCATGATCTTAAAAAGCACGACAGTCCCGCCTTCTGTCTGTGTCATGACCTGCCATGTCATCAGAGACCCTACCAATCCCGCCGTTCCCATTCCCGAACCGGTTGCGTTATTTGTCATGTGGAACAGCATCGTCCCTACCGGTCCCAGAACAGCGCTGGAAAGGATCGGGGGTATCCATATCTGGGGATGCCGCACGATATTCGGAACCTGAAGCATGGATGTCCCGATCCCCTGCGCCAGGAATCCGCTGAACTTATTCTCCCGCCAGCTCGCCACCGCGAAGCCGATCATATTGCAGCAGCAGCCCACTGTAGCCGCCCCGGCCGCCAGTCCTGACAGATTCAGGATCACTCCAAGCGCGGCGGAACTGATCGGCAGTGTGAGTATCATTCCCATCAGGACCGACACAACTATACCCATGAGGAAGGGCTGCTGCTCTGTGCCCCAGTTGATCAGTGATCCGAGCCACGCCATGAATCCGGAGATCGGAGGCCCCACTAACAGACCCACCACCGAACCTGCTCCAATACAGACGAGAGGCGTGAGTATGATGTCCAGCCTGGTCTTTCCTGAGATCAGGATTCCCAGTTCGATGGCAGCATATGCCGCCACAAAAGCGCCCAACGGCTCTCCCGGGCCAGCCAGGATCAGATTTCCGTCCGCCAGTACGTTTCCTGAAAGCAGATTCCCGGCAAAGGCGCCGATCATTCCCGCGACCGCGGCGGATACAACGACCAGATGTCCCGCATCCAGCTTGCGCGCCACGCCAGCGCCGATGCCTGCACCGGTCAGCCCTGCTGCCATCTTGCCGACCAGATAGATCAGATCTCCCACATTTCCTCCGGCGAACGTGCCGATCTGCTGGATGATCGTTCCAATGATCAACGTGGCGAAGAGCCCCTGTGCCATACCGCTCAGACCGTCAATAAATACCCTGTCCAAAATCTTTTTCATGAGTTCCTTTTCCTCTCTGTACTCAGCATATTCCCATACCCGGCTGTGCTTTTTTGCATCTGTTTTTCGCAGCGGGCACACCTATCTTGTGAGCACTGTCCATTCCCCTTCATGTTCTGCTTTTCCCAGACACTCCACGAGGTTTCCCTCTTTATCCGTGAGCTCCGGGAGTGTCTTCCCTGTCTCCATGACATAGTCCGTCAGAAGCCAGCTCACGATATTCACATTATCCTTTCGCCCCGCCACCTTCTGGGGCGCTTCGATCCCCATCATCTCTTCCAGGAAATCGATCCCCACCTGATTCTCTTTACAGTAGAGGACAAGCGTCCCATGAAGCCAGAGGTACACGCCGCTGATCTTCTTATCCGCATCCTGTCCTCCCGGAGCTTCGTCAATATAGACGATCTGAAACGGCGCATCAATCCCGAACGCGTCCACCGCATCCGCTATCAGCCTTCCATATGGTTCATCCTTTAAATACTCCTCCAACACCGGCCTGTCCGCCTCTGTGCATACTCTGATCATAGCTCCTGGTCCTCCTCATATTCCGCTGTATTAGCCTCCGCCATTCCTTTAATACTATATCAAAAAGCACTGTCTCAGGCAACGGCAGATTTTCCGCACAGAAGATTTTCCATACGGAAGCTTTTCCGCAGATGACTTTTCCTTTTTCCTGTGTTAGAATACCATCATGCAGAAAGGAGTTCTTTTATGTTTCGTTTATGGGGAAAAGAATTTAAAGATAACAGAATGCTGCGGGACACCGTGGTCTGCAATGAGACTGACGATACCCGCACGCACAAGATATTTCATGCCCTGGACCAGATCTGTTATGAATTTGACCTGAGCAAGCCGATCTGGCTGGACTCCACTATCGCAGAGTTCAAGCGGCATGCCAAAGCTCGTTTTTATCAGGATAATTTTGTCGATTCGATCGATTTTGATTATCTGGAAATCCAGGTGATAGAGGAATGATTCCCCTGTCACCTGTTTTTTACGTTCAGCTGCAGGAGTCTGCGGATCTGTCACTGACTCCGTATCGCCTCCAGCGGGCTGAGGCTCATCGCCCTCCTTGCAGGGAAATATCCCGCCGCCGTTCCGACCAGCACCGCAAAGCCTGTTGATACAAGCAGCAGCCACACCGGGATAAACGAGAGATTCCCGGATACTCCCAGGCCTCCGCCTGAGACAAAAATATTGATCACCAGCGACATGGTCAGGCTCAGGATATTTCCGATGATGCCGCCAGCCAGCCCGATGAATGCTGCCTCCAGCAGGAAAAGCTGGCGGATGTTCCTGAGCCCGCATCCGATCACTTTCATGACCCCGATCTCTTTTGTCCTCTCGTATATGGACATCATCATCGTATTGGCAATCCCGATCGCCGCCACCAGCAGAGAGACCGCTCCGATCCCACCGAGGACTGCCTGGACCATGGCAAACTGTTTCTTCATACTGTCAATGTACTCTGCATTTGTCTCCACGTTATACCCAAGGCTGCGGATCGTACTGGCCAGTTCCTCCACATGCTCCATGTCATCCGCCTGCACTCTTGCCGAACTGTATACAAATCTGCTGTACGGCTTTCCGCTCTTTGTAGACGGCTGTCCCGGAATAACGCGCCCTCGGAACTCTTTCTTAAGATATCCCCTCAGCTGATCAAGATCGCAGTATACTTTAAAGGAATCCATACTGTAATTGTCCATTCCGCCCGCTATCACGCCGCTGCCTTTTACCACATATTTTTTCGGCGCTGTCTGAGCCTTCTGTCCCTGCCCGGCTGTGTCCGCTCCTCCCGCCGCCCCAGCGGGACCTCCGCCCACATCCGGGTTCTGCGCCTGGTAATAGCCCTCCTGGTCCAGGATCAGGAAGAGGGAATCGTTCTTCAGGTCAATGTCCGGCGCTTCCCCGGTATCCCAGTAGGTCTTTCCTGTTCCCTTGTGATAAAAGTTGCTTAAGACCGCATTCCCATACACCAGTTCCAACTGAGCGCTGTCGCCGTCCGGCAGTCTCCCCCCGGTCTCCAGCTCCAGGTTCAGAGACCTGAGCCCTTCAGGGGTCATTCCGCACAGTTCAACATTTCCTTCATACCGGCCTTTCAGCGCAATGGCAGAAAGATTATATACAGGCTCCACGCTCTTTATATGCGCCAGGGTCCGCAGCTCTTTTATCACGTCATCCGTGATATATTTTTTCGCCTCCTCGTCAGAGGAGCCTCCGTACGACATTCCGCCGCTGTCCTTGCCTGTCACTGTGATCCCTGTCGTCCCGCCGCTCTTCTGCACTTCCGCATACATCGACTCCTGGAGCCCAAGTCCCAGAGAGATCATGACCACGATCGAAGCCGTCCCGATCACCACGCCGAGAACCGTCAGAAAAGTCCGCAGTTTTCTGCGTTTGAGGCTGCTAATGCTCATCCTCAGTAAGTCGCTCCACCTCATCAAATAATTCCTCCTCTTCTGCTTCCCGGAGTTTTTTCTTCCTGCGTTTTATCAGGATCGCCCCTCCGGTAATTCCCGCTGCCGCTATTACGATGACTGCCACGATCATCCCCACCGGCAGCCCGCCTTCTTCCGGCATGTCTTCATACAGCATCTCCATGTCTGCCGGCGCGGTCTCTTCCAGGACCGTCATGGTGAATTTCTGTTCCGATGTACTCACATTGCCCGCATCATCTTCGTAAGTCAGTATCAGTTTACAGTCTTCTCCGCCTTCTGTTGCCTGTTTTGCAGTGACAATACTGTCGATCGTCCCGGTGGCACCGGCGTCAAGATTACCGATGAACTGCTCCTGGGAGTCGATCATCGCTCCCTCAAACCGGGCCTTTACATTGTACATCTTGACTCGTCCGAGATTGTACAGGCTGCACGATATATTCGCCTCTTCCCCGACAGCCACTGTATCAGGAGCGATCTGGATCTTGCTGAATTCAAATCTTGCTTCCTGCCTGACAGGGATCGCAAGGCTGGACTGGGCCTCATACTGCGTTGCGTTTCCATCCTCATACTTCATGCTCATGCTGATGCTGTACGGCTTTTGCACCAGATCCGCGCGGGCATTGAGGTCAATGGCGATATCTCTGGTGCCGCCCGCGGGAATACTGTCCAGATAAATGGAACTGGAACCGGAAGAGGGCAGGAATGCCGGAGCTTCTGCCGCCGCCTCAGTCCCGGAAGAGGGCGCCTGGAAATCAAACAGCATGTTTGAGACTCCTGTCCGGGAAGACGTATTTTTCAGATGCACGACCAGCTTAAAGTCTCCTCCGGCACGCACCTCCCCCGGCTCGGTGCTGAATCCTGTGACAATGACCCTGGGCACTGACCCATTTGATCCTGATGCGCCGCCGGAAACAACCGGCTCCCCAGTATAAAATCCGCCTGCCGTCAGCGCCGCGTCAGCTCCTGTCCCATCTGACACCTGGCCTCCTGATGCGGACTGTCCCGGATTTCCCGATCCGGAAGACGCGCCCGGATCCGATGGATTCCCGCCGGACGGCTGTTCTTCAGCCGGTTTCTCTTTCGCAGTTGTCTTTACAAAGACGTATTTCTCCGTCTCATACGCGTTCTCCCCATCATCGTAGTCGATGCGGAATGTAAGCTTATATGCTTTACCGCTTACATCGCTCTTCACCGTGAGCATGTCATTGTCCACTCCCCACAGAGCGTCTGTCTGCTTTCCTGCTTCCAGAGTGCCAAGCCCCAGCTCATAATTCAGCTTATTCAGCTCAAAGGGCCAGTCTGCTTCATTCTGTATGACAGGAGCGATCCTCACATTCCGGGCGTTTATATTGCCGCTGTTTTTCACGCTGATATTAAGCTGCGCCTTCTCCCCTGCGCGAAAGACCGGCGTCTCCTGACCGTCTCCTACGCTGATCTGGATGCGCGCCAGATTTGCCGTACCCTGTGCCAGGCTTTCCGACCGAGCCGATAAGTTCTGTATCCCTGCTGCCCTGACAGACGCTCCCACAGGAATTGCCGCCGGCAGCACAAATGCCGCGCACAACACAGCAGCACCGATCCTTTTCAATATGTTCCTTCTACGCTTTGTCATTCTCTCTGTCCCTCCTGTTTTCTTGTATATGTACGATCTTCCCATCAAGAATATGCAGCACCCGGTCCGCATACTCTGCCTCGTGCGGATCGTGGGTGACCATTACCAGCGTCCGTTTCTGTTCTCTGACGATCTTCTGCATCAGCCGCATGACCTCTTCTGATGTATGGGAATCCAGATTTCCTGTTGGCTCATCCGCAAAGATGATCTTCGGATCCGTCACGAGCGCGCGGGCAACTCCTACCCTCTGCTGCTGTCCTCCTGACATCTGATTTGGCATATGCATCTTATGTTTCTCCAGACTGACAAGCTCCAGCATGCGGTTTGCTTTTTTCAGTCTTGTCTTTCGCGCCTCTCCGCGGAAGGTGAGCGGCAGCGCCACGTTTTCCAGCGCGCTCATCGTCCCCAGCAGATGAAATGACTGAAAGATAAATCCCACGTTTTCCCTGCGGAATCTTACCAGTTCATCTTCCTTTAGTTTCTCGATGTGCTGTCCGCTGATGACGACTTCTCCCCTGGACGGTTTTTCCAGGCCGGCAAGCATATTGAGCAGCGTTGACTTCCCCGAACCGGACGTCCCCACGATGGCGCAGAATTCACCCTCGCGAATACTGAAGCTCACGCCGTCCAGCGCCCGCACCGAAGAGTCGCCGATGCGGTACAGCTTGTAAAGGTTGTTCACACAGATAATCTCTCTCACAGCAGCCTCCTTGTCAGAATATGGTAAGTGTATGTTAACTTACATTTTCTAATATTTAGTAAGGTATTTTTTGAAGATTTTCTTAATACACAAGGGAAATATACGCAGCCGGAAGGGCATTCAAAACAAGATGTGCCGAAATAAGAAAAAGTCTTGCAATTTCAAGCGAACAGATGTATAATTTTTTACATGCCGAACGCAGATGTAGTTCATCGGTAGAACACCAGCTTCCCAAGCTGGGGAGGCGGGTTCGACTCCCGTCATCTGCTGCAAAAAGCCGGGAATGTTGAGAGATTCACATTCCCGGCTTTTGACTTGGTTTTATTTTTACTCAATCTGCCAGTCAACCGGCTCGATCCCCTGCTCCTCCAGGAACCGGTTTGTCTGGCTGAACGGCCTGCTGCCGAAGAACCCCCGGTACGCGGACAGAGGGCTCGGGTGGGGCGCTGTCAGGATCAGATGTTTCGGATTGTTGAGCATGGCCCTCTTCCTCTGGGCCGGGCTTCCCCACAGAATAAACACGATCGGGCGGTCCTGGCTGTTAAGCGCCATGATCGCCGCATCTGTGAACTCTTCCCAGCCGATCCCGCGATGGGAATTCGCCTGGTGCGCCCTCACAGTGAGGACAGTGTTGAGCATGAGCACGCCCTGCTCTGCCCATTTTGTCAGGCATCCGTGATTCGGGACCGCACACCCCAGATCGTTGTGGAGTTCCTGATAAATATTGACAAGGGACGGTGGTATCTCCACGCCCTTTTTCACTGAAAAACACAGGCCGTGCGCCTGTCCGTTATTGTGATACGGATCCTGTCCCAGGATCACTACTTTCACATCCTTAAGAGGCGTCAGATGAAACGCGTTAAAAATATCTTCTGCCGGCGGAAAGATCAGCCTTGTCCTGTACTCATGATTCACTGTGTCAAACAGTTTCCTGTAATACGGTTTGGAAAACTCTCCTTTGAGCGCTTCATACCAGTCTCCATTTAATCCTGCCATCTCTCTCTCCTCGGGGGTCTGACCCTATTCAAACTTTTTTCACGATCTTACCGGCACGCCTTCCTGTCTCAGGTATTCTTTGACCTGCCGGATCTCCAGTTCTTTATAATGGAACAGGGATGCCGCGAGAGCTGCATCCGCTTTCCCTTCCGTCAATGCCTCTTTGAAGTGCTCCAGTTTCCCGGCGCCGCCTGACGCGATGACCGGGACGGACACATTTTCCGCGACAGCGCGTGTCAGCTCCAGGTCATATCCTGCCTTGGTCCCATCGCAGTCCATGCTTGTGAGCAGGATTTCCCCTGCGCCGAGCTGTTCCACTTTTTTCGCCCACTCTACAGCGTCGATCCCCACATCGATCCGTCCGCCGTTCTTATAGATATTCCAACCGGAACCGTCTGCGCGCCTCTTTGCGTCTATCGCAACGACCACACACTGACTGCCGAACTTGTCCGCCGCGTCACGGATGAGCTCCGGTGTGCTGATCGCGGACGAATTGATGGATATTTTATCCGCCCCTTCTCTGAGGATTGCCCGAAAATCATCCACTGTGCGGATTCCGCCGCCCACGGTAAACGGAATGAATACGCACTCCGCCACTTTGCGCACCATGTCGATCACTGTGCCGCGCTCATCCGAGGATGCCGTAATATCCAGGAATACCAGTTCGTCTGCTCCGGCTTCATCATATGCCCTGGCAATCTCCACCGGATCTCCCGCGTCCTTCAAGCCGACAAAATTTACACCTTTTACCACCCGCCCGGCATTTACATCCAGACAGGGGATGATCCTCTTTGTAAACATGCGTCCCCTCCCTCACAGCTCTACAAAATTTTTCAGGATATGCAGTCCCACATCACTGCTTTTCTCAGGATGGAACTGGCAGGCAAACACATTGTCCTGCTCTACCGAAGCATGGATGTGCGTACAGTATTCTGTAGATGCTTTTACGATCTTCTCATCTTCAGCCCTCAGATAGTAAGAGTGTACAAAATATACACAGGCCTGTTCCTCAATGTCTCTGAACAGCCTTCCGCTGTTCTCTAAATGCAGGGAATTCCAGCCCATATGTGGGATTTTCATCCCTTCCTTCCCGGGTATCCGCAGGATCTCACCCCTCAGGATGCCCAGCCCTTCCACTCCGGGCGCTTCCTCGCTTCGCTCAAACAGGAGCTGTAATCCAAGGCAGATTCCCAGGAAAGGCTTCCCCGCGTCCGCTACTCGGCGGATCACCCGGTCAAGTCCGCTTTTTCGCAAATTGTCCATGGCATCGCCAAAAGCCCCGACACCGGGAAGGATCACTTTATCCGCACTCAGGATCTTTTCCGCCTCTCCGGTGATGCAGACTTCCTGTCCCAGATAGAGCAGCGCTTTCTCCACACTGCGGATGTTGCCCGCATCATAATCAATGACCGCGATCATCTGTCTTCCCCCTTCCCCACGCCTGTCTTAACGACAGGAACAGGGGTATGATCCACTGCGTCAAGGTTATTTATGTAATTTTTCGTCTCTCTGGCAATGACCGGCGACAGCAGCAGGACTGCGATCAGGTTGGGAATCGCCATCAGCGCGTTCAGGATATCCGCGATCTTCCATACCAGATCCAGCGCAAGCACCGGAGCAATAAGGGACACTGCCACATACAGCACGCGGTAGGGGATCAGGCCTTTCCTGCCCGCAAAATATTCTACGCACCGCTCTCCATAATAGGCCCAGCCAAGGATCGTGGAATATGCGAAAGAAATAATACCGACAACGAGGATAAACGGTCCGAAAAATGGGATCTGCCCGAAGGCAAGGGTCGTCAGCTCACCGCCGTCCGCTATCTGATCCGCGTTGATCGCCGGATTTTTCATGATGGTCGTCACAAGCACAAGTCCGGTCATAAGGCAGACGACTACAGTGTCCCAGAACGTCCCTGTAGAAGAAACAAGCGCCTGGCGGACCGGATTTTTCGTTTTTGCCGCTGCTGCCGCGATGGGAGCAGACCCCATACCTGACTCATTGGAAAAAAGCCCCCTTGCGACACCGTACTGCATGGCGTAGCGGATACCGGTTCCCACAAGACCTCCGGCAGCCGCGCCCGGCGTAAACGCCAGACGGCAGATCGTCTTGATCGCGGGAATGATATAATCATAATTGATGCCAAGGATGATCAGGCAGCCGACCACATAAAAGATCGCCATAAATGGAACCAGCTTTTCACACACATTCGCGATACTCTTGATCCCGCCAAAGATAACAAACGCGGTCAGCACAGCTATGATCACGCCTACGATCCAGGGCTCGATCCCAAGGTTCTCATTACACACCTCCGCAATGGCGTTTACCTGTGTGGCGCATCCGATCCCAAAAGAAGCAAATCCTGCGAATACCGCGAAGATCATTCCCAGCCACTTCATGTTAAGCCCCCGCTCCAGAGCATACATGGCTCCGCCCTGCATGCGTCCGTCTGCTGTCTTTACGCGGTACTTGACCGCGATCAGGGACTCTGCGTATTTTGTAGCGATTCCGAACACCCCGGTGAGCCAGCACCAGAGCACCGCTCCCGGACCTCCAAGGGTGATGGCCGTTCCCACACCGATGATATTTCCTGTGCCGATCGTGGAGGCCAGCGCTGTGGTCAGCGCGCCGAACTGGCTTACTTCCCCATCCGCGTCATCCTCTTTTGACACAGAGAGGGGAATACCCTTTGTGATCGATTTCCTCTGAATAAAGCCGGTCCGCACCGTCATAAAAAGATGGGTCCCGAGAAGGAGGATGATCATCCACCACCCCCACACAAAATCATCAACTGATTGCACAATTTCGAATATCTTTTCATACATAGCCCTCTTCCTCCCAGATAACAATTCAGGCATACGCAATACCCACTGCCCGCAGTTGGCATACCGTATGCCCATAAAAGCATTACATAATTATGCATTTTAACGCATTTTCACTTTAATGTAAAGAAGCATTTCCTTTTTCCGGCAGGCTTCCGTCGGTCTTTGCGTCCAGCTCAAACCAGAAAGCCACTCCGTTTTCAAAGTTCTTTACGCCGTATTTCTGATGGAAGGACTCCATGATCGCCTTTACGATGGACAGCCCGATCCCATTTCCTCCATATTCTCTTGTATGCGCCTTGTCCACCTTATAGAACTTATCCCACAGCTTCGGGATATCTTCTTCCGGGATCGGCTTCCCGCTGTTAAATACGGATATCCGCGCCTTGCCGTCATCGGCGATGATGCGCACCTCGATCCTTTTCTCATTCTCCACATGATGGATCGCATTTGTCAGATAGTTACGAACTACCTGCTCTGTCTTAAATTCGTCCGCCCAGACATAAAGGCTCTCATCCGCGATAAAGTCGATCGACGCCCCTGCCTGCTGTACAAGGATCTCGCAGCTTGCGATCACTCCCTGGACCAGTCTGACGATATCGAACCGCTCGAACTGCACCTCGTCGTTTCCGAATTCAAGCTGATTCAGAGCGAGCAGGTTTTTGACCATCATATTCATCTTTCCCGCTTCATCCATGATAACGTCGCAGTAAAACTCCCTGCTCTCCGGATCGTCATTGACTCCTTCTTTGAGCCCCTCTGCATACCCCTGGATAAGAGCGAGCGGCGTCTTGAGCTCATGGGAGACATTTCCGAGGAACTCATTCCTCATATCCTCGATCTTTTCTTTCTGCTCGATATCTTTCTGAAGCCGGTTATTGGCGCGTTTTAATTCGGAGACCGTCTTCTCGAGCTGGGCGGACATCCTGTTAAAATTCCTTCCGAGAACGCCGATCTCATCTTCTCCGTTCCTCGTATATCTTGCCTCAAAATTCAGATTCGCCATCTCCTGTGAGAGCCTTGCCAGCTCCATGACCGGCTGCGTGATCCTGCGCGAAAACAGCCATATGAGGATTCCTCCAAAAATAATGCCGATAACTCCCAGATAGATCAGAAACCGGTTTGCCAGAGAGGCGCTCTCCTGAATACTGGCCAGGGGGCTCTGCATGATAAACCAGGAGCCGTCTGACAGCCTTCCGCGCATTTTCAGATACTCCACATCACCGGTCACTCCCTGGGCGTCATCCCGGTAGATCGTATAAGCATCTGACTGCCTGATCACATCCGCCACGTTGACACCTGCTATTCCCATGAGCAGCCCCACTGTCATTTCTTTAAAACGAGGGTCCTCTGTGCCTAGCGTGCTGAACACCGCATTGCCACCTGCATCAACGACCACCAGATCCACATTCGCTTTCTCCGTACGGATCAGGATATTGTTCAGGGACGATGTTTCTGTCAGTTTGCCTTCCACAAATATGCGGTCCACTTCACTGTATGTCCGCATCAGCTCCTGGGATTTATGGGAGAGATAATATGTTCCCAGAAATCCGGTATTGATGACCAGCACTCCCCCGAGGATAAAGACGAGCAGACCGATAAAGATCGCGGTTATCTGCCTTCGGATCGAATATTTCATAAATCATCACCTCAGATCAGTCTACTTCAAATTTATAGCCCATTCCCCAGATGGTCCTGATATATTCGCCCTTATCCCCCAGCTTGCTCCTCAGCTTCTTTACATGGGTGTCTATCGTCCGGGCATCACCGAAGTAATCATAATTCCATACATTATTCAGGATCTTCTCCCTGGACAGGGCAAGCCCCTGATTTTCGACAAAATATGACAGAAGTTCAAACTCCTTATAGCTCAGCTCCACAGGCTGTCCGTCGATCTTCACGATGTGGGCCGCCTTGTCGATCACGATACCGCCTGCCTCGATCACATCTCCGCCTGTGCTTCCGAGCGTCCGTCTCAGGATCGCATTCACTCTCGCCACCAGGATTTTCGGACTGAACGGTTTGGATATGTATTCATCTACTCCCAGCTCAAATCCCTGGAGCTCGTCCCTTTCTTCCGAGCGCGCAGTGAGCATGATGATCGGGATTTTGGATGATTCCCGGATCTCCCTGCATACCTGCCATCCGTCCATCTTCGGCATCATCACGTCAAGGATGACAAGCGCCACATCCTTCTCCTCGTAGAAAATGTCCATCGCCTCCACGCCGTCCCCTGCTTCCACGACCGTATAGCCTTCCCGGGTAAGAAAATCTTTTACCAGTTTTCTCATCCTGCTCTCATCATCTACAACAAGAATCTTTATATTTTCCATGACCCTTCTCTCCTCTTTTTCTGATCTGTATACTTTTGTTTTGTCCTACATCTTATCAGGAAAATATGTCAATAATGTGAATAAAACAGACAATAGATATAACAAAAATTTTTCTTGCCACAGAGCCCGCTTAATGATAACATATTATCAGTTCGTGAGGGAGTAATTGGCGTATTTCTGCGTGGTAAGTCAACATACTGGTTTCCGTCGGGAACCTGGCTTATCTTAAATAATGAGACTCATGTACAGTGTATTTGCTGTGCATGTTTTTATCTGACAGGTGCAGCACTGCACCTGCTTTTTTATTTCGCTGGAAGCATCATGGGCTTTCCGCCATGACTAAGGAGGAAAAAATGGGGTTATTGGAATTATTCATTCTGGCTGTGGGGCTGTCCATGGACGCCTTCGCAGTCTCTGTCTGTAAGGGGCTTGCCATGCCAAAGATCACTGTTAAGAAAACACTGATCGTCGGACTCTGGTTCGGAGGTTTTCAGGCGCTGATGCCCACCATCGGTTATTTTCTTGGCGTCCAGTTCCGGGATAAGATCACAGCCATTGATCACTGGATCGCCTTCATCCTGCTTGGGCTCATCGGCGCCAACATGATAAAAGAAGCCTGTTCAAACGACTGCGAAGAGGAAAGCGATTCTCTTGATATCAGGACCATGTTCCTGCTCGCAGTGGCGACCAGCATCGACGCGCTTGCGGTGGGCATTACCTTTGCCTTTCTGAACGTTCAGTTCGCATCCGCAGTCTCTTTTATCGGTGTGACCACGTTCGCGCTCTCCTCTGTCGGGGTAAAGATCGGGAACGTATTCGGCACCCATTATAAAGCAAAAGCCGAATTCGCCGGCGGTGTGATACTCATACTGCTGGGGCTGAAAATCCTGCTGGAACATTTGGGAATCCTGTAACAGTTCCTTATAATGTCCGGCAGACAATGCCTGACAGATCCTTCCTATTAAAATGTGCACAAAAAAGCCGGGCGAAAATGTGTAAAACGCTGAATTTTTAAAATAAATTGACCTGTGCCTTATATTTGTATAAAATGGATTTAAGATATGTACATACGAATTGATATTTATGCAAGAAAGGGAAAAGGAAAGGGAAACGTCAATGAAAAAAACATTATTTACAAAAAGGCTGCTCTGTGGAGCGCTTGCAGCGGCTGTGGTCTTCAGCTGCTTCCCCGCCGGGTCCGCGGCAGCTGAAGAAAGCCGGACCACCGATCAGTCCTCATCTGAACTGCTCATCACCGGGGAAAATGAGCGGAAAACTTTAGATTTTAACACGGATTGGCTGTTTATCCGCGGCAACGACCTCAGCGCAAAGGATCCGGACTATGATGAAAGCAGCGCGGAGCATGTATCCCTGCCTCACGCCAGGGATACATACGACCTGTTTGAGCCGGATCTGGACAGCATACAGACCATAGACTGGTACCGCCGCCACTTTACCCTGCCCGAGGAAGACAGCAATGACCGGGTATTTGTGGAATTTAACGGCGGCGGACAGATCAACCGGGTCTATGTAAACGGCGCCTTAGTCGGCGAGGCAAAAGGCACCTTTACGCATTTTAAATTTGATATCACTGATTATGTGACCTTCGGAAATTATGACAATGTAATAGCCGTCCAGGTCGACAGCCAGTACCACAGTGATGAAATGCCTCCGGGAAAAAGCATAGACTTTCATTATTTCGGCGGGCTTCACGGCGAGGCTTCCATGACTCTTACAGACAGTCTGTATTCTGAGTCTGTGTTCTATTACAACGATGATGTAGAATACAGTGACGCTGCTGCCATATTAAACGGAGAGATGGAAATCACCAACCGGTACAGCGCCGCCCAGACCGCTACGGTCCGCTCCGTCATTAAGGACAGTGCGGGAAATGAAGTTTCAACCGTTGAGACCACGGTTGATGTTGACAGTCTCGGCACTGCTTTGGCGAAGCTGGAGCATACCATCGACTCCCCTGAGCTCTGGAGTCCTGATAATCCGTATCTCTACACGGCAGAGACCTATATTTATTCAGACGATATCTGCATTGACCAGGTATCCACGACCATCGGGATAAGGACATTGACATCCACAGCTATGACCGAAAACGAGGGGTACTTTATGCTGAATGGCGAAAGGATCACCGTGATCGGCGGAAACTGGCATATGCAGGCTCCTTATCTCGGAAATTCACGCACGGCCAAGCTCAACGAAAAGGACGCTGAAACGTTAAAGCATGACCTTGGCATCAACTTTGTGCGTACCTCTCATTATCAGACAGACCCATCCTTCCTGGACGCATGCGACAGGCTCGGCATCATGGTGGAAGAAGAACCCCTGGGATGGAATGACACTCCGGGCTGGGAGCAGTTCTGCTACTCGATGGAAGAAATGATAAAAAGAGACCGTAACCATGCGAGCATCGTTTTGTGGGGTATTATTCCCAACGAGCGCCCGCTGAATTACCCCTCTGTTGAGGAGAGCCGGGAACGCCAGACCGTGGCAAAGGAACTTGATCCAAGCCGTCTCACCATCCAGGAAGAGATGAACAACGCCACGCCAGTGGCTGATGTCTATGGCTGGCACGATTATGTGGATCCAAATTCAGGTTCCATAAAAAACAATCCAAACGCAAAGTCCTGGTTCGTCACAGAGTGGAATACAAATCTGGGTAAATACTTCGTAATACCAGGCGACAGCGAGACGCGGAAAACCGCCCAGATCGTAAATGACGGCAAGAAGATGGGACAGCTCATGAGCGATTCCAGGGTAATGGGTACGCTGAAGTGGGATCTGTTCGGATACTATACTCCGCAGTCAGCCTATGAAAAAGGGAAAAACGTAGACCTGTGGCGTTCTTCCGGCGTATACGGCATATGGCGTGATCCCCTTCACAAGACCTGGATTGCCTATCTGATGGCAGCGCAGGCGCCGAACGAAGAGGATACCGGGGAAATCCTGAAGATCGCAAGCGAATGGAAATCCGATTCTTCACATACCATACGAGTCATCACGAACCTGGACGAAGTCGAACTCCTGTATGACAATGGCTCCGGCACTCTTGAGCAGGTCGGATATCTGAACAGCGCAAACGAATACGGAGACATGCTCAAAAACGGCATGTTCGCTTTTACAGATACAAACCTTGAATGGTCAGAAAATTCCAGACTGGTGGCAAGAGGATATCGTTCCGGCAGCAGCGAAGCAGCCGCTGAGGATATCGTATACGCTTCCACCTATGAGACAGAAAAAGACAGAGCAGCTCTTGAACTCCACAACACCATCGGGGACATCGAAGCCGATGGCGCTGATGTCGCATGGATTCTGGCGGAACTCAAAGACAAAAACGGCCAGAGAGAGTTCTACGGCGCCGAGACTGTCACCGCTGAGATTTTAAGCGGCCCTGGAACTCTCGTATATTCAGGCGAGCATCCGACCATGGCGGACGGAATCAGCGGATTCTATCTGCGCTCCGAACAGGACAAGCCCGGTACGACCGAAATACAGGTATCAGCAGATCTGGGCGAGGACATCGATGACAGCAACATTGAGAAGATCGAATACTCAGGCAGCGGATGGACAACTGTAAACAATCGCGCGGATTCTTACCAGAACACATTGCACCAGACCAGCACTTCCGGAGACAGCGTGACCATCAGCTTCACCGGAAACAGGATCATCGTTTACAGCGAGAGCAGCAACACGAACGGCAGCGGGACCGTCACACTTGACGGCAGGGCAGCGGGTACATTCTCCTGCTCAAACACGGCCAAATACGGCACCATCGGAAACCAGGCAGTATACGAGAGCCCGGTCCTCGAGAACACAACACACACACTCACGCTCACCGCGTCAAATAGGACGATCAATATCGACCGTGTCAAGATATTTGATGGAGTGGACGATGTGACTGCAACATTGGAAGTCAATACTGTCGCATCAGACGCAGACCGTGTTCCGTGTGATCCATCTCTCCCAGACGCGGAGATGCCTGAAACAGGGAGCACCGAGACACTGGCTCTGCTGCTCAAAGACGCAGAAGCTGTAAACAGAGCCGGCTACACAGCTTCCAGCCTGGCGGCGCTGGACGATGCAGTAGATTTTGCAACCAGTGTTATGGAAATGGAGACTCCGGTCAACTCTATTGTAAACAAGGCTGTATCGCAGCTCCAGAACGCGTTGAGCTCTCTTGTTGAACAGCCGGTCACCACGATCTGCCACACAGATACCGTGATGGAGGGACAGAGCGGAGGCGTGGCATATGTATCTTCCAATAATGCATGGGTTACCGGAGCAAACAATACTTACGCAAATAAATCGCGCACAGTGAACGATTACTATACGATCACCTTTACCGGCATTAAGATCGAGCTGTACAGCATGCTTGATAACGCCCACGGCTTGGCGGCAGTCTCTATTGACGATGGAGAAGAAGTTAAGGTGGATCAGTACAGCGCATCACAAGTGACAGACGTGCTGTTCTGGGAAAGCGACATACTGGACTATGGAAGTCATACCGTCAAAGTCCGTGTAACAGGGGAAACAAGCGGCAATGCCAACAACGCATGTATCAGCTTCGGCTATGCTCAGATATATGAGAGCATGGATGAGACTCTGACTTTGCAGGAACAGCTCGCAGGCCTTATAGAGGAGGCCGGAACGATCGACAGGACCGCCTATACGACTGACAGCCTGAACACCATGGACGCGGCTCTCCTGGCGGCTGGATCCACACTGCGAAGCCCTGAGCTCACCGCAGCGGAACTTAATTCCGCCATCAAGGCCCTCCAGGACGCAATAGCCGGACTTTCCGGAGCAGAAGCTCCATCAGTTACCACCATCACCTGCCGGGACGAAGATATGACCGCGACAGAAGGTGAACCTGGAAAGATCTATTATTCATCGGCCAATACTGATGACTGGGTACTTGAAAACGCTGACTCAGAGGAACTCATGAACAGGTATCTGAAAAAGGCTGCCACAGGGCAGGAGAATGCTTACGCTTCTCTTAAATTTGAGGGGACAGGCGTATCCCTGCACAGCCGCTTTTCAGCGACGTCCGGAAAAGCGAAGGTAGTTTTATCTACCGCTGACGGAAATGTAGTCGACGAGGCAGAATTCAGTTTATATGATTCCTCAGTGACAGCAAGAGTACCCGGAACGCGCCAGGCTTACACCATTTCCGGACTGGACTATGGGACATATGTCCTGAAGCTGATCCCCCTGAACCAGAGCGATGAAGCGAATTCCGACAACTCACTGACAAGCATCAATCTTGCAAAGGTCGAAGTGACAACCAGCGCTTCAGGCTCAACTGCTCCTGATACAGGCGGGCTCAACGCACTGATCGGCACACTGAACGGAGCATCTTTAGAAGGAAAACACGCGCAGACTAAAGCTTCTTTCGAAGTGGCTGTCCGCAGCGCAGTCAGAAACAGCTACGGCCTGCTGACCGGGACATTCCCTGCGATCACGCTCGCGGAGGAGCTGCCGGAAGGCACGACTGAGGCGAGGATCGCACAGGTGATGCAGGAGCTCAACGAGGCTCTTAATATCCTCGACCAGCCCCTCACGATCCGGGAAGTGAAATCACTTGCCGATATTACGGTTGCTCAGGGAACAGACTCAGCAAATATCCCATTCCCGGGCCAGGTCATGATCACCTCATCGGATGCCCAGAGCGAACGTATCAGCATCAGCTACTGGACCTGTGAGACCTTCGACCCGGAAGCTCCAGGCGAATACATATTTACCGGACAGCTTGTCCTGCCGGAAGGAATGGAAAATCCGGACGGACTTGCTCCTTTAGTGAAAGTTACCGTAACAGCGGCGCCGGTAGAGAGCTATGCGATCACCCTGAATATTACCGGAGCAAACCTGGAAGATGGGATTGACATCGCAGTTCCGTCACAGGCTTCAGAGGGCTCTCCTGTCTCTGTATCGATCAACAGCCTTGCTGGTTACAGTCTTGAGAGCATTCAGGCCACATACACACCTGCGGGGGAAGCTGCAGAACAGGCTCTTGGATTGACAGAAACGGAAGCTGAAAAAACATACACCTTTACAATGCCGTCAGGCCCGGTAACAATCACAGTCTCCCTCAAGGCAGCGGACACACCGGTAGCCCCGGAGAGTCCGGCGGTAGAATCTGTGACTATCACGAGCGAGACCTCCGGTCTCACAGGCGGGATCTCTGAGATCAAGGTCGGGGGACAGATCACCCTCAGCGCTGAGGTCACGCCTGCCAACGCATCCTATACCGCTGTGGACTGGACACTCACAGGCGATGCTGCTCAGCTTACGACCAGCGGCAACAACGCAATCGTGACAGGCATAAAAGAGGGGACCGTCACAGTCACGGCATCCATAAACGGTGTTGTAAGCTCACCGATAACACTCACAGTCGCACCTGCTGATAACATGAGTAATCCGCCTGGCGGCGCTTCAGGAGGTACAGGTGCAGCTGGCTCCTCAGGCACTCCAAATACTTCCGGTCCCTCAGGCACTTCGGGAGACACACCGCCCAATACAGGGGATTCCCCGGCAGCCGGCGTATTTGGAATGACAGCAGCTCTTGTCCTCGCAACATGCGGCATAGTGCTCTGCGCGGTAAAAAGGAAGAGAAAAAGCTGCTGAAAAGGCTTATTCCACAGCCGAAAAGAACAACGTGCTGCAGGTGAAAGGAACAGCTTTGTTTTATTGACTTGGGCATTTGGATATGTTATTGTAAATACCACAGATAAAAATAAAAAGCCATATGGTTTTCCTGTTTCAGAATTCAAACAGGCATATGGCTTTTTTTATTACTCTGCGCCGCTTCCTGTGACGGCGCTCTTTCAGCAGCAATGAAAGGAGTTTCGATGATATCATGCAGGAAAATAATATGTTTATGAAGACAAAACCCATCTTTTCCCTTCTGGTATCCATGTCTGTTCCCATGATGCTGTCCATGCTCATCCAGTCACTCTATAATATCGTAGACAGTATCTATGTGTCATGGCTCGGAACCGATGCGCTGACCGCTGTTTCTCTCGCCTATCCGCTCCAGAACGCCATCGTATCCGTGGCAGTCGGGATCGGCGTAGGCATCAGTTCTGCTATCTCAATCCATCTCGGCGCAGGAAATCAGGAGAAGGCAGACCGGGCTGCCACCATCGGGATCGGTCTGACAGTCTTTCACTGTATCCTGTTTATTCTTGCCGGGCTCGTTGTCACGAGACCCTTTTTGTCACTGTTCACGGACACGTCTGCAGTGCTGGAGGATGCCTGTGCTTACACCTACATTGTACTTTGCTTTTCGTTCGGTTCTCTGCTGCAGATCGCTTTTGAAAAGATCTTCCAGGGGATCGGGCAGATGAAGATCACCATGATCCTGCTCATCGTGGGATGCGTCGTCAATATTATCCTGGACCCCATCCTTATATTCGGGCTTCTCGGATTCCCCGAGCTTGGAGTGGCCGGCGCCGCTATTGCCACGGTAATCGGACAGATCAGCGCCTTCCTGCTCTACATCGTTGTATATCTGAGAAAGTCTTACGCCATCCATATTCGGGCGAAATATCTCCGTTTCGACCCGAGCATCATCCGTCAGATATACAGTGTGGGAATCCCCTCCAGCATCATGATGCTGCTCCCATCCGTCCTCATCAGCATACTGAACAGTATCCTCACCGCATTCTCCGGAGTATATGTGGCGGTACTCGGCGTGTATTTCAAGCTCCAGACATTTATCTACATGCCGGCTAATGGGATCGTACAGGGGATGCGTCCCATCATCGGCTACAATTACGGAGCAGGAGAAACTCATCGGGTGCGCTCCGCCATCCGGTACAGCCTCGCCTGCGCGGCGGGCCTCATGCTCCTGGGCACTCTGCTGTCCCTTCTTATCCCGGAGCAGATTTTCGCACTGTTTAACGCGGACGCAGAGCTTCTGGAGTGCGGCGTCACTGCCTTGCGCATCATCTGCCTCGGATTTCTGGTCTCCTCTGTAGGCATCATCTACTCCGGTACATTCGAGGCCCTTGGGAATGGCAGGAACTCACTGATCATCTCCCTGCTGCGGCAGTTTGTGATCACGATCCCACTGAGTTTTCTTCTTGCGAAGCTGTGGGGCCCGGTCGGCGTGTGGATCTCCTTTCCGGCCGGAGAACTGTGCGCATCCATAGCAGCTCTTTTACTCCTGAGATCCTACGAAAAAGGAACTCTTTCCCCTTTTCGCCTGTCAGACAAAGAAAAAAGGCCGCAGGCATAATGCCTGCAGTCTTTTTATCTGATCTCTCCACAACGCTTAGCCTTCCAGCTCATAGTTTGTGAAATACTCGTTCGCCAGTTCTTCATCCTCACCATTCACGACCAGGCGCATTGGCAGTCCTAATTTAATAGACATCAGTCCAAGAAGTGATTTTCCGTCAATGCGGAAATTCCGATTGGACATATCTGTTACATCGATATCTGCTCTCATTTTACGGCATATATTGCAGAAGCTCATTATCTGTCCCGAAGTCGTGAATTTGATCTTCTTTTCGACCATGTCATTAGTCCTCCTGTTTTGAAGCGCTCTGTGTAGTATATGCCAAACGAAGAAAAACAGCAAGAGCGGCCATACCGACGATAAGGATGAGCACCAGATCGTTCTTGTCGCCGGTTTGAGGATTCGAACTATTTTGGTCAGATACTTTCACAGGTGTTGTATCTCCGCCGTTCACCGACTGTACCGGCTGTTTGCTGTCGGTCCTGTTGAGGGAAGCCAGCAGCGAACTGTCAACCTGATCAAGGGAAGCGGTGATTTCCGTAATATTGCCCGCCCTGTCCTGGATGGTAAAAGTAAACCGTCCGCTTTCATCCAGGGCATAACTGCTCAAGCCATTATTATTCAAAATGGTGATTTCCTCCCCGCTTGCCACAGTGGCTACAATCCGGTCATCAACTATTTCATATCGGATTTCTACGACAGGAGGAGTTTTATCGATCCAGTTTACCAAAGCAGTGATCTCAGCCGTATTTCCCGCCTCATCCTGGATTTCAAATATAAACTC
>ERZ1090864.47-NODE-47-length-57080-cov-26.460447_pt1 | contig 57080 bp, 42 predicted proteins | sample MGYA00478479_ERZ1090864 | MGnify/ENA primary metagenome ERZ1090864 (study PRJEB33644, sample SAMEA5815743) | chicken gut metagenome | biome: Chicken; feature: Gastrointestinal Tract; material: Caecum | place: Ireland | collected 2019-01-01 | study: A study of the...
CCTCCGTAATCCCAAAAACGTAACAACCCGGGCCGCTCCCCGCTGCCAGGCACGGGGGGGTACATTCCCCCACAAAAAAACATCCGGGCCCCCCGGGGCAAAACCCGGGGGGGGCGCGCGTTTTTTATGACCGAATTTGTGCCCCCTCCGTTTGCCGAATCCGTTTTTCTTTCTCGGCCTCGCTCCGTGCGCCCGCCGTAAGGGGATGGTATGCCCGCCCGAAGGGTGCGCTCAGTTTCTTCCCGCCCGACCCCGTATGCCCGTCGACAGGCGGCAGGCGTATCTCTCGGGGCGGCGGAAATCAACGGACAAAATCTCGGCGGACGGAAATCGGCGGACGGAAATCAGCGGGCGAAAATCAACAAACAAAAATCGGTATGCGGAAGGCGCGCCGAAACAGGAAAAAAATAGTAATTCCCCGAGACTTGCGTCTCGGGGAATTACTATATGATAAGGGGGAAAAATGATGAGCTGGTTGAATGTCTCGGCGGAGGTAATCGATGTCCCTCTCGCTTTTGACACCCATATTATAACCGCCCGCATACGAAAAGTAAAACATTTCGTCGAAAAAAATCAAAAAATTTTTTTCTGTGAATTTGTCGCAAATGAAAAAAAATTCGATCAGAAATTCCTTCAAAAATTATTCGAACACACAAATTTCCCCGATGCGTGGGCAATACGAGGGCGTTAAGGGGGCGTTAAGGGGGCGATGCGAGGGCGGCCGTTGCGAGGAAAAGCGGGAACCTGCGGATTTTATAAATAACATTTCAAAAGAAAAAGCCTTTGCCGTGAAGGCAAAGGCGTTCGGAAAAAATCGTTATTTCTTCGGCTCTTCCTGCCAATGCAGGGCGGGCGCGTCCTGTTCGCGGGTTTTGCGGGAAGAATCTTGTCGGCAGACCAGGATGAGCCCGAGAATGGCGGTAATGATGCCTGCAATGAGGGCGATCAGCAAGGTGGCGACCCAGAAATACCAATCCGATTGAAAGAGCATCACGGCGGAAAAGATGCCGAATACAAACATGGCGATACTAAATAAGATAAGACCGATTCCTTTCATGTTTCTCTCCTTTTTTCTGATTCTGATGTATAGTATAATCCCTTACAGAGAGATTGTCAAGTCTCGCATAAAAAATATCAAAAAATTATAGGAGTCTGCAAAGGAGGCAGCCGAAGAGGAGGCTGATGAAGTTGGAAAAGAGGGCGATGAGGACGGGGCGTGCGAGATTCTTTTTGCTTCCTGCGAAATAGACGGCAGAGATGAAGAAGACGGTCTCGCTGGAGCCGTAAGCGACGCAGGCGCAGCGGCCGATGTAGCTGTCGGGGCCGAAGCGGGCGAGGAGGTCGGTCAGGAGGGCGGTGGAGCCGCTGCCCGAGAAGGGTTTGACGAGGACGAGTTTCCCGATTTCGGGCGGGATGCCGAGGGCGGAGAAGAGGGGGGAGAGCGTCCGCGTGAGGGCGGCGGAGAGGCCGCTTTGTTCAAAGAGTTCGGACAGGATGAGCACGGACACGAGGTAGGGGAAGATGGAGACGAGGAGGGGGATGGCGCCTTTGACGCCCTCGGTGAAGCAGTCATAGAGGCGGACGCGCCGCACGAGGGCAAAGGCGAAGAGGGCGATGAAGAGAAGGGGGGGAAGAAGGGAGAGGTATTTCATGCGGGGCGCCTCTTTTTCCTGCGCAGGGGGAGGGCGGTGAAGCAGACGAGAGCTGCGCCGAGGAGGGTGGAGAGGAGGGTCGCGAGGAAGGTGGGCAGGAGGATGTCGGCAGGGGAAGCGGAGCCTGCGGCGGCGCGCAGGGCGAGGACGGTCGTGGGCAGGATCTGCAGGCCGGTGGCGTTGAGGACGAAGAGCATATCGGCGGCGTAGCCGTTTTGCGCGGCGAGGAATTTCTGCGTTGCGGCGACGCCGAGCGGAGTAGGCGCGCCGGGCAGGCCGAGGAGGTTGGCGGCGATGTTCTGGCAGGCGAGGGCGAGGGCCTGTCTGTCCTCGGAGCGGAAGAGCCGACGGGCGGCGGGGTAGAGCGCGCGTGCGAGGCGGCGGGAGAGGCCGCATTTTTCGAGCACCTGAAAAAAGCCCAGCCACACGCAGTAGGAGGCGAGGAGGGCGAGGCAGACGGAGGCGGCTTTTTCGCCGCCCGCGAGCATGGCGGGGAGGAATCCTTCGGGGTCGGCGAGGAGAAAGACGAGCGCCGCGCCCAGAAAGACGACGGCAAAGATGACGTTCATGGGGTATTGTATGACGGCGTCCGAAAAATTATCATAAAATCCTTGACAAATGGCGGCGGATGCAATACAATGAAGGCATGAGACAAAACTTTTTTGCTGACAACGCCATGTATCCCGTGTTTGCAATGCAAATACGGTAGTTTGGCGTGTCATAAAATCTTTGAAAAAAACCCGCCGAACGGCGGGCTTTTTTTATGGAGAAAGGGGCGTTGCCGCGGCGGAAAAGGAGTGTCATATGAAGCAACTCGGAAGCAAACCCTTGCAGACGGCGCGGCTCGAACTGCGGCCCTTTCGCGCGACGGACTTTCAGCAGGCGTTCGACAACTGGATGAGCGACCCGTCGGTGACGAAGTATCTCACCTGGACGCCGCACGCCGCGCCCGCCTTCACGCGCGCGCTTCTTGCGCAGTGGGAGGAGCAGTCCGCCTCGCCCGAAGTCTATCACTGGGCGCTTGTGTGGCGGGAGACGGGGGAAGTCATCGGAGATCTCTCGGTCGTGGCGGCGGACATGCGCTCGGAGCGGGCGGAGCTGGGGTATTGTCTCGCGCAGGCATTCTGGGGGCGGGGCGTCATGACGGAGGCGCTGACGGCGGTGCTTGCCTTTCTCTTCGGGGAAGTGGGCTTTTCGCGCGTGGAGGCGAAGTATGCGACGGCGAACGCGGCGTCGGGAAGGGTGTTGGAGAAATGCGGCATGAAGCAGGAGGGGATCCTGCGCCGCTATGTTCGGCTGCTCTCGACGGACGAATGGACGGACGTGGCGATTCGCGCCGTTCTGCGCGAGGAATGGCGGTGCACGGCGGGCGGCGCGGTGCGGTGGGTGAATGCGGCGTGGTCGTCAAAATAAGTTTACAAGCGGCGAAAAATAGAGTATAATATTCAGCGAAAACGAAAACGGCGGGGAAATCACCATGAAAAAACCCTATTATGTGACGACGGCGATCGCCTATACTTCGGGCAAGCCGCATATCGGAAACACCTACGAAGCCATTCTGACGGACGCCATCGTGCGGTTCAAGAAGATGCAGGGCTATGACGTGCGCTTCCAGACGGGAACGGACGAGCACGGCCAGAAGATCGAAGAGAAGGCGAAAGCGGCTTCGGTCTCGCCGCAGGCGTATGTGGACAAAGTGGCGAACGTCATCAGGACCATCTGGGACGGCGTCAATGTCGGGTACGACAAATTCATCCGCACCACGGACGCCGACCATGTCCGCGCGGTACAGAAGATCTTCCGCAAGTTCTACGAGCAGGGCGACATCTACAAGGGCGAATACGAGGGCTGGTACTGCACGCCGTGCGAGAGCTTCTGGACGGAGAGCCAGCTCGTGGACGGAAAATGCCCCGATTGCGGGCGCGAGGTGAAGAAGGAGAAGGAAGAGGCGTACTTCTTCCGCATGGGCAAGTATGCCGACCGCCTCATCGCGCACATCGAGAGCCATCCCGACTTCATTCGTCCCGTCTCGCGCAAGAACGAGATGATGAACAACTTCCTGAAAAAGGGACTGCAGGATCTGTGTGTGTCGCGCACCTCGTTCAAGTGGGGGATCCCGGTGGACTTCGACGAAAAGCACGTCGTCTATGTCTGGCTGGACGCGCTCACCAACTACATCACGGGGCTCGGGTACGATCCCGACGGCGCGAGCGGCGAACTGTATGAAAAATACTGGAAGGAGGGCGAGACGCTGCACGTCATCGGCAAGGACATCGCCCGCTTCCACACCATCTACTGGCCGATTTTCCTGATGGCGCTGGGCGAGCCGCTGCCCGATCACGTCTTTGCGCACCCCTGGCTGCTGCAGGGCGGCGAAAAGATGAGCAAGTCGCGCGGGAACGTCATCTATGCGGACGACCTTGTCTCCGTATTCGGCGTGGACGCCGTGCGCTACTTCGTGCTGCATGAAATGCCCTACGAAGGGGACGGCACCATCACCTGGGAGCTCATGACGGAGCGCGTCAACTCCGATCTCGCCAATACGCTCGGCAATCTGGTGCGCCGCACCCTTGCCATGACCAGAAAATACTTCGGCGGAGAAGTCCGCAACGCAGGCGCCGCGGAGGCGGTGGACGACGACCTCAGGGCGGTCGTCACGGGGGCGGCGGAAAAGGTCGCCGCGTGCATGGACGCCTATCACATCGCCGACGCCCTCAACGAGCTCTTCCTCATCTTCCGCCGCGCGAACAAGTACATCGACGAGACGATGCCCTGGGCGCTCGGCAAGGACGAGGCGAAAAAGGAGCGCCTTGCGACGGTGCTGTATAACCTGACGGAGAGCATTCTGACGGGGGCGAGCCTGCTTGCGCCCTTCCTGCCCGCGACGGCGGAGAAGATCGCGGGCTATCTCAACGCGCCGTTAAAGACGTTGGAGGAATGCGCCGTATTCGGAAAATATCCGAGCGGCAACCATGTGGCGGAAGAGGACGAGGCGCTGTTTGCGCGCTTCGACTGGAAGGAGATCGCGCCCAAAGTGGAGGCGATCCGTGCGGCGCAGAAGGCGGAGTACGAGCGCGAGAACGCCGCGGCGTCCGCGTCGGCGCCTGCCGCACCCGCGGCCGCCGCGGCGCAAAAAGAGCAGGACGTCTGCGCGGAAAGTGCGCAGATCTCCATCGACGACTTTGCGCGGGTGGACCTGCGCGTGGGCGAAGTGATCGCCTGCGAGCGCGTTCCCAAGTCCAAAAAACTGCTGCATGAAACCATTCGCGTGGGCGGAGAAGTGCGCTCGGTCGTCTCGGGCATCGCCAAGTGGTACACGCCCGAGGAGATGGTGGGCAAGAAGGTCGTCCTCGTCACCAACTTGAAGCCCGCCACGCTGTGCGGCGTGCTGTCGGAGGGCATGGTGCTCTGCGCCGAGGACGCGGAGGGGAATCTCTCCCTGCTCTCGCCCGAAAAGGATATGCCGTCGGGCGCGAACATCCGCTGACGCGGCCGAGGTACGGGATGTATCTGGACGTACACGCGCACCTCGCCGAGGAGGGCTACGACATTCCCGCCGAGTGGGAACGGGTGCGGGCGGCGGGCGTGGATACCGTCATTCTGGCGGGGGACACGCTGCTTCACAGCCGTATGCACCGCGACATCGCCGCGCAGTATGCGGGGATGTACTTCACGGCGGGCATTCATCCGTCCGAGGCGGAGCGCGCGTCGGAGGAGGAGCTTGCGGGCATCGCCGCGCTGCTCTCCGAGGAAAAGTGCGTCGCGCTCGGGGAGATCGGACTGGACTATCACTGGGACACCCCCTCGCGCGCGGCCCAGCAGGCGCTCTTCGTGCGCCAGCTCGTGCTCGCCGATGCGGCGGGACTGCCCGTGCAGATCCATTCCAGGGACTGCTGTCAGGACATGCTCGCTCTTTTGCGCGAACACCGCGCGCTTTTGAAGCGCGGATTTCTCATGCACTGCTATTCGCACGGGGCGGCCAACCTGCCCGCCTTTTCGGAGCTGGGGGCATATTTCTCCTTCGGGGGCGTGGCGTGTTTCAAGAACGCCGCCAACGTGTGGGAGAGCGTGAAGGCGTGCCCCGCGGACCGCATTCTCACCGAGACGGACAGTCCCTATCTTTCGCCCTTTCGCGGGCAGAAGAACACGTCCGCCAACATCCCCGTCATCGCCCGCCGCCTCGCCGTGCTGCGCGAAACGGATGAGGCGCTTTTTGCGGAACAGGTGCGCAAAAACGCGCATACGCTCTTTTCAAAATTGGGAAAATGATGAAGAAAACGCAAACGGGAAGGAAGATATGGATACATATGTCTATCGGATCGGCAAAAACCTGTATGTAAACCTCACCAACCGCTGTTCCAACCGCTGCACCTTCTGTGTGCGCAACGGCAAGGAGACGTATGAGGGATATGAATTGTGGCTCAAAGAGGGCGAGCCCTCCGCCGCACAGGTGGAGGAGGCGCTCGGGAGCTGTGCGTGCGACGAGGTCGTGTTCTGCGGCTTCGGCGAGCCGACCTATCGGCTGGACGTCATGCTGGAGGTGTGCGACTATGTGCATCTGCACGGCAAGAAGACGCGGCTCAACACCAACGGACACGGCAGCATCATCAACAAGCGCGACATCGCGCCCGAACTCGTTGGAAAGCTGGACGGCATCAACATTTCGCTCAATGCGTCCAACCCCAAACTGTACGAAAAGCTGTGCCGTCCGCTCTATCCCGACATGGCGTTCGACTCCATGCTCTTCTTTGCGCAGTCGTGCCGCGAAAACGGACTGAACTGCTGGTTCTCCGTCGTGGACTGCGTGGGTGCGGGCGAGGTGGAGGAGTGCCGCAAAGTGGCGGAGCGCGTGGGCATTCCGCTGCGCGTGCGTCCCATGATCGATTAAAATGCGAGAGAGCCGGATGACCCGGCTCCCTTGTTTCTTTTGTGGGGAGGGGCCGTTCCCCTCACTGTGCAGTATCTGCCGTTCGGGCAGGGATTATCGGAGGGAAGATATGGAAGAGATCCGCACCGTTCTTGCAAAGCACGGATTTTTCTTCAAGAAGAAGTTCGGACAGAACTTTCTCACGGACAGCAATCTGCTGGACGCCATCGTGCGGGACGCGGGCGTGGACGCGTCGACCACCGTCCTGGAGATCGGCGCGGGGGCGGGTGCGCTCACGCGGGCGCTCTCGCGTGCGGCGAAGAAGGTGCTCGCCTACGAGATCGATGCCTCGCTCCGTCCCGTGCTCGCCGAGACGCTCGCGGGCTGTGAAAATGCGGAGGTGGCATTCGGCGACTTTCTGCGCGCCGACCTGCCCGCGCTCGAGCGCGAACTGGGAAGCTATCGGGTGGTTGCAAATCTGCCTTACTATGTGACGACGCCCGTCATGATGCGCTTTCTGGAAGAGGCGACGTCCTGCACCGGTCTTACTGTCATGGTGCAGGAGGAAGTCGCCCTGCGCTTCACGGCACAGCCCGGCACGGCGGAATACGGCGCCGTCACCGCGGCCATTGCGCTCCGCGGCGAGGCCCGCATCATGCGCAAGGTCCCGCGGACGATGTTCACGCCCCGTCCCAATGTGGACTCCGCCATCGTGCGCGTCGATTTTTGCCCCGGCCGCATCCCCGTGCAGAGCGAGGCGGCCTATCGCGCCGTCGTGCGGTGCGCCTTTGCGGGGCGCAGAAAGACGCTGGAAAACAACCTCATGAGCGGGTTCGGCCTTTCCCGTCCGCAGGCGAAGGAGACGCTCGCCGAAGCGGAAATTCCGGACATGGTCCGCGGCGAGACGCTCTCGCCCGTTCAGTTCGCCCGCCTTGCCGACGTCCTTCTCGAAAAGGGCGTCATCCGATAAAAAGCATCATGCGGCGGCTTTCCCGTGCAGGAAAGCCGCCGCATGGTTTATGATCGGCTCGACAAAAGAAGCCGCCCCGTATGCGGCTCGGAAAAAGCCGCACCTGTATTGCTGCCGCGACAAAAGAAGCCGCCCCGCGCCGAATGGCGCGGGACGGCGGTTGTGTCTTTCATGCAAGGGAGAGCCCAGCCGTCCGCCTATAAAAAGACGGAAGCGGGCAAAGCTCCGCGAAGGCGCGCTAGTCGAAGGGGACGAGGACGTACGTTCCGCAGTCGGGGACGGTGATGCCTTCAAAGCCGATTTCCTGCAGGGCGGCGACAACTTTTTCCCGTCCCTGAGCGATGCGGTCGATGCGGTGTGCGTCCGAGCCGTAGGAGACCATGCGCCCGCCGAGGGCGAAGTACCGCTCCAGGATGTCGCGTCCCGGGAGGAAGTCCCCCGCGCCGCGCGCCGAGGAATTGACCTCCAGAATTTTTCCGCGCGCGACGATCGCGGACAGGATATCGTCAAAGAGGGCGGGAAAATCGGCATAGCGCAGAAGGTTGTCGGGGTAGGGGGCGTTGCGCGCGACGTAGCCGATGTGCGCGACGATGTCATAGGGGTAGGGCGCGTCCAGACTCTCGCGCACCGTCTCGAGGTAGGCGCGATAGGCCTTTTCGCGCGTTTTTCCCGCGAAGTATTCGGGAAACCAGGCGTCCTTGCCGTTGACGGTATGCACGCTGTTGACGACGAAGTCGGGCGAGAATTGTGCGATCGTGCGGGCATAGAGCGCGTGTGCGGCGGGGTTGGCGGTATAGCCGAACTCGCCGCCCGCAAGCACGCGCATCTGCGGGGCATAGGCCGTCTGAAGGCGCCGCGCCTGCGAAAAATAGGCCGCGGCGTCGATCATGGGGACGGGTTTTCCCTCTGCGAGGATGCCGTCCGTGAGATAGTCGTAGTCGAAGTGTTCGGCGATGCCGTAATAGGAAATTCCCAACTCCCGCGCGCGGTCGAGCATGTCCGCAAGGGGCGTTTGGCCGTCGGCGGAGAAGGTGCTGTGGGTATGAACGTCTGTGAGCATACCCGCATTATAGCACGTTTTGCCGCGATGCGCAACGGCATTTATAAAAATCGCCGTGCGGTGACAAAGTAGTTGCGGCGGGTGGCGGACATCTCCTCGATGACGGCATAGTCGCTCGCGGTGTGCAGGATATAGTTTTCGCCGAGGTAGAGCGCGACGTGTCCGATGCGTTCCACGCCCGTCTTGTTATAGCGCTGGGCGTTGGTGAAAAAGAGCAGATCGCCGCGTTCGATGTTGCGCCAGGTGACGGGGACGCCCTGTTTGACCTGCGTGCGCGTGGTCACGTCGAGCAGGATCCCCGCGCCCGTGTAGAAGATATACTGCATGAGCGAGGAGCAGTCGAAGGCGTTTTTGGAGAAGCCCTTCAGAAAATTGCCTTTTCCGTCGTGCAGACGGGTCGCGCCGTACACATAGGGGACGCCCAGAAGGTCGAGGCCCTCGGTGATGATCGCCTCGATGCCGTCGCTTGCCTTGTCCAAAAAAGCCATGGACGTGTACGCCGTTTCGGCGCTGACATAGGCCGTTTTTCCGCGGTAGCGGGTCTCGTACCAGCCGCCCTCGCGGCGGACGAAGTGCAGCATATCGCCCGCGTTCACCTGTCCGAGGGACGCGTATCCCGTCCCTGCGCCCGAGCGGATGTTGAGCCCGTTGGTGAGCGAGCGCACATACTGCGCCTGCAAATTGACCACGGGAATGTCGATCTCGTCGTCGGGCTGTTCGTCTGTCTCGCCGTCCTCGTCCGCGTCGGGCGTGTCGGGCGCCTCGGGAAGGGCGGGGGATTGCGGCGTATCGGGCGTTTCGGGTGTATTTTCGGGCAGTTCTTCGGGAAGCGCGGGCGTTTCGGGCGCCTCGGGCGTTTCGGGAAGAAGGGGTTCGTCCTCGGGGAGGACGGGGGATTCCAGAACCTTATCCGCGGCAGAATCGCAGGCGGCAAGGACGGGCGCCGTCACCATGAGTGCGGCGAGAAAGAGCGCTGTCATGCGATGTTTTTTCATACTTCTTCTCTCCTGTCGTTGGATTTGTAGTTGCATTGTAACAGAATGAACATACCGTTGACAAGAAAATGATACAGGGAGATGGCTGGAAAGAATGGAAATCGCAGGGCTTGACAGCGTCTTTCGCGCGTGTTAAAATATAGAAAAGGGAGCGGAAAATGATCACGTTGGAAAGTTTTGACAAAAAAGCCATCGCCGTCCACGTCTGGGAGGCCGCGTCGCCGCGCGCCGTCGTGCAGATCGTCCACGGCATGGCGGAGCATGCCGCGCGGTATGCGGCGTTTGCGGCGTGGCTGAACGCGCAGGGATTCACGGTGGCGGCGGACGACCACCGCGGACATGGCCAGACGGACAAGGAGACGCTCGGCCGGTGCGCGGGGGATATGTTCGCGGATACCGTTCGGGACGAGGCTATTCTCACCGACTATCTGAAGGAAAAGTACCGTCTGCCCGTCATTTTATTCGGGTTCTCCTACGGGTCGTTTGTCGCACAGAGCTATCTCGGCCGGTATTCGGACAAACTCGCGGGTGCCGTGATCGCAGGCAGCAACTACAAAAAGGATTTCGAGGTGTATCTCGGGAGCGCGGTGGCGGCACTCGGGTGTGCCTTCTGCGGCGAAAAGAAGCCCGCCAAACTCATCGAACGGCTCTCTTTCGGCGCCTATGCCAAAAAGTTTGCGGACGGCGAATGGCTGAGCACGGACGAGAGGAGCAACAAGGCCTATCACGCCGACCACTATTGCGGATTCACCTGTTCGTTCCGCTTCTATTCGGACTTCTTCCGCGGCCTTCGCCGCCTCTATACGCCCGCATACATCGCGGGACTCAGACGGGATCTGCCCGTCCTGATCGCCTCGGGCGCGGAAGACCCCGTCGGCGACATGGGGAAGGGCGTCAAAAAACTGTACGCCTTCTATACTTCAAAGGCAAAGATGCAAAACGTCACCCTGCGCCTGTTCGCGCACTCCCGTCACGAGTTTCTCAACGAGACGGACGGCCGTGCGGAAAAATGGGGAACGGTGCTCGCCTTCCTCAGATCCGCCCTCGGCGAAGCCCCCATGCCGCGCGAGTAATCTTTCCGCCAAGTCCTGCGACGGACGGCTCTTCCCGATCTGCGGAGGGTTCGGCGGCAGGCATTATGGCATGGTGCGGCGTGAAACAGTTGCAGTGAAAAGCGTCTGCAACGAGAAAAACAAAGACATAATGCGCGCCCGCGGCTTTGTGCCGCGGGCGCGCGTTTGATTCATAAAATAAATTGTCTGCGCGAAGATCGTTTCACGCGCTTGCGCAAGGGCCGCAAAGAGCGCCGCTCACCATGCGCGGGAGCGGAAGCTCCGTTTCGGCGAATCCGATGTCAGTTCACGACCTTGGGGTCAAGGTTGAGGGTGTACTGCGAGCCGCCGCGGTCGTCGGGGAAGATGGTCGAGCCGGGGACGACGGGCAGGGTCAGCGGATTGATGAGGGCGTCTGCGGTCAGGTTGGACACCGCGGCGCGCAGGTAGGGGAACATCGTCTCCGTCGCGTTGATCGCGAAGAAGCGTCTGTCCTCGTCGGTCTCCATGTTGTTCACTTCAAACACGCCGACGAAACGGGCGACGAGGTTGAAAGGCTTGGGAGATTCCTGCGTGCTCTCGATCTTGCATTCGAGAATGACGATATTGATCTTCGGGTTCTCGTTCGCGTGGCGGATCTGACGGGAGAACAGGGGTTTGATTTCAAACTTGGTATCGGGCGCTGCCTTGATGGGATTGACCTTGAAGGAAAGCTCTTCTGCGGTCAGCGCTTTCATGGAATATTCGATCATGTTTCACCTCTTATTTTGGGATAAATCAAAGGTATTGTACCACGCACGGGGGGAATTGTCAACCGCCTTTGTGCAACCTGATCCCGCGGAAAAAAATTTGTTGACGAAAAGTAAAAAAAGATATGGCAAAACGCTTGTGTTTTTTTGGAGATCGGATATAATACTTGCATAAAAATTCTCGACAAGTACAGGTCGCGCACCGTATCGCGCAAAGGAAATCCATCGTGCAATCGGCAAAAGGAATGAAGGACCTCACGACGGGCAACCCCTTTAAGCTCATCCTCTTCTTTGCATTCCCCGTCTTTGTGGGGTGCGTGTTCCAGCAACTTTATAATATGGTCGATACCATCATCGTCGGCAACACCGTGGGGCCGGACGCCTTCACGGGCGTGGGACTTACGGGTTCCATCACCTTCCTGGTTGTCGGTTCGATGAACGGACTTACGTCGGGATTTTCCGTCAAGGTCGCGCAGGCGTTCGGGGCGGGAGACGAAAACGGCGTGCGCCGCGCCGTCGGCATGAGCTATCTTCTGAGCATCGCCATCGCGGTTCTCGTCACGGCGGTCGCCGCTCCGCTCACGGGCGCGTTGCTCCGCCTCATGCAGACGCCCGCCGCATACTATGACTACGCCTATTACTATCTGCTCGTCATCTTCTGCGGCATTCCCGCCACCGTCTTCTACAACATCGTGGCAGGACTTCTGCGCGCGGTGGGGGATTCCAAGACGCCGTTGTATTTCCTCGTGTTCTCGGCCGTGCTCAACGTCGGACTGGACTTCTTGTTCATCCTGGTGTTCCGCATGTTCTACACGGGCGCGGCGTTTGCCACCGTGCTCTCGCAGCTCGTGTCGGGCGCGCTCTGCCTCATCGTCGCCCTGCGCCGCTATCCCCTGCTGCGCCCTGCAAAGTCCGACTTCAAGTGGAATTCCCGTCTCGCAGGCGGACACCTCGCCCAGGGCCTGCCCATGGCGCTGCAGTTCTCCATCACGGCCATCGGCTGTATGGTCCAGCAGACGGCGCTCAACGGCCTCGACGCGGCGCTCCCCGGCGTGGTCACCGCCTATACCGCCGCCGCCAAGATCGACAACATCGCCACGCAGACGTTCGTCTCCCTCGGCACCGCCATGGCGACCTATGCCGGCCAGAACTACGGCGCACGGAAATTTGACCGCATCCGCAAGGGCGTGCTCGTCGGAATGATCTACTCCGCCGTCAGCGTGGGCATCGGATTTGCCTTCGATATCGGCCTGTGCGGCCCGCTCATGCGGCTCTTCCTCAATACCGACCTCAGCTCTAACGTCGCCGCGCACTACGACGAAGTGCTCGCCTACGGCAGACAGTATCTGCTCTGGCAGAGCTCGTTCTACATCTTCCTCGGCGCGATCTACGTCTACCGCAACGCCTTGCAGGGAATCGGCAGGAGCTTCGTCACCACCTTTGCAGGCGCCACCGAGCTCGTCGGACGCGTCGTCGCCTCGCTGCTCTTCGTGCGCTTCTGGGGCTTTACGGGCATCTGCACGTCCAACGTCGCCGCATGGATCGCCGCCGTCATCTTCCTGGTCACGACCTACACGATCTGCATGCACCGCGAAAAGGTCGCCGAACACTCGGGCGACAAGCCCCGCCGCCGTTTGCGTCTGCACCGCCGCGCGCTCCTCGAAAAGAAGGCGTCATAACAAGTCTTACACGGAACTTCCCCCTGCGCGGGGAAGTTTTTTTTCTGCCCAAAAAACGGCCGCGCGGGGAAAGAAAACGGTTGGGCGGGGAAAGGCGGAACGGGAAAGGGTGCAAAACGGGGCGCACGGAACCATGTCCGAAAGCCGCCGCGAACGCAGAGAGGGGCAAAGCGTCGGCGGGGCGTGGAGCGCGGAACAATACAAGGACGTGCAAAAAAGCAAGGGCGTGCAGAGAAGTACAAGAGCGGTGAGGGGATTTCAGGCGATCTGGGGTAAAAACGGGAAAGAGACGCACAATAGAGGTATGCGTACCCGCGATATTCCGCTGCGGCGCACGGCGGCGGTCATGTTTTTGTTCTTTCTCTTTTCCTTTCTCGGCTGGGCGATGGAAAAGGCGTTTACGTTTTTCACGACGGGCGTCAACGCCGACCGCGGATTTCTGACGCTTCCCTTCTGCACGGTTTACGGATTCGGGCTGGTGCTTGCGCGGCTGTTGCTGGGGGCGCCGCGCATTTCGGCGCGCTATCCGCTGAATTTTTTACAGCTTGCGGGATATATTGCGCTTGCGGCGTTTTTGTGTACGGCGGCGGAGCTCGTGACGGGCGTGCTGTTTGAACGGCTCGCGGGCGTGCGGCTGTGGTCGTATGCGGGCGCGCCCGGGGACTACCTCGGGTATGTGTGCCTGCCCGTGAGCGTCGGTTGGGGGCTCATGCTGCCCGTCGTCATGTACGGCATCTGGATGCCCCTCGAGGAGCGGCTCTGCACCGTGCGCGGGGAGTGGCTTCCCGCCGTCAACGCGGTGCTCGCCATCGCGCTTTCGGCCGATTTTCTCGTCACGCTCCTGCTCTGAACACGCACTTTCCGCGCATCCACGTCTCGCGCACCCGCGCCGTGCCGATGTCGCGGACGGGGTCGCCGTCGAGCACGACAAAGTCGGCGCGAAGCTGCGGGGCGATGCGGCCGCGGTCGCGGAACCCGTATTGTGCGGCGGCGTTTTCCGTCAGGGCGCGAAGCGCCTGCCGTGCGTCGATCGCCTCGGCGGGGAAATGTTTTCCCGAAGACGTCACGCGCAAAACGGCACAGCGCGCCGCTTCCAGCGGGTCGGGAGGGCAGACGGGCGTGTCCTGATGCAGGGTGAACGCAAGGCCGTGCGCGACGGCGGAACGGGCGGGAGAAATGTGCTCTGCGCGCGCCCGCCCGAGGTTCTTGCGGTGGACGTCTCCCCAGTAGAGAACGTGCGCGGGGAAGAAGGAGGGAATGACGCCGAGGCGTTTCATGCGCCCGAGCTGATCTTCTCCCAGGATCTGCGCATGGATGAGGACGGGGCGGATGATGCGGCGCTCTTGTTCGGAGAGGCGGGACAGGGCGTTCAGGAACACTTCGGCCGCGCCGTCGCCGTTGCCGTGTGCCAGAAGCTGTGTCCGCTCGTCGGCGGCGGCGCGGCAGGCAAGGAGGACGGCGTCCTCGTTCATTTCGAGCATTCCGAAGCCGCCGCCGACATAGGGTTCGCGCAGATAAGCCGTCTTTTGCTGGGGGGATCCGTCCAGGAAGATCTTCATGCCGCCCACGCGGAAGCGGAAGGCGCCCGAGAAGCGCGCCCTTGCCTGAGAGTAGTCGGCGGGAGAGGCATAGGCGATCACGTCCGTGCGCAGGGCGTTTTCGCGAAGGAGCATTTCATAGAGAGGGAACATTTCGCGGGAGAGGAAGCCCTCCTGCGCGGTGGTCATGCCGTGGGCGAGGTAGTCCTCCTGCGCGTCGGAAAAGGCGGAGAGGACGTCGGAGAAGGGCGGAAGGGGAACACGGCCCGTCGCCGCGAGATAGGCGCTCTCCTCCAGGACGCCGCCGCCCGCAAGGCCGAGCCGCTTGCGGGCGACGGCGTTGAAGGCGCCCGCGTGTCCCGAACGCATCTGGACGTGGACGGGGCGGGGATGTGTCTCGAACGCGCCGCCTTCGGGGAGCGTATGCGCGTTTTTCACGGTGACGAGCGCGTCGTCTGCAAGGCGGCGCCGTGCGGCGAATGCCTCCGCGGCGGAGACGAACTCCTCCCCCGTGCGGCAGCATTCTCCGTCCGCCTGCAGCAGGGAGAGCGCATAGGCGAGCAGATGGGAGTGCGCGTCGGGAAAGGCGGGCAGGACGCAGGCACCGCCGAGGTCGCGCCGCGCGTCGAAGGGCGGCTCGGGCGGCACAAAGAGGGCGCCGTCCGTACAGAAGCGGTCGCCGCCCGAAAGGGGGAGGCGGCAATGTTCGAATAAGGTCTTCATGCGGGGAAGTATCGCCCGTTTGCGAAGGGAACAAACGTAGGGGGGAATATTTGCGGAAAGAGGATAAAATCTTTGCGATTTGGCGTAAATTTTTCGCGGAAAGGCTTGAAATTTAGAGGTAAATGTTGTACAATAACAAGCAGCAATGATGAAATCAATCAGGAGGAATGGTATTCATGGCTAAAAAGTATTGTTACCTTTTTACGGAAGGTAATGCAAAGATGCGCGAGCTTCTCGGCGGCAAGGGCGCCAACCTTGCGGAGATGACGAACATCGGACTGCCTGTCCCTCAGGGCTTCACGATCACGACGGAAGCCTGCACACAGTACTATGAGGACGGCAGACAGATCAACCCCGAGATCCAGGCTGAGATCATGGAGTACATCGACAAGATGGAGAAGATCTGCGGCAAGAAGTTCGGCGACAAGGAGAATCCTCTGCTCGTCTCCGTTCGTTCGGGTGCGCGCGCTTCCATGCCCGGCATGATGGACACGATCCTCAACCTCGGCCTCAACGAGGAAGTGGTGGAGACGCTTGCCAAGAAGTCCGGCAATCCCCGTTGGGCATATGACTGCTACAGAAGATTCATTCAGATGTTCTCCGACGTCGTCATGGAAGTCGGCAAGAAGTACTTCGAGAAGCTCATCGACGAGATGAAGGAGAAGAAGGGTGTCACGCAGGACGTCGAGCTGACGGCGGACGATCTGAAAGAGCTCGCCAACCAGTTCAAGGCCGAGTACAAGAAGCAGCTCGGCAAGGACTTCCCCTCCGATCCCAAGGAGCAGCTTTTCGAGGCGATCAAGGCGGTCTTCCGTTCGTGGGACAACCCCCGCGCGAACGTCTATCGTATGGACCACGACATCCCTTACAGCTGGGGTACCGCGGTCAACGTGCAGATGATGGCATTCGGCAACATGGGCGACAACTGCGGCACGGGCGTCGCGTTCACGCGTAACCCCGCCACGGGCGAAAAGGGACTCATGGGCGAATTCCTCACCAACGCACAGGGCGAAGACGTCGTCGCCGGTGTCCGTACGCCTATGCCCATCTCCAAGATGGCGGAAGTCTTCCCCAAGGTCTACGAGCAGTTCCAGGAAGTCTGCAAGATCCTTGAAAATCACTACCGCGATATGCAGGATATGGAGTTCACCGTTGAGAACGAGAAGCTCTATATGCTCCAGACGCGTAACGGCAAGCGCACGGCTGCAGCCGCCATCAAGATCGCCTGCGACCTCATCGACGAGGGCATGATCACCGAGCAGGAAGCGCTCATGCAGATCGACGCGAAGTCGCTGGATATGCTCCTTCACCCGCAGTTTGACCCCAAGGCGCTCAAGGAAGCGGACAAGAAGAACGTGGTCGGCAAGGGCATCGCGGCGTCCCCCGGCGCAGCTGCAGGTTCCATCGTCTTCACGGCTGAGGATGCCGTTGTGGAAGGCAAGAAGGGCAAGAAGGTCGTCCTTGTCCGCCTCGAGACCTCTCCCGAGGATATCGAAGGTATGAAGTACGCTCAGGGTATCCTGACGGTTCGCGGCGGTCAGACCTCCCACGCGGCGGTCGTTGCGCGCGGCATGGGAACCTGCTGCGTCTCCGGTTGCGGCGACATCAAGATGGACGAGGAGAACAAGCAGTTCACCCTCGCAGGCAAGGTGTTCAAGGAAGGCGACGCGCTTTCGCTCGACGGCTCCACGGGTAACATCTATGACTGCCTCATCCCCACCGTTCCCGCTGATCCCAACTCCGGTTACTTCGGACGCATCATGGAGCTTGCCGACAAGTACAAGGCACTCGGCGTCCGTACCAATGCCGATACGCCCAAGGATGCAAAACAGGCAGCTGCATTCGGTGCGCAGGGTATCGGTCTTTGCCGTACTGAGCACATGTTCTTCGGCGAGGGCAGAATCGACAAGTTCCGTGAGATGATCTGCTCCGAGACGGTCGAGGAGCGCGAAGCGGCGCTTGCGAAGATCGAGCCCATGCAGCAGGCAGACTTTGAGGGCCTGTTCGAGGCGCTCGGCGGCTATCCTGTCACCATCCGCTTCCTTGATCCCCCGCTTCATGAGTTCGTTCCCACGGACGAGGCTGATATCAAGGCGCTTGCAAAGGCACAGGGCAAGACGGTTGCTCAGATCAAGCAGATCATCTCCGACCTGCACGAGTTCAACCCCATGATGGGTCACCGCGGCTGCCGCCTTACGGTTACCTATCCCGAGATTGCGGTCATGCAGACTAAGGCGGTCATCAAGGCTGCAATCGCTGTCAAGAAGAAGCATGCTGACTGGAACATCGTTCCCGAGATCATGATCCCTCTGACGGGCGAAGTCAAGGAAATGAAGTTCGTCAAGGATATCGTCGTCAAGACGGCGGACGAAGTCATCAAGGAAGCAGGCCTCGAGCTCAAGTACGAGGTCGGCACGATGATCGAGATCCCGCGTGCGGCGCTGACGGCGGACGAAATTGCAAAGGAAGCGGAGTTCTTCTGCTTCGGAACCAACGACCTCACGCAGATGACGTTCGGCTTCTCGCGTGACGACGCAGGCAAGTTCCTGCCCGCATACTATGCGAACAAGATCTACGAGTCCGATCCGTTCGCTCGTCTTGACACCGTCGGCGTCGGCAAGCTGATGAAGATGGCAGTCGAGCTCGGACGTCAGACCCGTCCCGATCTGCACTGCGGTATCTGCGGTGAGCACGGCGGCGATCCTTCCTCCATTGAATTCTGCCATGACATCGGTTTGAACTATGTCTCCTGCTCGCCGTTCCGCGTCCCGATCGCAAGACTTGCGGCCGCTCAGGCGAACATCCGTTCGCCACGCAATAAATAAAATTTCATAAACAGACAAAAATGGCTGTTTTCTCGCGAAAACAGCCATTTTTTTATACTTTTTGGCAAAAAACGGGGCATTTTGCTATTCATTAAAATCTGCGATTATTACTAGACTTACATCTGTTGATACTGAAAAATCTTAATTTACTGCTATTGTAATTGCTAAAAAAGTGTGCTAAAATAGCCCTATCTCAGCACGATTGATGCAAGGTACGCAATGCACGACTTTTTGTTGTCGGTTGTCTTTGTTGGCTTTCTTTGATAAAGTATAGTTTACATCAAAGGAGGTATTTCAAATGATCAACTACAATTCGACAAAGAACAAGAGCAGACAACGCAGAAAAGTCGCCTTTTACGGCAGAGTATCTACGGAACATGAAGAACAGTTAAATGCGCTCAGAAACCAGATGCAATGGTATGAAGATCTTTCCCGTTCTTATCCGGAATGGGATATTATCGAGCGTTATATGGATGAGGGGATTACGGGAACACAGACAAACAAGCGTCCGGAGTTCATGAGAATGATCGATGATGCGTTTCGCGGGAAATTTGATTTGATCGTAACGCGTGAGGTGTCGCGCTTTGCAAGGAACACAATCGACTGTCTTGAGATGACGCGAAAGTTGAGAAACAGTAAAGTAGAAGTATTTTTTGTACAGGAGGGGATTTGGACAATGGACAATGAAGGGGAAATGAATCTTACAATCAGAGCGATGGTCGCTCAGGAAGAGAGCCGAAAAATGTCGGAACGCGTGAAGGCGGGGCAGGAAATCAGCCGTGCCAACGGTGTGTTATACGGTAACGGCAATTTGTTAGGCTATGACAGGGTAGGCAGTACATATGTGATCAATGAAGATCAGGCCGAAACAGTGCGAATGATTTACAACTTATATGAGTCTGGGCTTGGCATGCAGGCAATTCGGAACGAATTGATACGTGCGGGGCGTAAAGCAGGAAACGGAAAGGTTTCATGGGATACTACAAAAATTATGCGCGTTCTGAGAAATACCATCTATAAAGGAGTGATGGGATATAAAAAATCGCAGAGAAATAATTTTTTAGATCAGAAAACTATTATCAATCGTGATGAGAGTACTTACATGTACGTAAAGGGAAATTTCGAGCCGATCATTTCGGAAGAGCAATGGGAACATTGCAGACAAATCAGAGAGAGTCGCACAAGAGTGCGCCTTGTGGAAAAAGAAGGAGAACTCACCATCGAGAAAAAAGGGTTCAGAGTTCTCCAAGATATTTGGTCTCAAAGGTTGCGCTGTGCCTGCGGTTCTTCCATGAGGAGAATTAAGTGGAGAAAGAGAAATGACGGAACAACGCCGGTGGGGTACAGATGTTACAGCCAGTTGAATAAGGGTGCCAATCAGGTTCCAAAGGATAATACAATAGCCTGCACGGTGCATTCGGTTTGCGGATGGAAACTTGAACTGATGGCGGAGATGATCTTTAAGAAGATCTTAAAGAATGAAAAGCTGTTTGATAGGGCTGTCAAAAAATTTATTGATTCACGCCGTATTGAGGAAAATGAAATCAAGCGAATCAAAGGTGATTTTTACAATGAGATCAAGGCGATTTCCGGAAAGGTCAATCGCCTTATCGATATGCGCATGGAGGGCGAATTATCCAAAGAAGAATACCTTGAAATGCGCGGCAAAGTGGAAGAAGAAAAGAAGCAGGCAGAACAAAGGCTTGCAGATTTTGAAAAACAGGTGGAAGGCAGAACAAATTTATCGGTTACCCAGGAAGAAGGGCGGGAATTGTTGACAAATATGATCAAGAACGGGGCAAAGTTTGTGGAAGATTTGGTCAGTGTTTTTGTTTCAAAAATTCAGGTTGTCAGCGATACAGAATTTGGTTGGCTATTGTCATTTAACACAAATGATGATATAATGGAAGAAAATAGTTTTGATTTGTTGGTTAAATACAATGACGCTTTAGCTTTTCGCAAAAAACGCAAAGAAATGATTCGCGAAAACCAGTGGAGTGATTTGAAAGTTGATGTGCATTTTTAATAATAATTGAGGGAATTTCTATGAATTTAACGGATTCGCAAGAAAATCATTATTCTAAAGATATATTGTATGATGTTGAGCTATCGAAAGAACTCGCGGTTTGTTTTGCTGAATATAACTATTTTGATTTGTGTAATGCAATTTTTTGTATTAATGCGTGGCGATATAATAGAGCTCATTTGGAATTCTATCTTTCACTAAATTATGCTTTAAAAATATGTGGCAAAGATGGTACTAAGCCAATTAAGTCATATGGTGAATTTTGTATTTTTTTTGAAAGCCTGAAGCCTAAATTAAATTCTGTATATGATGATGAAATTACTCCAGATTTTGGAGATGTTAAAATATCATTTGATGACGAATTTTTTCCTGTATTTTTAGGAACGGGGCATAACTTTGTATTCCCCATTATGCAAAGTTTATACTCTCTATCAAAATCGTTAGATATAATAGATCCCATGAAGAATGTTTTACTGTATGTAAAAAATATGGTGGAACAGTTGAAGGAAACAAATTTATACGAAGGGCATAAAGATCTATTTACATTACATAAACCTACTGAAGCTTTTTTTAATGATTGTAGACAATGGTATATTATTTGTGATTTAAAAGTAGGTTCTAAGCTAAATTTTTTATCAAACGCCAATAGAGAAAAAATTGAAGAGACTCATTTCATTTTAGTCAAGGAAAAACTGTATCCACTATTTAATCCTAGTATTATAATTGATGCTTTTCATATTTTGTATCATGGTGCTGAAATTTCACAAGAAAAACAGAGTCAGATTGCAGATTATGTTTTGTATAAAACATTATATAGTAATTTTGATTTAAATCCCGAATCTGATAATTTGCTTATCCAAGTAGGAGTAGTTTCTGATTTGGAAAAACATAAGATAGTCGATGAGGTCTTATTTGATTTTTTCTTACGTAATAAAGACAAGGCGCTTCTTTTTATAAATGAAGATAGATTAAAAAATAAAAATATCGATACTCTTATTAAAACCATTGACGATATTGTGTCTAAAAAGCAATTAAAATTAGTTGAATTTAGTGGTACTGGTAAATGTCGAGTATGGGATTACTCATTATGTGATGGGATTAGTATAATAGTTTACGATAATCATATTATTCTGGAAAATGTATTCAAATCAAATGTGAATAATTTACCATCTTTATACTTGTTTGATTTGATAACAATCGTATATAGGGCTGAATGTGTAAGAGATATATGCAATTTTATACAATTATTTAGGAAGTTCAATTGGGAACAGCCTTTATTCGGTGGGCTGTCGGCACTATTTGAAGCCTGGATAAAACAGAATAAGGAACTGTTTCCTGGAGCGTTAGATGCAACAATATTAATTCCAGAACCATATATGGTTGAATGGGATGTGTTCGAAGATTATGTGGATTTAAATAAATGGTATCCATTTACTCATTACGAAAAAATATTTGACAATCCGTTTTGTTGGAGTGTTGTGAATTATGATAAGGGATACTTTAAGACTTTAGCTAATAACGCAGTTTTGGGCTTTGGAGGGTATTATAGGAATGTTGCTAATTCATATATATTTTTTACTTTCAATCTAATGTTTGAAGATATTAACGAGAAATATGATGCAAGGCATGAAGCTATAAGAATGATTGAAGACATAAATTGTCGTAATTTTGTATTATTTGAAAATGCTTTGATTAAATGCGGATTATATGATTTTAATGGAGTTCGTATAATGTATATGCCTATAAAATATGCTGAAACAGTTGATAATACGGGCTTTCTTCGACAAAACAGAAAATATATTTATAGTGATTATACTATTAATGATGGCATTTTATTTATAAGATATGCAGTAAATGAAAGTCAACTCTTCAATGATCTGCTTTCAGTTAAGGATAAATCGGTAGAATGTGAATGTGTTGTTGAATTGCTGTCGTGCATGGAAAAAACTGATCTTATTGATTTTAAGAATTTAAAGCGAACTATTTATACTCATCGAAAAGATAAAAAAGATATTGCTGCTTTGCAATTTGAGTTAAAATACTATTATTCACTAAATAATAGTGGGATAATTATTAATGATGAATATTATGCAAAAGTCAGAAAATTAATAGCACAGGATTGTAAAGAAACTAACATAGAGAGCAAAATATATTCTGCTCATGAGGCTACAGATGTAATTAGAAAGTTGCAACAGACGGTAATTCCACGTTTTGAAAATGCAGTGTCAGAATATAGTAAATATGATTTACATAAGTTGCTTTTATCTGAATTGGCTTATAATATTCATAACAAAAATTTAAATTATAAACGATATTCTATAAATAATGACAATAACATGAGTGATATGGCTAAGGAGGTAACAGGTAAAAATATAATAAACATAAGAGAGCAGAATAAAGATAATATCCGTGATCTTCTATATTTAATAGAAACGAACTTAGCGGTTACTCACAATGGGAATAAAATGGTGCCTTTAGAAGACATGAAGTATTTGATTGCTTATTCACATTGGTTAATGGTATTGCAAGATGGTTCGGATAATGCTCATTACAATTTAGCTGAAGTCAAGATTGAAATTGAAGATGATTTCAGAGTTTCTACGATTGTATCTGCAGAGCAGCAACGATTAAGTGAAGAAAGGCATAGAAGGACATACGATAATGATGATTATCGTCCTAATTTAAAGGACGATAAGGATATGTTTAATCAGGCTGCACAATGCTTTTATGCTGATACAGGTATAAAGCTTGATAAGTTGTTTTTAATATTAGATTATTTAAGTAAAGAATTCAATTTTATATTTAAAACTGAAGAAATTCCCGATGTGTTTAGTTTGTCTTTGGCAGAGGTAAGGGAGGATATAAGGAACTGGTTAACTGATGATTTGTCAGATAATGAGATAGAAGAAGTGTTAAATGCTCTAAATTATTTAGTAATAGATGAGTTAAAAATTAAAACTGTTAATGGAAAGAAGGAAGACTTTATTCCAATATGGCAACGAGAAGGTAGAGATAACCAATTTATTGTACGACCAGTAATAAGAATGGGTGAAAATTTAATTTTCTCTCCTGCTGTTATATATGAATTAAAAACAATGTGGGAATTTGGTATAATAAATTTCTATTTGCCGTATGAGTATGGTTTAGGAAATCTAAAAAAATTTCTTGAAAAATGGAAGTCTGAATGCGAAAGACGAATGGAAGTCGATCTTGAGACTTTTATGAAAGAGCAAGGTTATATAGTTAGAAGAAATTTACAACTTCACAAGTTTGACAAAAAAGCCGGTCATCCTACAGATTTGGGTGACTATGATGTATTAGCTATTGATAGTAGCAATAATATAGTTTGGAACTTGGAATGTAAATTTCTTAATTTGGTTGGGTCACTAAGAGAATATTATAATCATCAATATTCATTTTTTATTTCTAACAAAAAGGATGAGAAGTTTGCTAGGAGGATTTCATATCTTGAAGACCATTTACCTTGTATTTTAAAGGCATTTGGTATTTGTAATGCCGAAAAATACACTATCAAAAATTATATGGTTACAAATAAAGTGTTTTATGCAGATATAAAACCGGTAAGCTTTGAAATTATATCGTTTCATGAGCTTAAAAGATTGTTTCAGGTTTAAATAGATAAAATACTGAAGAAGGAGATAATTGAAATCATGTCAGAATCTGAAATTGAGATCAGGGTTGTTATTGATTCTGGTACGGGGACAAAATTTTTACAAAGGAATACGTTTATTGTTAAAGAGTATCAGCGAGGATACCGATGGGAACCTTCCCAAGTTGTTGCCTTGTTGGAAGATATTTATGAATTTGATACGCAGAATAACGTTTTAAGATATTGCCTTCAGCCCCTTGTCGTCAAAAAGTGTGCGCCATTGAACGACGGAAACAGGTTAAGCAAAAAATTAAGCTGTCAAACATATGCAACTGGTGAAGAAGATACTATTTGGGAACTGATTGACGGACAGCAGCGATTGACGACAGTTCTTCTTATTCTAGCTACTTGCTATGAGGGCAAAAGCAATAAATTGCCTTACGATATCGTCTATGCGAACAATCGTAGTGAAATAGACGATTATTATATTGACAAGGCGAAAGAGACTATTCAGGAATGGTTTAAACGGTTTGGTGAACTTTGGTCAGACGATGTACGTTATGAATTGCAACGAAAAATCCACTCCTACATACAGTTTATCTGGTATCAGGTTCCCGACGGAGCAAAGTCGAATGAGATCTTTACTAAGCTGAATATGGGTAAAATACCTTTGACCAATGCAGAACTGGTTAAGGCACTCCTTTTGAGTTCGGACGGAGCCCAGTATAACAATAACTCGGGCGAATCACAGAGAGATAAGATTGCTGTCGAGTGGGACTTTGTCGAACAATCGTTACATGATGATAATTTCTGGTATTTTATATCTAATGAGGATTCTCCAGTAGAGACGCGAATAGACTATCTTCTCAAACTTTTTGCTCTTACCAATGTAAATAACTCGGCTGTACAGGGGAAGAAACTAATAAAAAGCGACAGACTTTTCTCGTTTTTAGTCGTGAGTGCAATTATCGATCAGGCTAAGGCAAAGGGTAAAAATAATAACGAAAAAACACAAATGGCACAAGTTAAGGCAGCGGAAATTTGGGAGGAACTTGTGCGCATTCATGATATGCTTCATTCTTGGTATGAAAATAATTTGTACTATCATAAAATCGGTTTTTTGATTGCTATAACGTCAAATCCATTCGATGTCATTCAACCGTTGATTTTTGAAGCGCAAACAAAGAGCAAGTCGGAGATATTAAAAAGTATTGATAGTAAGATAAAAGATGTATTCAAGGGCGTTGATTTGGATAAACTTAATTATAATAAAGCAGGGGACAGAAAGTGTATCCGCAAAGTTCTACTCTGTTTTAATATCTATACAATGATAAATAGCCATACAAGCAATCGCTTTTCCTTTCATGAGTATAAGAATCCGACTCTTGTATGTAGTGGTAACGCCACTTCGTCATCTGTCGGCAATAAAAAGAAAAGTCGCGGCTGGGACGTGGAGCACATTCATGCGCGCGCAGAAGACGAAGAACTTATAAACGCTACGCCTGACATTCAAAAGGCAATACTAAGTGAGCTTAAAGAGCAGTTTTTATTTGTTGGTTATAATGACGGTGCTAACAAAATTGACAAGCTTATTACACAATGTCCGACTGGAATTAAACCAGATGAATTTATCAAAGAGTATAATAAATTATGCGACAGGTGTGGTCAATTCAATGAAAACGGGCTGGGGAATCTTGCCCTTTTGGATGCAGAAACAAATCGCTCATATAAGAATGCTTTGTTTGCAGTCAAACGGAAGACAATTATTGAGAGGGATAAGGGTGCAGTCTTTATTCCTGTCTGCACAAAAAATGTATTCCTAAAAATGTATTCCAATGAAGTAGGATTAAAGAACATGCAACGTTGGGACACTGTTGATGCGGAATGTTATTTGGATGAGATTAAACGAGTGTTGATTAAGGAGGCTCGAGTATGTCAAACGGAAGTAAAGTAAGCTTTTGGCGTTTTATTACACAGTCGGGCGTTAATGAAATTGATATACCAGCCATTCAACGAGATTATGTTCAAGGTAGGAGAGATGAAAAGATTGAATTTACACTCAATCGTTTGCTTAATGATATTTCCAATGCTTTGGACACTATGGAAATCCTTGATCTTAACTATGTATATGGAAAACTTGATAATAAAAAGTTTATTCCAATTGACGGGCAACAGAGATTGACGCTTCTTCTGTTATTACATATATATGCGTTTGCGGCAGAAGGGAAGAGTGCAGAGCTTAAGCGACTCCATTGTTTTAAATACAATACTCGAGAGACAACTCGTCGTTTTTTGACCCAACTTATAGATCATTTGCCTGAGTATTTTGAAAAGGGGAATGATAAGTTGAGTAGTTTTATCATGGATACCGCTTGGTTTGTGTCGTCATGGGAACGTGACCCGTCAGTTGCTTCATTCTTGGTTGTACTTGAAAAGATTGATAATTTATTTAAAAATAATACTATCGCAGACAAGCTTATGGCAGACGATTGTCCGATTACATATATGGGGCTAAGCATCAATGATATGGGGAATGAAAATGATCTCTATATAAAGATGAATGCGCGAGGAAAGCCGCTGACCGAATTTGAAATTTTTAAGTCTGATCTCTTCGACTATGCTGAGTCACTTGTGAAACCCGAACACAATAATATTCTTAGTATGGAATTCTGTGAGCAGTTCGAGCTTCAGGCTGATACGGAATGGATGGCGCTTATCTGGAACATGTGTTCCTGTTCCGAAGCGTGTGGAAACCCTGCTGATAGGTGTGACGATTATTATTTGAAGTTGCTTCATCAGTTGATACTTAATTATATTTTACCTGCTCAGTCGTCAGCTAATAGAAAAACTGACGCTAAAATTGAAAAAGTGTTAAATAACAGCGACTTCTATAATTTTCATAATTATCGCGAAATTTTCGAAGACAAAACCTTGAATGTATCAGGCGCTGGATCCATAAGAAAGATAGAGTCGACATTTAATTTTATGCTTTGGCTCTATAAAAGCAATAGGGACAGACTTAAAAACTTATTTGACTCCGTTTTTGATAAAGCGGTAAAATCAGAACGTAAAGAACGCGTCATTTTGTATGCAGTCACCGCATATGCGGTCGTTATGGAGCAATATGATTTGCGTTCATTCGACCGTTGGATTAACATTATTACAAAGCTTGTAAGGAACACGGAGATTGATACAGATGAGAAGTTTTGCAATTCATGCAATGCTGTCGAAGCCATCGCAAGAGATTGCTGCAAAGACACAGTCGGTTATTTTGCCGCAGTGCCCACAATAAAATTCTTTGATGGGTATCAAGTGAGTGAAGAAATCCTGAAAGCCAAGCTAATAAAGTGTTGTTCTGATTGGGAGCCGACGCTCAAGCAAGCCGAGGGAGATACATATTTTGATGGACAGATAGGTTTTGCACTTCGATTACAGGGAATTAATAACGATTCGCTTCCGCTTGATGAAACGGCGCATAAAGATGCCGTTCAAATATTTGAAAAAAATTGGGAGACGATCCAGCAGCTTTTGAATAAAAATATGATAGCTGAAAAGGACGACCTTCTTAAGAGGGCATTGCTTACTTTCGGCGACTATTCCATTTTGGCAAATTCAAGTTATACTTTCTTCTTTGAGGGTGGAAACCAATACTTTACATGGAGAAGGCTTTTGAGGGAGCAGAAGTCCTTTGATGTGTTTAAAATGTTTTTCAATGAGTATCAGAAAAGCGGTGTTTCTATAGGGGTGCAGACGGAAAAATGGCTGAATGATTGCATTGATGCTTATCAAAGGCAAACTGATTTTGATTTTCACGGCTTACATGACGGGACAGGTGAACTTTTATATAATCTTGTTCATATTAGCGGGTTGTTTGAGTATATGTGGAAAAATCGTTTTAATATCGACATGGGAAAGCGTAAGCGTGTGATCTTATATCAGAGAGAAAGACTGAGTGCAGAATACGTAGAAGCAATGAGTTATGCACTATATTGTCGACTGAAAGATAACGGTTTAGATGTTGAATATAATTGTGGCCGTGGGTACCTGACGGAGGACAGTTCCCGCACGTTCCTTAAGAAAGTCAATGGGAATGATGTGGATATTGAATGCCACGACGGTCAGTTCTATGACAATAGTCTTCCATTAAAATATGATGATAAGCCTGTCAAGACTGTTGAGGATGCCTTTAAACTTCTCAATGACCAATTTTTTGATAAGCAAGTTTCTAAAAGTCTATAGTGTGAATATTTATGAAAAAATACTTATCTTAAATGTTCACGATATAAAATAAATAAGTGGGACATTGCTTTATTATAGTTAACTGTTCATTTCTATTCAAATTAATAAAGAGTGGTATTTTTCTTAAAAATGGGCTCAAAAGTGGTATTTTTCGCTCAAAAAGTGGTATTTTGGGCGATTTCGCGGGTGACCCCGAACCTAACACTTTGAAACAGGCGAACATTAAACACCCGAGGGGCTGATCGGGGATTTACACCCGAAAATCCGCTGTTTACCCTGACGGTAGACGCGGACACCGCGAAAAGGTATTACAAGCGCCTGGGGATAAAGTTTTTCCCCACCCGCTATAAACCTCTGACGATGGTGGTGTATATAACTTAATACAAAACGAAGAGACTGTTACCATTCCGGTTACAGTCTCTTTTTTATGTAAGCAAAGGCGTCATTTAAGGAAAAAAAGCAAAGCACGTGTTGACACAGGACGCTCATTGCATTATAATAATTATGAAGTCTTTGTATCAGAAGCGTATTCGTGGAGGAAAATTCTATGATATTGCCTACCTATTACAGAGGGATGAGTGAAAAGCAGATTCGAACGGCTATTCGCGGGTTGAAGAATGAAATCGGCTATTTGAAAAATAAAATTGAAAGAGAACGTTTTGAGGAAAGCAAAATGATAATATGTCCCTCCAAGGCGGTTCAGCTTATTTGTGCCCGTGAGAATCTTGAGAGGGCAAAAGAGGCGCTCGAAGGGCTTGGCTGTACATACACTCCTTCAAAGGCGGAAATGAAAGCAAATGAATTCCAGGAGCAGATTCCTCATATTTCCAGGATATCTTTTGAAACATGTGGCTGTTTTGCAGGAGTGAGGAAGTACTTTCTCGAAATAGAAAAATCGGACATCAAACGTATTTCTACGGAGTTCGGTCAAATTCAGGAAGAGTCATTGATTGACAAGGAAAGAACGATAGGTGCATTAGAGGAGGCGCAGACATTACTATCCGGAAAGACATGGGTGTATTGTGTATGACGGTATACAGTGGAGCGTTGTGATCGAGTATGACAACGGGCATAAGGCTGTAAAGTTTGAAGGGAGCAACGATTACCCTTATAATTTCTCTGACTTTTTATCTTTGTTTGGATTAAGCGACGAAATGATAGAAGAATAAAGAAATAAAACTCATAAAACGATTAACAACGAGAAGAGACTGTTACCGATTCGGTTACAGTCTCTTTTTATTACGGATCTATTGTGTGATACTCAATTCTATTATTCCGCAAATATAGAAATATTATTCCTTACTATTGACATTATGCCGATTTGGTGGTACACTATTTTTGTTATATTTATATGCGAAAGTATCGTATAGCGAGGAATTTCTAATGGCAATGACTACTAAACAGGCTTCTGAAAAGTGGGGGATCAGCGATCGGCGGGTACGCGTTCTTTGTTTGCAAGGGAAAATAGACGGCGCATGGCGAGAGGGGAAACTCTGGTTTATACCGGACTCTGCTCCGAAGCCGAGTGACGGTCGGTATAAAAGAGAAGAATCTCTGATTGAGCAAATTATCACAAAGAAGGCAGCGCTTGATAAGAGGCGCCCTTTAACGGCGGGAGAGTTGGAGCGGCTGAATCAGGATTTTGCGGTCGAGTACACATATAACTCCAATGCGATCGAGGGCAATACTCTTACTTTGCGCGAAACGGATATGGTGCTCAAAGGTCTTACGATCGATCAAAAGCCGTTGAAAGACCACATGGAGGCGGTGGGACATAAAGAGGCCTTTGATTATGTGAGCGAGCTTGTAAAATCCAAAGCTTCCCTTACCGAGTCTGTGATCAAGCAAATACATTCGCTCGTTTTGGCGGATAAACCGCAGGATCGCGGGATTTACAGGCGCGTTCCCGTCCGTATCATCGGGGCAAAAAACGAGCCGGTACAGCCGTATCTCATCGAGCCGAAAATGAACGATTTGTTGATTCGATATTCGGAAAGCAAGCAGAATATCGTTGAAAAACTGGCGGAGTTTCATATCGGATTTGAGTCCATTCATCCGTTTATCGACGGAAACGGCAGGACGGGCAGACTCATTGTCAATTTAGAGTTAATGAAAGCAGGTTACCCGCCGATCGATATCAAGTTTACCGACAGAATGCGCTATTACGACGCCTTTGAGGACAAAAAGCAAATGACGAGGCTCTTCGCGGAGTACCTGAATAAACGCTTGGATGAGTATTTGGAGATATTGTTACAATAATTATTTATGTCCCAAAATTAGACGAAAGGAGATAGCCTCATGGGTAAAAAGAACATTGCATATATAAATCCTCAGATGCTGATATGGGCAAGATCAGAAACACCATTCATATCACCGGAAGCTGTTGAGTTATCCTTTCCAGCGATTAATGCTGCTGATCTTACTAAATGGGAATCGGGAGAGGAGTATCCTTCTATAAATGAAGCAAAAAAATTAGCATCAATATATAAAGTTCCATTTGCTTGCTTTTATCTTACAACTCCGCCGAGCAAAAAACCTCGAAGATATACCGATAGACGTACTTTGCGAGGACAGATACCGGACGAGATAAGTTATAGCTTGTGGAGTGAAATACGTAGGATACAGTCTATCAGAGATGGAATTATTGAATATGCCGATGAGGAATTTTTATGTCGGCAGATTCCCATCGTCAGCGATGACGGTGTGACAGCAGTAGCAAATTCAATTCGTGAGTACCTTGGGTTGACAACTCCACTAAAAACGCAGAGTGCTTATGGCAACAATCCCTTTAATTATTACAAAAGTATTGTGGAACGAAATGGCATTATGGTGGCTCAGATTTCAGGTGTTGAAATATCTGAAATGAAGGGATTATCTATTTACTTTGACTCTGTGCCTATTATTGCAATAAACAATAAAGACTATGACCGATCAAAGGTTTTTTCTCTATTCCATGAATTGGCCCATATTTTTAGGCGATCATCCTCGTTGTGCACTATTGATTTAGAGGAACATAGTGATCAGGAAGAAGTGATTTGTGATAGAATTGCAGCAGAGGCCCTTATGCCTAAGGATGCTTTTTCTAAAATAGCACAGGGGTATATCGCGGGACAAACAAATTATGATTCCATAATTATTGGACGTATAGCAGGGCGTTTTGGTGTAAGTACTATTGCTGCTTTGAGAAGATTGCATGAAACTGGGCTTATAGGTAAGACAGAATTCTTTGATTTGTATGATATCATTGCCGACGAATATCAGGCAAATTTGGCGAACATTGAAGCAGCTCGTAAAGGGAAAAATATTCCCGTTCATTATTATATTAAATATCTGAATCAGACAGGGTACATCTTCCCTAGAGTTGTTATTCTCGCACACGCCACAGGTGCGATTTCACATGGAGAAATGTGTAGGGCCCTTGGTGTAAATACCAAGCACATTAGCAGCATAGAACAGGCGGTGATGTACAAATGAAAACAATTTATATTATCGACGCAAACGCTTTGATTGACGCATCGAAATATTATAACATGAAAAAATTTACTTTTGCTCCTATTTGGACTGCAATAGAAGAATTGATTTCTCAAGGAGAGTTAATATCTAGCTCGGAGATTTTTGATGAGCTGAAAGATGATGATTTACTCGCATGGGCTAAACTTCATAAAGAAATGTTTATACCTCTTAGCAAGGAGATACAGGAGCACACAGTAGATATCCTTGGCAAATATCCAACGATGATAAAAATTAAAAGTTCATCGAATTCTAACGGAGATCCTTTTCTTGTCGCAACAGCAATACAATATGGTGGCTGTGTGATAACAAATGAACGGCTGGGAGATGAAAAAAGTGGAGACTTTCATATTCCAAATGTTTGTAACGGATATAATATTCCGTATATGGATCTGAATACATTTTTGGACCATGTTTTAAAATAAATGAGATTAAGGACACCTGATTATGCCAAACCAATTCCTCACTAATTATACAGAAACGACATTCTTAGATAAGATAAAAGAGAATTTAAGAAAGTGCAAAGCCTTTCATTTTTCTGTGAGCTTTATAAAGAAAGCCGGACTAGTTTTATTGTTTAGAGAAATCGAAGCGGCAGTGGAGCGCGGAGCCAAAGGCAGAATCATTACTTCCACATATCAGAATTTTACAGACATCGAATCTCTGAAAAGTTTTTATTCACTTGTCGGAAGATGCAAAAATTTTGAATGTCATTTGGATTATGAGTGTTTTCACGATACGGGCTATTCTACACTCGGTTATCATTCGAAGGGCTATCTCTTTGAGTTTGATGACGCCTGTGAATTAATTGTAGGATCATCAAATCTTACGCGATTTGCTTTACTCAAAAACATAGAGTGGGATGTTGTAATCCGCGAAGGTCTTGAATCAGAAGTGTATGGACAAGCTATGGCTGAATTTAATGAAAAATGGCAGGCTACACATGCACTAAACAGCGATATTATAAATTTGTATTCTAACAAGTTGAACTTTGCTATTGAACGTTGGGATATGGACTATGATTTATCTGCTGCAAATATCAAACCGAATTTTATGCAACGGAAAGCTTTGAAAGAGCTGAATCGGTATAGGGCAGTTGGAACAGCGCGAGCATTGGTTGTTGCGGCCGCCGGCAGTGGGAAAACATATCTTGCAGCGTTTGACGCATTGAATTTCAACCCTAAGCGTCTGCTTTATATTGTACATGAAGGATCAATTTTAAGAAAGTCTTTGGAAACGTTTCAGGACGTTTTTGGTAACACAGTTACTTATGGCGTCTTTAATGGCAATAGTAAAGAGTTTGACGCAGATTTTGTCTTTGCAACAAATATAACGATGTGCAAATCGTTGGAATTATTTAGCAAGGATGAATTTGACTACATCATAATTGATGAGTGCCATCATGCAACGGCGGATACGTATAAACAAATTATCAACTATTTTGAGCCTGAATTTTTGCTTGGATTAACGGCAACGCCTGAACGAATGGACAATCAGGATGTGTTTGATTTGTTTGATAAAAATGTTCCGTACGAGTTAAGGTTAAGAGATGCCATTATCAATGATCTTGTTGTCCCTTTCAAGTATTATGGCATTCGTGACAATTTGGTGGATTATGGCTTGTCTGCAACGGAAGAACGACGCATGATTGCACAGCTCGCGGATGAAGAGCACTGCGATTTTATAATGGAGCAAATAGAAAGTCATCGTCCACAGGGGAAGTTAAAAGCGCTTGCATTTTGTCGTAATATCACGCATGCAAGAATGATGTGCGAAGCAATGGGTGAGCACTTCCATACTGCATATCTTACTGGTCGCAGCGATATTGGAGAGCGCATTCGAGCATACAATGACTTGCAAAGTGATAGCGCTGATCTGGAAATTTTGTTTACGGTAGATATCCTTAACGAGGGGGTAGATATTCCCGGGGTGAATATGGTTCTTTTCTTACGTCCGACGGAATCGTCAACCATATTCATTCAACAGCTTGGACGTGGTTTACGTAAGTATGAGAACAAATCGTATGTAACGGTACTTGACTTTATCGGAAACAGCTATAAAAGGAGTGTTCAGATAGCATTTGCTCTTTCAAGCTTAGCGCAGAATTTTGTTCTTGAAAAACGTCTTATGCAGTCTTTAGTTAAAGATAATTTTTCTGCAATTGGGCTTTCTCAATACGGGGTGGAAATAAATATTGACGATCTCAGTAAGGAGGAAATATTAGAGTATATCGATAAAGAAAATTTCAATAGCATTAAGTATCTGAAACAAGATTACTTTATTTTTAAAAAGTATATAAATTCCGAATTCTATCCGAAACACATGGATTATATTAACAACGATTGCGCACCAGACATTATTCGATTTATGAGTGTAAAAACGGAAGGTAAGAAAAATTGTTCATATTATAATTTCTTGCGAGGAATCGGAGAAGAAAATTTGCCGGATTTTACGGATGAACAGGTTGCTTTTGCAAATTATTTGTCCGGATTTTTGCCACTCGTTCGTCCTCATGAATTTGAAATTGTACGTTCCTTATTGAATGGGATTTCAAACATTGAAGAGATTAATGCTATCTTGGAGGACAAAATAGTCGGTTATCACAAGACGGAATTAGCGCACGCGCTTACATATTTACAGTTCGTTACAAATCAAAATGGATTGTTGAAGCTTAATGTTAAAATCGACGATCAGTTTCGTGAATATATCATTGATCTGATTGACTATGGAACGACTCGTTACATTATTGATAATGGAGAGGAACCCGGGTTTAAGCTTTGGCAAAATTACCGCATGGATCAAGTGCAACTAAAATTACTAAAAAACCCGTCGCACAATCAGGTGGGGACATATTACTATGATGATACAGTTGTCATATTCGCTTCGTTAAAAAAAGACGCGTCTGTAGAGGAAAGATTGAATTACAAAGACAAATTTCTGCAACCCAATTTGTTCCAATGGGAGTCAATGCGAAATCTTCCATCCAATGATCTTTATAAACTGAAGAGCAGTAAATACGCGTATTTGTTTATAAGGAAGGTCGCCATAGAAAACGGCATTGTTTTACCATTTACATACGTTGGGACGGGTAAGCTTACAAATCCTCGTAAGGTGGAAGGCGATAACGGAACATATCTTTTTGATATTATTATGCAAGAGGATTTGCCGGATTACTTGCAATACGACTTTGGGTTGACAAAGTAAGGTGACGATATGGTAGAAGTTGTTGCAGCGCTTATTTGGAATAGAGGCAGATTTATGATCTGTCAGCGGTCGAAGAATAAGTCTCGGGCTTTGCTGTGGGAATTTGTCGGAGGCAAGGTGGAAAAAGGTGAAACAAAGGAACAGGCGCTTATCAGAGAGTGCCGCGAGGAACTTGATATTACGGTGTCTGTCGGGAATGAGTTTATGAGTGTAACTCATGAATATCCTGACATAACGGTTCATCTAACGCTGTTTAATGCGACGATCAAGGAAGGTGAGCCTACGCTGATTGAGCATTGTGATCTCAAATGGATTACGTCGGCAGAAATACAAAACTATGAGTTTTGTCCGGCGGACTCTGAAATACTGGCGGAAATAATCAATATATACGGAGATAGCGTTGAGACTATAAAATACAGCAACAAACGCAGATACGCAGTTAGAGATAAAATCTGTACCAACTAAGTGGTTTGAATCATGCACAACTGGCAAGGCTTAGAAATTAGTATTTTGTTAAAATAAGGTGTATATTTAAAAGCGCTTAAAAATGCGAGGTGTTTTAGTATCTATGGACAATGAATTAAGAGATTATATTGTTAATTTTAATGCACTTTCAAAAGATGTATTTGGGGAAGAATGCAGAATTAGCTCTATTTTAAAATCTGCCAATTTTAGCCAAGAGCAGATCACTTATTTACAAGGTGAAGGTTTGCATAATTTGATGCAAAATATTGATTTTGCACTTCGTGTATATTTGATTTCTTACTCAAACACAAGTAAAAATTGTGATATCCTTTATCAACGTTATGGATTGTTTGGTTATAAAAAGCAAACTCTTGAACACATAGGGGAACAATACGGTGTTTCTCGTGAGCGCATAAGACAATTACAAGCTAAAACACTAAAATTACTAAACAAGAAGAGATTCCCCAAAATGGTCATTGTTGCTGCATGCCAAACCTTGAAGATCGATGTATTTGAGACGCTTGCAGATAAAATTGAGACTTCTGAGACTGAGTTCGCTCCTGACAATAGGCTGTCACGTGCAATTCGTAAAAAGAAACAGCCCTTTTCAATGACTTCTCAAATGTTATCATATTATGTTCCTGCCGATACTTCTTTAAGTATAAGCGAATTTGTCAAGATATTGAATAACTTAAAAGAAGATAATATGAAAAAACTTAAATATCGTACAGTAATCAACTTTCTGATAAATGAAAAACTATTGGAAACATATATAAATTCAAAAGGGGTAGAGCGCAAACGCCCTACCGAGTTAGGGCTATCGGTTGGTATATTTACAGAGGAACGAAACGGTAGTAACGGAACATATACAGTAATTTTATACAATCAAGAAGCGCAAAAATTTTTAATTGACAGTATGGAAGTCATCTTGACAGGTCAGGAGGAAATTGCTTCTGAAGCTGAATTGCAGGGATCTCCATGGACGTCTGCTCAAGAAGAATGCATGGTGGATTTGTTTCAAAAGAATGTTTCGATTTCCGAGATCGCCGTTACTTTAAAGCGTACCCCCGAAGGAATTCGAGCTCGGCTAAAGAAGTTGGGTTTAATTGAGCATAGAAATGATGCAGAATAAATATACAGGAGTAAATCCATGGCACTGATTAAATGTCCTGAATGCGGGAACTCAATATCAGATAAAGCAAATAAGTGTCCTCATTGTGGGTTGCCTTCTGAATACTTTGCGCAATCAGTAAAGAAATCGGAAACAAATAGCAGGATAGATTATCGTAACCTGGCAAATGTGTTGATATCATTTGATTCTGATTATGTCAGATTATTTTCTCCGGATCACTATATTTCGCATAGGGAAAACAGTCATTTACAAAACACCTATGGAGATTATTTTGAAACCCTAAAAAACCAGTTGATTTTTCAGTATGTATGCAATAACGCATCTTCTTTGAGAATCGATATAGATTCTTTGAAGTCATTTGTACGAAAGATGCGTTCATTGGAAGAAAATATTACGGCGCATAATGAAGAATATATTGAAAATACATTAAGAAACGAGAAGGAATATTTCGATAATATTCTGAAAGATATAGATCCAAATATTCTTCTTGACGATGAGCAGAGACGGGCTGTTATTACAGATGATGATTATTGTTTACTCGTAGCAGGCGCCGGCGCTGGCAAAACAACAACAATGGCTGCAAAAGTCAAATATCTTGTTGAGAAGAAACACATTAATCCTGAAGAGATTATAGTAATTTCTTATACAAATAAGGCAATCGGAGAACTCAGAGATCGAATCAATAAAGGACTGAAAATACCGGCAAAAATCTGCACATTTCATGCATTTGCTTTTGAAATAGTGAAGCATTTTTCGGTAGAACCTCCCGAAATTAATTTTTCATCGTATCAAATCGTATTTGATATGTTAGAAAAGTCTATCTTTAACAATAAGCAGTTGATGAGAAATTTGGTTCTATTTTTGGGGTACTATTTCGATTTAACAGATGATGTTTTTAAGTTTGATAATTTGAATCAATATCATATGTACAAAGCTGCCCATGATTATGAAACATTAAAGAGTGGGCTCGGAGAATATATACACAAGGTCGAACAACAAAGAAGTAAAAGAGTAAAGACAATTACGGGAGAGTTTTTACGGTCAGTTCAGGAAGTTCAAATTGCCAATTTTCTTTATTTGAATGGATTAGATTATGAATACGAAAAAGTTTATCCGTTTGAGTCGCCATCAAAAAACAAAAAATATACACCGGATTTCTATATTACACAAGGCGAGCATAGCGCTTGGCTTGAACACTATGCATTGACGGAAAGCGGATATAGCAATGTTTTTACCCCTCAGCAACGAGCCAAATATCAGAAAGCTATTCGAGATAAACGTGCTCTTCACGGCGCAAATCGAACTACATTAATTGAGACGTGGTCACTATATAATGATCGGCGCCCTCTCATGGAGCATTTAAAGGAGGCTCTTGAAAAAGAAGGTTTTGTGCTGCAACCGAGAGATTTGGAAGAAGTATATAAGAAAATCACTGATACTGGCAAAGATAAATACATTATAAAGCTTATACTGTTTATGATGAATTTTATAGAGCAGTATAAGACTACCGGTTATGATGAAGGCGGCTTTCAAATTTTGCGCAAAAAAACTGACAATCCAAGGACATTACTGTTCTTGGACATCGCTGAAGAGGTGTATCATCATTATCAAAGTGTATTAAAGCAAAATAATCAGATAGATTTTGCAGATATGATTAATGATGCCCATTTCTATTTGCAGGAAATTGAGCGTCAAAATATCGAGATGCCGTATAAATACATCATCATCGATGAGTTTCAAGATATCGCAAGGCAGAGATTCAATCTTACCAAGCGCCTTTCAGAGATTACAAAGGCAAAGGTGGTGGCAGTCGGAGACGATTGGCAATCCATATATGCTTTTTCTGGTTCTGATATAACGCTGTTTACAAGATTTCTTGAACTTATGGGCGCCGGTACAGAGTTGAAAATTACACATACTTACCGTAATTCTCAAGAACTTATTGATATTGCAGGCGGGTTTGTTCAAAAGAATTCTACCCAGATCCGCAAGCAGTTAATATCACCCAAACATCTTGAGAATCCTGTGGTTATTGAGACTTTTGATGATTCATTCAAGCAAACAAAAGCTCTGGCGGAAAAAGTGGAGGAAATCATCGGAAAGATCATCTCTGAATATGGGAAAAAGAAGTCGATCCTGCTTATAGGGCGATACAACTATGACATGTACAAGCTGTTTAACACGGGACTGTTTTCTGAGTTGCCGAACAATAGTGTAAAGAGTGAAAAATATCCGGATGCAGATATTACTTTTATGACGGCACACAGTTCTAAAGGCGTGGGATACGACAACGTTATTCTTATCAATATGTTTGAAGGAAAATTTGGATTTCCGTGTCAAATTGAAGATGATCCTATTCTCAAACTTGTGATGCACGACGATAAAAGTATGCCATTTGCAGAAGAACGCAGACTTTTTTATGTTGCTATGACACGAACCAAGAACAGGGTTTATATTGCAACGCCGAAGAATCGTCCGTCTAGATTTCTTATTGAGCTTATCAAAGATTACAATCTACCGTATGAAGGGGAGATCAACATGGAAACGGTAGATTTGTTCAGTCTACGGTGCCCTGTGTGCGGTTTTCCATTAAAATATGAATTTAACAAGAATTACGGGCTGAATCTTTGGATCTGCACAAATGACTCAGAAGTCTGTGACTTTATGACAAATGATAAAGTACATAAGCATGACATTTTCAAATGCCCGAAATGTAAAGATGGGTATATGATAGTCAAGTACAACGCTAAAAATGGTGACGTGTTCTATGGCTGCACAAATTATTTTAATGATACTAATAAATGTACCAATATGATTCCGCTGAAGAATGACAACAAATAATTGATGCTTAATAAGTTTTTAGTTGCGTGGCTGCCGCTTCTTTATCACTGGTATTCATGAAAACGCAGGAGTGCGTTCGATGGATATAGGTGCGGAAAGGAGCGTTTCCCGTAAAAGATGCCAGGCAACAAGCAAGGGTTGCAGGTTACAAACGCTTGGCTGTTTTATCAGTAATTTGTAGGCGTATTCCGATAAGAAACGCTCTCTCGTTTAAGCGATGGTAATTGATTAAGCAATTGGCAATGGCGTGCAGTCGTGCGCATTGCTAACGTTTGTTAGGGAGTTGGACTCGGCTAAGAACCGTGAGGAGCTCGGCAAACAGTAAAATCCTGAATGTGCAGGGTGAATGCTGTTTGCCGGGCTCTTTTTTATTGTCTGTTTGTCCAAACAAAAGAGCGTCACTGTCTGCGATGCGGCCCCCAATTCAATGCTTTTGTAGGCGCATATCAAAGAAAAAAACTTTTAACAAGAAAAATTTTGTGAAATTTTCGTGCAGACCACGAACTGACGGCAAAAAAGTGTCCTTTTATAAGTGAAGAGGTTATCAAGAGAAGGTGATGCTTATGTACTGAAAAATGGCTATGCCGATGCGTTCAAAAGAAAATTCAGCAGAAAAAATTTTTGTATAATTTTTCCTGAAACCGTGTACTGACGAGGAAAAAGTGTCCTTTTATAAGTGAGGGGGTGAAGCATTAAAAAAGTGACTGAAAAAGGAGATGGAGCGGTCTGTAATAAGGAAAAAGAGAGGGGCAAAAAGTATAAAAATGCAGCGAAAAGAAGCTGATTTTTGAAGCAGGTAAAGAAAAAATCATAAAACAGATTTTTTGCGGTATTAAGACGAAGCGGGAAACCCGCTTGTCTTTTACTATAAATCACGGGAAAGGAGGGGGAAAATAAAAATGAATTAAGGAACAAAGGTATTGCCATGACAGGCAAATAAACGAATCGGAGACAAAAAAGTTTGTAAAATTTTCAAAAACAGCTTGACTAAAGCCTTCGTAATAAGTATAATAAAAATACATAGTCGTATATATACGAGATGTATAAAACGGAGGGAAAGTGATGACAAAGGAAGAATTGGAGAGAAAGTCCGAGACGGAAGGGCTGACGGCGGAAGAGGTAACAGAGTATCGGAGACTTGTAAAACCTGTGCGGCACGTTTACGGCAAATATGGGACGATGAAGAAGAAATATCTGAAAGAGCACGATTGGGTAAAAACAGCGGTGCTCGGGAAAGATTTGCCCGAATATCTGCACGCGATCGACAGGGCGGCGGATGCCCTCTACGAAACCATGTATGAAAAGCTGAAGAAAGACGAGCGCTTCCGAAGAACGGGAAACTTCCTTGAAGACGTCAGGTGTGAAAATGCGGTAAAAAGCATCATCGAGGAAGAGATTCTTTCCGAACTCATCTACGGGGAGGCTGAATTATGAAAATTTTACGCATTGCAGGGGCGGCGGCGAGCTTTGTTTTGGCAGGCTTGCTGATCGCAGAAAATCTGATCATGAACGCAATCGGCGCGCTGATATGTATGATTGAAAAGTGAGGAACGGAACTATGGTAACGAGAAAAGAAGATACGCCCGAAAGGCTGGCGAAAAGAAGGTATGAAGAGAAAAACAAAGAGAAACGGCAGGAAAAGAGCGGAAATTTTCAGACGATGATTCCGCGTGAACTTCTGAATGATATCAATGCCTTTCTGAAAGAAAACCGTATTTCCAAAGTGGATTTTATCAGGCGCGCCTATGAGCTCATGAAAACGGAACACAGCGGAATGTAGCGATACACTTTACACACCCGTAATATCGGGAATTGAAAAGGAGTATTTTGTGATAGGGGAGCCGCACGCATCTTTCCGCTATGCGCGTGGGCTGTAAAGCAACAGGAAAAGCAAGGCAACGGAGAGTAGTCGGTAACAGAATGATAATGAAAGACAGAGCCGTGTCGGCATAAAAAAGAAAAGACAAAAATCCCGACCCTTGCGACCTATAAGACAAAAACAGACGGAATTTGAATTACAGTCAGAGGACGGATAACGAGACAAAAGAGGTAATCAGAAAATTAAGTGAAGATTACGATAAGAGGCTGGTGGCAGTAAAGTTTCTGAAAGTGCTTTGCAGAAAAGGCATTCTGCCCGGCGAAGTGATGGAAAAACTGATTCTGCGCGAAAGAAAGCTTATGAAGGAGGACGAATGATAAGGGACAGATTCAGAGACAGAAAAATGGTCTTTTACGGGCGGGTATCGACCGAGCATGAAGCGCAGCTATCCGCCCTTGAAAATCAGATGCAGTGGTATGACGACCAATTAAAGTATCATCCCAACTGGACGCTGTGCGGAAGATATATCGATCAGGGAATCACGGGCACACAGGCGAAAAAGCGCCCGGCATTTCTGAAAATGATGGAAGATGCGAGGGCGGGCAAGTTCGATTTAATCGTAACCCGTGAGGTGTGCCGGTTTGCGAGGAACACCGTCGATACCCTTGTGGCGACGAGAGAGCTCAAAAATATCAACGTCGAGGTGTATTTCGTGGAGGACAACATCTGGACGATGGACGGAGACGGAGAACTTCGCCTTACCATTATGGCGACGCTCGCGCAGGACGAGAGCCGCAAAATTTCCGAGCGTGTGAAGGCGGGACAGCAGGTCAGCCGCATGAATAAAATGCTCTACGGCAACGGAAATATTCTCGGCTATAAGCGCGTGGGCGATACGTATGTCATAGAGCCCGAACAGGCGGAGACGGTTCGTATGATTTACAGCTGGTATCTGCAGGGCGACGGCATGCGGACGATCATGGGGAAACTCATCGAGAACAAGAGAAAGTGCGCGAGCGGCATCGTCAGATGGGATACGACCAAGGTTTCGCGCGTGCTGCATAACGCTACCTATATGGGTTATATCGGTTACAACAAGTCGTACAGAAACAACTTTCTCGATCAGAAGATTATTCATAACAAGGAAGAAGATTATGTACTCGTAAAGGGAGATTTTGAGCCGATCATTCCCGAAGACGTGTGGTATGCTTGCAGAGATCTGCGGCTGGACAGGTCAACGACGGTGCCTGCGCTTGTAAAGAGCAAGCAGAAGAGAATCGGCGTAACGCCGTCGACCGACGTGTGGACGAATAAACTGCGCTGTGCGTGCGGTTCTAAATTCAAACGTTATAAATGGCGGCAGGATAAGGACGGACAAAGGCATTTCGGTTACAGTTGCTATTCGCGTTTTAACAACGGCAGTGCGGAAAAGCGTCAGGAACTCGGGCTCGATACCGAGGGGTATTGCGACATGCCTTCCGTGAACGAAACGAAACTCGACGTTATGGCGGCGGTGCTGTTCGACAATATTATTGAGAATAAAGAGAACGTGATCGAAGAGGCGGTAAAGACGCTGAATGAAACGCTCAAAGAGATTAAGACGGAGAGCAAGCGCGATTTTTCGGGATACCAGCTGCGGATTGAAAAGGCGGAAAAGAAACTCGACACTCTTCTTGCCATGCGGGCGGACGGGGAGATCAGCAAGGAAGAATACGTTCGGGTAAAGGCGAGGTGCGATCAGGAGATCAAGGAACTGAAAGAAGCCATGCTTGAAAGCGCGCAGGATCACCCGAAGGAAGAGAGTATCGACATGGATTACGTCCGCGACTTGCTCGGAAGACTTACCGTAAACGAAAACGGGAAGGCGGACAAAGACGTTCTCATGGAGTTCATCGATACCGTTACGGTAGAGAAGGACAATATTTTTCTGTGGGGGCTGTGGCTCAGGAATAAGCCGACGTATTTCAGGATTACGACGGAGGGGCGCGGAAAGAAAATGACGGCGCGTTGCGAAGAGGGAGAAACGTACCCGAAAAGCAACTCTCCGCCCCCGAAATGGGGTAAAAACGGCCGTTTGCTCTCCGCCGGCTGTAGCCGGGACAGGCGAACATCAAAAATCCCAGAAAGTAAATTAAGGGAATAAAAAAGGAATCTGCCTTGCGCAGATTCCTTTTTTGATTTGCCTGAGCGACATCGCCCCAAAGGGGCCGCTCAGGCAAACATCAAGAATCCCCGCAAATAAATTGCGGTAACGGAAAAAGCTCGCTTCGGCGAGCTTTTTCCGTGCCCTCCTGAGCGGCATTGCCCAAAGCCCAAAAGGGGACAATGAAAAGCAAAAAGCCCACGCGGGTGGGCTTTTTGCGTAACATGAGTGTGATCCGATCACTTCATGTATTTTTTGATGGTCTTGAGTTTTTTGTCGGAGAAGGGCGGATAGGCGAGGTCCATGCGGATGCGCGTGGAACGTGTGAGGACGCTGCGCAGGTGCGTAAAGCAGAGGAAGCCGAATTCGCCGTGGTAGTTTCCCATGCCCGACTGTCCGACGCCGCCGAAGGGAAGATCGGGGTGGATGATGTGGCTGACGGTATCGTTTATCGAGACGCCGCCCGAGGACGTGTTCTTAAGGATTGCGTCGATCTCGCGTTTGTCCTCCCCGAAGAGGTAGAGCGCGAGAGGCTTTTCCGACGAACGGATGAAGGAAAGCGCTTCGTCGAGATCATCGTAGGGGAAAACGGGCAGGATGGGGCCGAAGATCTCCTCCTGCATGCACGCGGCGTGGGAAATGTCCTTCGGGCAGAGCACGGTCGGGGCAAGGAAACGCGATGCAAGGTCATATTCCCCGCCGAACGCGACGGCATCCGCATCTTTTTCCAGAATCCCGACGAGGCGCTTCATGTGGCGCTCGTTGACGATTCTGCCGTAGTCCGCATTGCGGCGGATGTCCTCTCCGTAAAAGCGACGGACGGTTTTGCGGAACGTCTTCAGGAAATCGTCGAAAATGCTCCTGTGGACAAAGACATAGTCGGGCGCTACGCAGGTCTGACCCGCGTTCATGAATTTGCCCCAGGCGATGCGTTCGCACGCGACGTTCAGCTTGGATGACGGCGTGACGATGACGGGGCTCTTTCCGCCCAGTTCGAGGGTGACGGGGATGAGATTTTCTGCCGCGGCGCGCATGACGATCTTGCCGACGGAAATGCTTCCCGTAAAGAAAATTTTGTCAAAGCGGCTGTGGAGAAGTTTGTCGTTGTTCTCGATTCCGCCGTCCGAACAGAAGACGTACTCGGGCGGAAAGGTGTCCGAAATGAGCTCTTTTATGACGGCGGCGGTGTGCGGCGTCAGCTCGGACGGGCTGAGCACGGCCGTGTTCCCCGCGGCGAGCGCCGCGACGAGCGGCTCGATCAGCAACTGGAAAGGATAGTTGAACGGCCCGATGATGAGGACGCTGCCCAGAGGCTGTTTATCGATGCGCCCCGACGAGAGAAACAAGGACATGGGGGCGCGCTTTCTGATGGGACGCATCCATGATTTCAGGTGCTTGCAGGTGTGGGTGATCTCGGCGAGGACAAACCCGATCTCCGACGTATAGCACTCCTGACGGTGCTTTCCGAGATCTTCGGCAAGGGCGCGCTCCAGCTCTGCCTGTCTGGCCAGGACGGCAGATTTGAGTTTATATAGGGCGGCCTTGCGGGAGGCAAGGGATAAGGTGCGGTTTTCCGAAAAAAATTGCCTTTGCCGGCTCAGAAGCGCCTGAATAAAATCGTTTGTCAGCAATTCCATGATTGGGCTCCTTTTTTACTTTTTGATATTTTACCATAGTTCATACAAAAAATCAAAGGGTTTGCCGATTTTTCTTTGCGGATACATGGGCGTACGCACTGTCCCCAAGACGGCGGAAAATCTCCGAGGTAAGGGGCAAGGCCTCGCTTGGACGATCGGTAACGCGGGAGGCTTTTCGAGAGGCGAAAAGGCTTTGAAACGGAGCGTGAAAAAGCGCCCGACGATGTTCGCGTCGGGCGCTTTTGTTGCAGACGTGTGGGTGATTATGAGCCCGCAACATGGTCATGCGGATGATTTCGCGAAACCGCTGCGCGGTCGGACAAACGGATTCACAAGGCCGCGGCAGGTCGGACGTGTGCATGATTATGGGGCCGCGGCGGGTCAGACGGAGGGATTCATGAGGTCGCATAGGGTTACGAGCATTTTGGAGACGGGGAAGGCCGCCAGGACGATGCAGGCGATATACAAAACCTGGGTGAAGGAGAGCTCGACGTTGGACCAGCCGGTGTAGACGAGTTCGCCGAGGAAGGGGACGGCGAGGGCGAGGATGCTGACGCCGACGGAGACGGCGTACACGGCGGCGCGGAGCAGGTTGAAGGGAGAGAGCAGGCGGAAGAGCATGACCAGTCCGCCGAAGGTGACGGCGAGGACGAAGAGGGGGTTGATGTGCTGCATCATTTCCCCTTTGACGTTGACGTCGACCTGAATGGTGCCGAACTCCTGCGGGAGGACGGTGACGCCGACGTAGACGGCGAGGACACACAGGATCAGGGTGACGGCGCCGGGGATGGAGCGGGATAGGACGAAGGGGATAAATTTCCCTTTGACGCGTTCGCCGTTCGGCTGGAGGGCGAGGACGGTGGAGGGAAGCGCCGTGACGAGCATTTCAAAGAGCAGCATGTTGTTGGTCGTGAAGAAGTACTGTGAGCCGAGGATGAAGCAGAATGCTGCGAGCAGGACGGTGAAGAGCGTCTTCATGATGTAGAGGGAGGCGGAGGACTTGATGTTGTTGATGACCCGTCTGCCTTCAAAGACGACGCTGGGAAGGTTGAGGAAGTTGTTGTCCATGAGGACGAGGTGAGAGACGTTGCGCGCGGCTTCGCTGCCCGAGGCGACGGACACGGCGCAGTCGGCCTCTTTGAGGGCGAGGATGTCGTTGACGCCGTCGCCCGTCATGGCGACGGTATTGCCCTGTTTTTTGATGGTGCGCACGAGGATCGCCTTTTGTTCGGGGGTGACGCGGCCGAAGACGGTGTACTGGCCCGCGACGTTTTCCACTTCCAGTTCGGTGAGGCCGTCGAGGGAGATGTACTTGTCGGCGTTGCGCACGCCCACGCGCCGTGCGACTTCGGACACGGTGACGGGGTTATCGCCCGAGATGATCTTGATGTCCACGTCGTTTTCGCGGAACCATTTGATGGTGTCGAGGGCATCGGGGCGGATGTTATCGGCGAGGGTGATGATCGCGGCGGGGCGGAAGAGGCTGGGGAGCTTTCCTCCCGCGATGGGGGTCGGCGAGTAGGCGAGCAAAAGCACGCGCAGGCCTGCGGCCGCATACTGTTTGACGATCTTGTCGATCTTGGGGGGCATGGGGCGCAGGACGAATTCGGGCGCGCCCATGGCGAAGGTGCCCGCTTCGCCGAAGGTCACGGCGGAGAGCTTCCGCTTGCTGGAAAAGGGGACGGTCGCGCTCGCCTGGAGAGCGGTGGAGTGTCCGAAGCGGTTGTAGAGGGCGATGGACGTCTGATTGTTGTCGTCGAGGGCGGAGAGCATGCTGCCCATGACTTCCTCGAGGGAGTTGTCGACGAAGTTGTTGAGGATCATGACGTCGTTGACGGTCATGCGTCCGTCGGTGATGGTGCCGGTCTTATCGAGGCAGAGCACGTTGACGCGGGCGAGCATTTCCAGGGAATAGAGGTCCTGGACGAGCGTCTGCTTTTTGGCGAGGCGCATGACGCCGATCGCCATGGCGAAGGTGGTGAGCAGGAGAAGTCCGGAGGGGATCATGCCGATGACGACGGCGCCCGTGAACTGGATGGTGAGGCTGAGGTCGGAGCCGGTCGCCTTCCAGTTGACGAAGAACATGGCGGCGGCGACGAAGGGAATGAGAACGCCGATGACGCGGATGAAGAGGCGGATGGAGTTCATGATCTCCGAGCGCGGTTTTTTGTACTTGCGCGCCTTGGAGGTGAGGGAGTTGAGGTACGTCGCCTTGCCGACTTTGTCGGCGCGGGCGCGGCAGGAGCCGCTTGCGATGTAGGAGCCGGCGTAGAGCGTTTCGCCGGGCGCCTTTTTGACGGGGACGGACTCGCCGGTCAGGAGGGACTCGTTGACCTCTGCGATGCCGTCCAGGAGGATGCAGTCGGCGGGGATCTGCTGTCCCGCTTCGAGCAGGATGATGTCGTCGAGGACGATGTCGCGCACGCCGATCTCGGTGCGTATGCCGTTGCGCATGACCTTGGCGGTCGCCGAGATGAGCACGGAGAGGCGGTCGATCTGTTTTTTGGCGAGGATCTCCTGAATGATCCCGATGAAGAGGTTCGCCGCGAAGATGGCGACGAAGAGGAACTGCGAAAGCGGCGCGCCCGCATAGATGAGGGCGAGCGCCACGATGAGGCAGAGGAGGTTGAAGAAGGTGCAGATATTGCCTACGAAGATGCTCGCGTAGGACTTGGAGTACTTTTTGTTGACGTCGTTGAAGAGAAACTGCGAAAAGCGCAGCTGCACCTGTTCGTCCGTGAGTCCCGCATCGGGGGACGGGTCGAAGCGTTCCACGTCCTCGGCGGACGGGATGTTTTTGGCGCGGCGGAACTGTTTGAGCAGTTTTTTTCTGTCGAGCTGCCCCTTGGGCGCGGAACCGCCCTCGAGCATGCGATCGGAAAAGCGTTTTTCGGTTTTGCGTTCCTCCGCCTGTTCTTCGGCGGCAGGTTCGTTGGTCGGTCTGTCCAAGCCGGAAATCCCCCTTTTCGGGTATTCGCGCGCGACCCGCGCGCTTTTTATTATACACCGTATGCGCTCAAATGTCAAAAATAACGCAAAGAGTTTCGCTTTTTTTCGCACAGCGGTGCGCGACGGTTGCAATTCGCGCGAAAAGAGTGTATAATTGAGAAAAAAGACTCTTACGAGGCGATTATGATCGACATTGCGATTCTTCGCGCCGATCCCGACCGGGTGCGCGAAAACATCAGAAAGAAATTCCAGGACAACAAACTTCCGCTCGTGGACGAAGCGCTCGCGCTCGACGAAAAGCGCCGTGCGCTGCAGACGGAGGGGGACACGCTGCGCGCGTCGCGCAATGCGCTCTCCAAGAAGATCGGCCAGCTCATGCGCGAGAAAAAGACGCAGGAGGCGGAGGAAGTCAAGGCGCAGGTGAATGCGGACGCCGAGCGGCTCGCCGCCATCGAGACGGAGGCGGGCGAGGTCTCCGAGCGTCTCAAGGCCATCATGATGCGCATTCCCAACTTCATTTCCGCCGATACGCCCATCGGCAAAAACGACACCGAAAACGTGGAGCGGGAGCGCTTTCTGGAGCCCAAAGTTCCCGATTTTGAAGTCCCTTACCATGTGGATATCCTCGAGCGGCTGGGGGCGATCGATCTGGACAGCGCGCGCCGCACGAGCGGGCAGGGCTTCTATTATCTGATCGGCGACGTTGCGCGCCTGCATTCCGCGGTGCTGGCGTATGCGCGCGATTTCATGATCAACAAGGGATTCACCTATGTCATTCCGCCCTTCATGATCCGCTCGGACGTCGTCTCGGGCGTCATGAGCTTTGAAGAGATGGACGGCATGATGTACAAGATCGAGGGCGAGGACCTCTACCTCATCGGCACGAGCGAGCACTCCATGATCGGCCGTTTCATGAACACCACGCTTCCCGCCGAAAAGCTTCCGCTGACGCTCACCAGCTATTCGCCCTGCTTCCGCAAGGAGAAGGGCGCGCACGGCATCGAAGAGCGCGGCATCTACCGCATCCACCAGTTTGAAAAGCAGGAGATGATCGTCGTCTGCCGTCCCGAGGACAGCGAGGCGTGGTACGACAAGATGTGGCACTTCACGGTCGAGCTGTTCGTCTCCATGGGCATTCCCGTCCGCACGCTCGAGTGCTGTTCGGGCGATCTGGCCGATCTCAAGTACCGCAGCGTGGACGTCGAGGCGTGGAGTCCCCGCCAGAAGAAGTACTTTGAAGTGGGGTCGTGCTCCAACCTCACCGACGCACAGGCGCGCCGCCTGGGCATCCGCTACAAGACGGACAAGGGCACGGCGTATGCGCACACCCTCAACAACACGGTGGTCGCGCCGCCCCGCATGCTCATCGCGTTCCTGGAAAATCACCTCAACGCGGACGGCAGCGTGGACATCCCCGCAGTGCTGCGTCCGTACATGGGCGGGACGGAGAAGCTGATTCCCCGTTCATGAAATACGTCTTTTTCGACATCGAATGTGCCTGCGTCTATAAGAGCGTGGCGAAGATCTGCGCCTTCGGCTATGTCCTGACCGACGAGAACTTCCGCGCGCTGGAGCGGGAGGACATCCTGCTCAATCCCAAGGGAAAATTTCATCTCACCGACCGCAAGGGGGGCGAGGGGCTGGTCTTGCCCTATGTCTATGAGGACTTCAAGAAGTACCCGCTCTTTCCCGCGGCGTACTCCCGGATCAAGGCGCTCCTCGAGGACAAGGAGCACATCGTCCTCGGCCATGCGACGCTCAACGACGTCAACTATCTCAATCTGGAGACGCGCCGCTACAAACTTCCCTCGCTGAAGTTCCGCTACTATGACACGCAGTTCTTCTATATGAACGTGAAGCGGGATTTCTCCCGACAGCTCGGGCTGGGAGCGATGGCGGAGGAGCTGGGCGTCGAGTTCACGCCGCACCGCGCCGTCGACGACGCCTATGCGACCATGCGCGTGTGCGAAGCGCTCGTCCGCCGCGAAAACGCGGAGACGGTGCCCGCCTTTGTCGAGCGCTATCAGATCCGCGCGGGGCAGATCGCCGACTACAAGATCCGTCCGCTCGCCTCGCCGGGGCTCAAGAGCTATCTCGCCGCCCGCGACGAGGAGCGCGAAAAGCGCGCCAAGGCACACGAGGAATTTTACCGCTACGTCAACAAGTACATGCACCGCCGCAGCAAGAGCGGCTCGCTCGAGGGCAAGGTGTTCTGTTTCTCCAAGGAAGTGGAGGAGGAAGTGCCCATGTCGGTGCATCTCGTCGCCGCCATCTTTGCGTCGGGCGGCAAGTACACCTCGCACCCCGCCGAGTGCAACGTCTACATTGCGCGCGGGCAGGGCGGCGTGCGCTATCAGAACGCGATCTCCGCGGGCGCGGCGTTCGTCCCGCTCGAACATCTCGAGAGCGCGTTGTTACAATCATGAACCTTCCCGAAGAATTTATCATCCGAATGCAGAAAAGGCTGGGCGCGGCGTACCCCGCCTTTTTGCGTTGTTATGACGCCCCGCCCGTCCGCGGCGTGCGCGCCAACCTTCTCAAGCTCTCCGCCGAGGTCTTTGCGGCGCTTGCGCCCTTCGCCGGAGAGCGCGTTCCCTGGGCGGAAGGCGGCTTTTACACGGCGGCGGAAAAGGTGGGGCATTTCCCCGCATGGCACGCGGGGCTCTTCTACGCGCAGGAGCCGTCCGCCATGTGTGCCGCGCCCCTGTTGGCTGTAAAACCGGGGGAACGGGTGCTCGATTTGTGCGCCGCGCCCGGGGGCAAGACCACCCAGCTCGCCGCGGCGATGCGCGGAGAAGGCGTGCTCGTCGCGAACGAATACGTCTTTGACCGTGCTCGCATCCTGTCGCAGAACGTCGAGCGCCTGGGCGTGCGGAACGCCGCCGTCGTGAGCGCCGATCCTGCCGCGCTCGCCGCGCGGCTCCCGCAGTACTTTGACAAAATTCTCGTCGACGCCCCCTGTTCGGGCGAGGGAATGTTCCGCAGGGACGAGACGGCGATCGCCGAGTGGAGCGTGCAGAACGTGGAGCGGTGCATCGTGCGCCAGCGCGAGATTCTCGACAGCGCCGCGCAGATGCTCGCGGGCGGTGGCACGCTCGTGTATTCCACCTGCACCTTTGAGCGGGGAGAAAACGAGGACCAGGTCGCACAATTCCTCGTACGTCATCCCGATTTCGTGCTCATAGAACAGCACTTGCTCCTCCCGCACGCGGTGCGCGGCGAGGGGCATTTCGCGGCCGTTTTGCAAAGGACAGACGGGGAGCGGTGCGACGCGCCGCCCTTCCCGCAGGCGCGCAATGCGGCGGCCGAGCGCGCGTTTGCCGCGTTCGCGGAGGAGTTTTTCGTCCGCATCCCCGCGGGCAGGCTCACGGCGGCGGGGGACAGGCTGTACCTGCTCCCCGCGGGACTTCCCGCGCTCGCGGGCAACGTTCTGCGCGCGGGGCTGGAGCTGGGGACGTTCGACGGCAAGCGCTTTACGCCCGCCCATGCGCTCGCCATGGCGGTGTCCGCGGAAGAGGTGCGCAGCCGTTTCGAGCTCTCGGATGCGGAATGCGTCCGCTGGCTGCGCGGCGAGACGCTCTCCCGCGAGGGCAGGGGCTGGGGCATCGTCACCTGGCGCGGCCATTCCCTCGGGCTTTGCAAGGCCTCGGGCGGCGTCCTCAAAAATCACTACCCCAAGGGCCTGCGCGATTCCCGCGTTGTCCTCGGCTGATATTCCCCGCCCCGCCGCGGAAATCGGCGCTGTTGTAACCCCGAAGCGAAAAAACGGCGCGCGGTTCGGGCGCGGGTGCGTTGTCGGCGTGCATTGTTCGGGCGGGCAGAGCCTTGATCGGAATATGTTGTTCGGGTGCGGCGGGACGGTTGCGGGCGGACGGGACGTCGGAAGGTGTCGGAACGCGGCGCTTTGTGTCCGACCGAACGCGGCAAGGCGAAAAGGGCGCAAAAAACGGCGTCAGAGGGGCGCTTTGGCATTCGGCTATCCCCGTTCAATCAATTGGATAAAAAGGCGTGAAAGGCTGATTTCGCGCCTTTTTTGCCGTTCTGCGGAAAATTTCATGCAGAAACGTGCCGATTTTGCTGTACTTTTACGCGCGCGCGTGTTATAATGGATATAGCAATTTTTCCGCGCGGGGAATGCCTGCGCGGATGCGGCGCGATGGGCCGCAGAGGAGACTGTCGGAGCGCCGCGGCGGGAGCGTCGGGCGCGGAAACGGCATTTCTGCAAATTTTATTCAAGGAGACGGTCATGTCAGAGAAGGTAGAGGGCGCATACGGCGCGGAGCAGATCCAGGTTCTGGACGGGCTCGAGCACATTCGCAAGCGTCCCGGGATGTATATCAGTTCGACGGACGAGCGGGGACTTCATCACCTCGTGAGCGAGGTTGTGGACAACTCCATCGATGAGGCGTTGGCGGGGTACTGTGACCGCGTGGACGTCACCATCAATGCCGACGGCTCCTGTACGGTCGAGGACAACGGCCGCGGCATTCCCACGGAGATCCATCCCAAGGAGGGGATTTCCACGGTGGAAGTCGTCTTTACCAAGGTCAACGCGGGCGGCAAGTTCGGCGGGGACTCGGGGTACAAGGTCTCGTCGGGCCTGCACGGCGTGGGCGTCAAGGCGGTCAATGCGCTTTCGGAGTGGCTGGAAGTCGAGGTCTCGCAGAACGGTCATATCTACAAGCAGGTCTACAACCGCGGCGTGCCGCAGCGGCCGCTTGCCGTCATCGGCGACACGGACAAGACGGGGACGAAGGTCACGTTCTTCCCCGATGCCGAGATCTTCGAGACCATCGTCTTCAAGTACGACACATTGCGCGCGCGTCTGAAAGAGCTTGCCTTTCTCAACAAGGGGCTGACCATCACGCTCACGGACAAGCGCGGCGAAAAGGAGCGTTCGGACACCTTCTGTTACGAAGGCGGCATCCGCGAGCTGGTCGAGGAGATCAACAGCGGCAACGAGACGCTCTTCCCCGAGCCGCTCTATTTCGAGGAGCAGGACGGGACGACCGTCTGCGAGATCGCGCTGCAATACAACGACAGCTACAACGAAGTCATCTATTCGTATGCGAACAACGTCAACACGATTGACGGCGGAACGCACGTGGACGGGCTCAAGCTCGCGCTCACCAAAGTCATCAACGATGCGGGCAGAAAGCTGAACATCCTCAAGGAGAGCGACCGTCTGACGGGCGAGGACGTCCGCGAGGGGATCACGGCGGTCGTGTCGGTCAAGCTCGAGAACGCGCAGTTTGAATCGCAGACCAAGGACAAGCTGAACAATTCCTTCATCCGCACCTTTGTCTCCCGCTGTGTGACCGAGCGCTTCGGCACCTATATCGAAGAACACCCCGTCGAGGCGCGGGAGCTTGTCCTGCGCTGTATCACGGCGCAGAAGGCGCGCGACGCGGCGCGGAGCGCGCGGGAGCTGACGCGGCGCAAGGGCCTGCTCGAATCGAGCGCCCTGCCCGGAAAGCTCGCCGACTGTTCCGACCGCCGCTCCGAGCTGTGCGAGATCTACATCGTCGAGGGCGATTCGGCAGGCGGCACGGCGAAGTCGGGACGCGACCGGCGCTTCCAGGCCATTCTGCCGCTGCGCGGCAAGATCCTCAACGTGGAGAAGGTGCGTCTCAACCGCGTGCTGGAAAACGCCGAGATCAAGGCAATGATCACCGCGTTCGGCTGCGGCATTCTCGATGACTTCGACGAGAGCAAACTGCGCTACGACCGCATCATCTCCATGACGGATGCCGATGTCGACGGCGCGCACATCCGCATTCTCCTGCTCACCTTCCTCTTCCGCTATATGCGTCCGCTCATCGAGCACGGACACGTCTATTCCGCCATGCCGCCCCTCTATAAGGCGAGCGTCAAGGGCAAAGAGGACGTCTACCTCTATTCGGAGGAGGAAAAATCCGCCTACGATGCGGCGAACAACAACAAAGTCACCTATCAGCGCTACAAGGGCCTGGGCGAAATGAGCACCGAACAGCTCTGGGACACTACCATGAACCCCGCCACGCGCACGCTGGTCAAAGTGAGCATCAAAGACGCCGTCGAGGCGGACAAGATGTTCTCCATTCTGATGGGCGAAAGCCCCGCGCTGCGCCGCCAGTTCATCGCGGAGAACGCGACGCTGGTCAAAGATCTGGACATTTAAGGGCTGCGATGGCAGGGAGTGTGATCGCAAGGACTGCGATGGCAGGGACTGCGATCGCGCCTGCCGATCCGATAAAATAATTCCGAGAGGGAACAACATTGGCTAAGAAACAGACGAGTCCCGAGCTGACCGAAGAATTCAAAAAGACGCTCGAAATGACAAGGATCCTCGACGTCGAGGTGGATGACGAATTAAAGCGCTCCTTCATCGCATACGCGATGGCGGTCAACAAGTCGCGCGCCATTCCCGACGTGCGGGACGGCTTGAAGCCGGTGCATCGCCGCATTCTCTACTCCATGCACGAGATGGGGCTCTACAACGACAAGGACTACCGCAAGTGTGCGCGTATCGTCGGTGACGTCCTGGGTAAATTCCACCCGCACGGGGACTCGTCCGTGTACGACGCCCTGGTGCGTCTTGCGCAGGACTTCTCCATCAACTTCCCGCTCGTGGACGGACACGGCAACTTCGGGTCGGTGGACGGCGATCCGCCTGCCGCCATGCGTTATACCGAGGCGCGTCTTTCCAAACTCGCGGCGGAGATGCTGCGCGATCTGGACAAGGAGACGGTGGACTTCTTCCCCAACTTCGACGGAAACGAGATGGAGCCCGCCGTTCTGACGGCGCGCTTCCCCAATCTTCTGGTCAACGGTTCGGACGGCATTGCCGTCGGCATGGCGACCAACATTCCGCCGCACAATCTTGCGGAGACCATCGACGGCACCATTGCCCTCATTGACAATCCCGAGCTCACGGTGGACGAGCTGATGGACTACATCCCCGCGCCCGACTTCCCGACGGGCGGCATCATCATGGGCAGGAGCGGCATCCGCAAGGCATACCGCACGGGCCAGGGGAACATCATCATCCGTTCCAAGTGCGAGATCGAGGAGTTCGGCTCGGGCGCGAACGTCCGCAGCCGCATCATCGTCACGGAGATCCCCTATCAGGTGAACAAGGCGATGCTCGTCAAGACGATCGCCGACATGGTCAAGGACAAGCGCATCGACGGCATCTCGGACATCCGCGACGAATCGGGCCGGGAGGGCATGCGCATCGTCATCGAGTGCAAGAAGGACGCCAATGCGCAGGTCGTGCTCAACTCGCTGTATAAGCACACCAACCTGCAGGTGTCGGACGGCATCATCCTTCTGGCGCTCGTGGAGAACGGCACCGAGCCCAAACTGCTCGACCTCAAGGAGATCCTCGTCAACTACCTCGCGCACCAGAAGGAAGTCATCACGCGGCGCACGCGCTTCGACCTCGGCAAGGCGGAAGAGCGCGCGCACATCGTCGAAGGGCTCGTCCTTGCGCTTGCCAACATCGACGAAGTCATCCGCATCATCAAGGAATCGGCGGACAAGAACGACGCCGCGGCCAAGCTGACCGCCGCCTTTGAATTGTCCGATAAACAGGCAAACGCCATTCTCGAAATGCGTCTCCAGCGCCTCACCTCCCTCGAGGTGGAGAAGCTGAAGGAGGAACTCGAACAGCTCCGCGCGACGATCGCCGACTTAAAGGACATTCTCGCCAACGAGCGCCGCGTTCTGGACATCATCAAGGCCGACCTGCTCGCCATCAAGGCGAAGTATCCCTCCGAGCGCAAGACGGAGATCTCCGTCGACTTCGGCGAGATCGAAGATGAAGACCTCATCGATGAGGAGGACGTCGTCATCTCCATGACGCACGGCGGGTACGTCAAGCGCATTCCCGTGACCGAATACCGCGCGCAGAACCGCGGCGGCGTCGGCATCACGGCGCACAGGCCCAAGGACGATGACTTCGTGGAGCAGATGTTCGTCTGCTCGACGCACAACAACATTCTCCTGTTCTCCAATTTCGGAAAGGTGTACTCCATCAAGGGCTACCACATTCCCGAAGCGGCGCGCACGGCACGCGGCCGCGCGATCGTCAATATCGTCCAGCTCGCCGCGGGCGAGAAGATCGCCGCCATTCTGCCCGTCCTGGGCAGGGGCGAGGGGTACCTCGTCATGGCGACGCGCAACGGCCTCATCAAAAAGACGGCGACGAGCGAGTTCGACCACATCCTGCGCGGCGGCAAGATCGCCATTCGCATCACGGAGGGCGACGAGCTCATCTCCGTGCAGTTTGCGGGCGGGGAAGACGAGATCGTCGTGGCGTCCCATTCGGGCAAGTGCATCCGCTTCCCCGAGACGGACGTGCGTCCCATGGGGCGCGATACGATGGGCGTCAAGGCCATGACGCTCGCCGAAGGGGACAGCGTGGTCGATATGCTCGTCCTGCGCGAGGGCTGCGACCTTCTGACCGTCTCCGAGAACGGCTACGGCAAGCGTACGGATCCCGAGGATTACCGTCTGCAATCGCGCGGCGGCAAGGGAATCAAGGCGGGCGTGTTCAACGAAAAGACGGGCGCGCTCGTCAACATGAAGATGGTCACCGATGCGGACGACGTCATGCTCGTCACCTCATCGGGCGTGGTCATCCGTATGCACGCGGAGAGCATTTCGCACATCGGCCGCAACACGCGCGGCGTGCGCCTCATGAACGTGCGCGACGGCGTGGTCGCCACGGTCGCCGTCACGGAAAAGGACGAGGAAGCCGAGGTCGAGGCGCCCGAAGAGACGGCCGCCGACCTCACGCCCGAGGAACTCTCCGAGGACGCGGACGACGCAACGGAACTCTCCTCCGAGGAGACGTCGGAATCCCCCGTGTCCGAGGATAAGGACGAATGAGCCACCCGTGTCGGACGGGAAGGCTGAAGAGGCTGCCCGTGTCCGCATGGCAGAACATTGCATAGACAAAAACCGATAAAAGCCGCCGCCCATGTCCGAACACGGACATGGGCGGCGGCTCTTTGCAAGCAGGTTTATTTCGGGAAAGCCGCATTTGCGTCCGGATTTGTTTCGCAGAAGACTCCCTTGCCGCAGAAAGGACCGCGGCACAGGCGTTCGGGAAATCAGTTCTCTCGTCCGAGGATAAAATCAATGCCGAAAAGTCGCATTGCGTGACGGCGGAGGCCGTTGCGGCGGCGCTTTTCCCGCTCATGGGAGAATATTTCGAGGGAAAAAGCTGCTTGGCGGGCAAAAAAATACGTTATTGCTTTGTGAACGGAGGGAACTGCGAGCGGTTTGAAATTTCGGTGCGCAAAGCATGAGCGTGCGCCCCCCCGCCCCCCGGCCCCCCGGCGGGGGGAAGGTATAGCATAGGGTTGTAACCCGGGGGGCGCGCTGCACCCAAAAGTGGCGCGGGGCGC